>Ga0335081_10005758_pt1 | contig 19628 bp, 21 predicted proteins | sample Lox_Sample_35_FD_206713 | JGI IMG/M metagenome (GOLD analysis project Ga0335081, IMG submission 206713) | Soil microbial communities from Loxahatchee National Wildlife Refuge, Florida, United States - Lox_Sample_3.5 | ecosystem: Environmental > Terrestrial > Soil > Wetlands | place: USA... | reverse complement strand
GCCTTTATCCGCATCGACCACACGGGCAAGACGACGCTGGTCATGCCGCAGGTGGAGATGGGGCAAGGCGTCTATACCGCCGTGGCGATGATCCTTTGCGATGAGCTCGATGGCGATTTCACACAAATCGCGCTCGAGCATGCGCCGCCCAACGATAAGCTCTACGGCAATCCGATGCTCGGTTTGCAGGCCACCGGCAATTCCAATTCCATTCGCGCCTTCTGGAAGCCGCTGCGCACGGCCGGCGCGGCAGCCCGCGCAATGCTGATTGAGGCCGCGGCAACGCAATGGCAGGTCGATCCGGCGACATGCACCGCGTCGAACGGCAAGATCATGCACGCCGCGAGCGGACGCGCGCTCGCTTACGGCGATCTGGTCGATGCGGCAGGCGCGCTGCCGGTTCCGGCAACTCCGCCGCTGAAAGACCCAAAAAGCTTCACCCTGATCGGCAAGCCCCTCAAGCGCTTCGACACGCCGAACAAGACGGACGGCAAGGTCATTTACGGCATCGATGCGATGCTGCCCGGAATGAAGTTCGCCACGCTCGCGCAATGCCCGGTCTTTGGCGGCAAAGTAGCCCACGTGGACGACAGCGCGGCCAAGGCCGTCAACGGCGTTCGGCAGATTGTTGTGCTGGACGATCTGGTCGCCGTCGTCGGCGATCATATGGCGGCTGCCAAGAAAGGTCTCGACGCCCTCGTTCTCACCTGGCACGAAGGACCGAACGCCAAGATCAATTCGCACGAAATCTGGGAAGAGTTGCGCGCCGCCAGCAAAAAGACCGGGGTCGTGGCGAAATCGATTGGCGACGTCGACAAAGGCTTGACCCAGGGCGACAGGTTCGACGGCGAGTACGAACTGCCGTTTCTGGCGCATGCCCCCATGGAGCCGATGAATTGCACCGTTTCGCTGACGCCAGGCGCCTGCGAAATATGGATTGGCACGCAAGTCATGGCACGTGTGCAGTCAGCCGCGGCGCAAGCGGCGGGCGTGCCGGTCGACAAGGTGACCGTGCATAACCACTACCTCGGCGGCGGCTTCGGCCGCAGGCTCGAAACCGACATGGTGGCGAGCGCGGTGCGCATCGCACGGCATGTCGGTGCGCCCTTAAAGGTGGTGTGGACGCGCGAGGAGGATATCCGTCACGACATCTACCGCCCGGTCTATCGCGACGTCATTTCCGCAAGCCTGTCCGACGGCAAGATCGTCGCCTGGAAATATCGCGTGTCCGGCTCGTCGATCATGGCGCGCTGGCTACCGGGGGCATTCCAAAACGGCATCGACATCGACGCGGTCGATAGCGCCGTCGACATGCCCTACGACATTCCCAACCGCACGGTCGAATATGTGCGCGCCGAGCCGCCAGCGGTGACGACCGGCTTCTGGCGCGGCGTGGGTCCGAACAACAACGTCTTCGCCATCGAATGCTTCATGGACGAACTGGCGCGCAAGGCGGGTAAGGATCCGGTCGATTTCCGGCGCGGCATGCTCGGCAGTAATCCGCGGCTGAAGGCCGCGCTCGATCTCGTGGCGGAAAAATCGGATTGGGGCAAGCCGCTGCCGCCGCCCGCCGGCCGCGGCGTGTGCGTGCAGCCCTCGTTCGGCAGCTTTATCGCGACCGTCGTCGAGGCCGAGGTGGACGATCACGGAGAGGTCAAGCTCCGCCGTGTCACCTCGGCCGTGGACACCGGCATTGCCGTCAATCCCGACACCATTGTCGCGCAGCTGCAGGGCGGACTGATTTTCGGGCTGACCGCCGCGCTGTACGGCGAGATCACCATCGACAAAGGCCGCGTGCAGCAATCCAACTTCAACGATTACCGCATGCTGCGCATCGACCAGGTACCGAACATCGACGTGCATGTCATCAAGAGCGACGCGAATCCGGGCGGCATCGGCGAAACCGGCTGCACGGCCGGTCCGCCGGCGCTGCGCAATGCGATCTACGCCGCGACCGGCGTGGCGTTGCGCCGGTTGCCCATCGACCGCGCCGCGATCGCGACCAAGAAGGCGTAGGTGTCATGCGCGCGGGAAGGATCGTTCTCACCATTGTTGTGCTGATTGTCGCGGGCTTCATCGGCTTCAGGACATTTTATCCCGGACCGATGGCATTCGCCGGCGGGCCGACGGTGGCGCTCGCGGACTATCATGGCGCCGACCCGACCGGCGTTCCGGCCGCGCTTGCCAATGCCGACCAGGTCAAACGCGGCGAATATCTCGCGCGCGCCGGCGATTGCATGGTTTGCCACACCGCGCCAGGAGGCGCGCAATATGCCGGCGGCTTGGCGATTCCGCTGCCGTTCGGGACGATTTATTCCCCCAACATCACGCCCGACAAAAGTACCGGCATCGGCGATTACAGCGACCGAGATTTTCTCAACGCGGTGCAGAGCGGCATCCGCCGCGACGGCGCGCGGCTCTACCCGGCCATGCCGTACACATCCTATACCTACATGACGGACGCCGACGCGCTGGCGATCAAGGCCTATCTGTTCAGCCTGCCGGCGGTGCATGCCGACAATCGCCCCAACACTTTTGCATTCCCCTTCAATCAGCGCTGGTCAATGGTCTTTTGGTCGTCGATGTTCAACGCCGATAAGCGCTTTGCGCCCAAGACTGCGCAAAGCGCCGAATGGAATCGCGGCGCCTATATCGCGGAAGCGTTGGCGCATTGCGGCGAGTGCCACACGCCGCGCAATTTTGCCTTTGCACTCGACAATCGTAAAAAATTCGCCGGGGCGGTGACGGCCGGCTGGAAGGCCTATAACATCACCTCTGACAAGAACACCGGCATTGGCGGCTGGTCCGACGACCAAATTCCCGCCTACCTCGCGCAAGGTCACGCAATGGGTCGCGGCACCGCCGCGGGACCGATGGGTGAAGCCGTCGACCAAAGCTTCAGCCAGATGGATCCCGCTGACATTCATGCGGTCGTCGCCTACCTGCGCAGCATTCCACCTCTCGTGTCGGCGGACCTGCCGGCGACGGAAGCAGCGCCGGCCCCGACATCTCCGAGGAGCGGCGGGGGATCAGCCGAGGTTCTCGGCAAGCATGTTTTCGAGGAGGCGTGCGCAAGCTGCCACAGCTGGTCAGGCGTCAGTTTTATCTCGCAGTATGCCACAATCAGTGGCACACGCGCGGTCAATGATCCTTCAGCGACGAATGTTGCTCAGATCGTCATCTCGGGAACGAGGCGGCACGTGCCGGACGGTGTCATTTCAATGCCCAGCTTTGGCGGCAGTTATTCCGATACGGAAATCGCGGCTGTGGCCAACTACGTGACCGCGCGCTTTGGCGCCGAACCGTCGCGGGTCACAGATCAAGATGTGGCACGCCTGAGAAAACAAGCATCGCGTTGAATTCGGCACAGTTGAGACCTCCGCATTGGTTTTGATCGGGTCGCCCCTTTGGACGCAACAATATATGGCCTTTCGCGGGCATGACGAGATGTCCGTTATTCTGTGGCTACCGGGGGTAAAGGAGGCGTTGGCCGCCGCTGCCGCTGGTCCCGCTGCGATCGCGGTCTGGTCCACGGGTCGAGCCGGCCGACCTGCTATAAAAGCGCCGCTTTATAGCAAGTTTACATTTTCCGGCGCCAGACTGGTGTGTAGGGCAGGGAAAATGGCTGGTGCTCATTCGGGGGTCTCATCGACGGAGCCGCCGAGACGCAGCCGATGACGCAAAACGTCGGCCACTTTTACAGTCTCACCCTGGCGCACGCGTCTCTGGCTCGCCAGGTCTGCCTGGCCGATTTGCAAGTGAATCGAAGTGTGCTGCAGTATGTCACGTTAAGCGGCCGACAGTGGATTGTCAGCCTCTACAGCAACATCTTTCGCGCGAAACGCGACCTTGTCGGGTCGCTTACTCATGCGACTGTCTGAGTTCTGCGCCCGCTGGTATCAAGCCTCGTACTTGAATGAAAGCGCGACTCTCGTACGGAAAGCTGTGACCTTTCCATCTTCAACTTTCATGTCCATCTTGATGACCTCGGCCACGCGAAGATCACGTAATGAACCGGCGGCTGTCTCTACTGCGCGTCGGCCTGCATCCTCCCATGATTTTTCACTCACGCCGACGACGTCAACAATCCGGTAAACGCTATCTGTCGATTTCTTGGCCATGGGATTAATCCTTTCAGCTGAGGTAGCTCATCGAGTGATTCAAGATGACTTTCACTCCCCATTCATTCTCTTACTCACTGTATGCTATTCAACCCATCGGGTGAAGCTGCTTCCGGCGTTCATGGGTCTTTGAATCGCACTAGTGTGTAGGCCGCCTCCGCAAGTGCGTCGTAACGGCCACCTAGCGTCAGAAGCTTGACGCCGAGCCTGCCAACTGAACTGATAACAATGCCGACACGAGAGCACGCCTTAAGGGTGGCCGGGATCATCGGAATCCCTGGCTCGGCTTCAATCAGGCTGGGCGGCGACCCTCGGTCGGAATCCCAGGCCGACTTGGTCGGAATACGCAGCGGCGGGCACCGTCATCGCCCATTTGATGTCCGATCGCTGGCCAGGCTCTGGAAAAACTGCCTGGGCGAGTACGTGCACGAGGCGATGTTAAAGGGCCCAAAAATGTCAACATCGACCCTAAAGTCTTATTGCGGCACTACGAGGCATACCGGCGTTGGCGGATATCGCAGCTATCAGAAGCCTGCTCTGGCGCGGTGGACAGCGGAGCGGCGAGAAACCGAGTATGCGCAACGTGCCCTTCGCATTAATGGTTTGATCGCAACGGCGAAGCCGGAGCCATTTGCGGCTGTTATCGCGGCAAGTGTGGCGCCAGGGCGTCTGGATCGGCGCCAACTCAACAAATACTCGCGTGCCTTAAAATATGCCGCTGCGTGCGATTGCTCTAAACGGCTTAAGCGGTTCATCAAGGAGCAAGGCGGGCTCAATGATTGCGCGGCCGAATGTGCCTGGCGGCTCAGGCGACTCTCACGGCAATGCCGAGAAATGGAACAAAGAGCTGGAGTACTTCGTTAGACTGGCTAGGAAATAGAGATTTGCTATCGAGTTGGCTTAGTCCCTGCAACTCATAAGGATAGTATTGTATTATTGCGAATTGGCTTTTCGGGACGCCGCGCGACGCCCGAAAGCGCGTCGGCAAGCGACTTCAGTCTTGCTCAGAACTGTCTTCCGCGGGCTCGTGACCGAGACGCAGCCGATGGACGCAAGACGTCATCGGCGTTCCCGTTCGCCGCTAATTAAGGCGAGTGTTGTGCACTGCCACTCGAATTCGCAGGTCGGTTCGAGACGTGAAGGGCGCCGATGGTGACGCGGGGCGCCGAGGCCGATCCGGCCGATGGCGCGCTGTTCTGTGGTATCAAGCCGGCGGCGATCATGGCGCGGCCATCGCGGGTCGGATTGTTCATTTCCTTCATATTCTCGCTGACGAGATCATTGGCAGCTTCCGGATGCCCGGTATTGATCTTGCGCATATTGGTCACGAAGACCTTTGGATAAATCCAGGTTGAGGACGGCACCTTAAGACCCATGAAGTTCGCGATGTCGGCGACAAAGGCATTGCAGTTGTACATCTCGACGCTCCAGGTCGTCGATTTGGCTTGCAGCTGCCGGATGAAAGCCACGGTTCTGTCGTACTGCTCTTTGTTCACGAGCACGCGGTAGCGCGCGGTGATGTATTTGTCCTCGAGATCACCATCAGTCCAGCCCGTATCCGAGGGGACCGGAACATAATGGCCCATGACCCACATCGCGGGGTCATCGCCTTTCGGCGAAAGGCCGGCAACGTTGTTCTTCCTGGGAGCCTCGCCGACCCGGCCGAAGACAACAAAAGTGTGGCCGTAGTCCCAGGCTTGGCGCGAGCGAAACTCGAAGTAGTATTGGCCGGCGCCGCTGGTGATGACCGCGGTCTTGGTGCTTGCCGATCGTGCGATCTGCGGCGGGTTAGTCTGGGCGCAGGCGACGGAGATGCCCAGAGCCGTAATGGTTGCCGCGATCAAGCCTAGCAGCCAAACCGACAAGCCGGTGCACTTACGCGGCATAAACTGCTCCCTGGTTCGACTGGTGATCTTACCCACCAGTCGCGCAAATGCCCAGTCCCATGGTCAGTGACCTGCTCCCCCTTAAACGCCCCCATTTTTGGGTAGAGTTCGCGGGAGATGGACATGAGAGCAGATTTACGGAAGAACAGATCATCAAAGCTCTGAAGGAGCACGCGGCCGGATTGTCGGCGGGCGCTATAGCGCGACTGGCAGTCGCTCAACTTGCTATAAAAGTGCCCTTTTATTGCAAGTGCGGTATGCCGACCGCGAGGATCCGAGTGTGTATCGCTACCCCTCAGAGCCGGAATCGTCGACGAAGGACAATCAGCGCCGCGAGGCTCAGGAGCGCTGTTGCCATCATGTAATAGCTTGGCGCCAACTTCGTGCTAGTGATGGCAATGAGCGACTGAGCGAAAAACGGCGCAAAGCCGCCGAAGATCGGCACCGAAATATTGTAGCTCAGTGACATGCCGCTGACCCGCGTCGTTGCGGGGAAGATTTTTCCCATCAGTGAGGGGAGCGCACCGCTGAAAAATGATTTCAGCAGGCTGACCCAACACACCATCAGCATTAGCACGCCAAGCGAAGCGTGAGCGTCCAGCAGCACGAACGCCGGATAGGATGTCAGAAAGAAGAGAACCGTTGATCCTATCATGATCCGGATCTGTCCAATCCGGTCTACCCAAAGGCCAGCAAAGGGCACGACTGCGGTCTGCAGCGCGGCAGCTACCATGGCCGCAGTGAAGCCGATCCATTGCGGCAAGCCCAGTTCGCGGATGGCGTAGGTTGGCATGTAGAGAAGCAAATATTGCGAGCTAGTCGAGGCTGCGACCACACCAACGGTGAGTAGGAGCCGATCCCATTGCTCCAAAAAGAGAGTGCGCAATGGTGCGCGCGCCGGGCCGGTGTCGAGAAATTCCGGCGTCTCTTCCATGTTACTGCGGATGTAATAGCCGACAGGCCCGATCAGGAGGCCGAAGGCGAACGGTATGCGCCAGCCCCACGCGGTCAGGTCCGCAGATGACATGGTGGTTGTTAGCAGCACACCGAAACCTGTGGCGACGACCGCAGCCAAACCCTGGCTGGACCATTGCCAGCTCGCAAAATAACCCGCTCGGTCGGGACGATGCTCGACCAGAAAGGCAGTCGAACTCCCAAATTCGCCGCCGACTGAAAAGCCCTGCAATAATCGCGAGGCAATAACCAGAACAGGTGCCAGAAAGCCAATAGAGCCATAACTGGGCATGACAGTCATCAGCCCAGTCCCGATGGTCATCAGCAAGATCGAGAGTGTAAGCGCTCGCTTCCGTCCCTTTCGATCGCCATAGTCGCCGAAGAATATCGCGCCCACCGGCCGCGCCAAAAATGCAGCCCCAAAGGTGCCCAGTGTTACAAGGATTGAAACCGCCTCGTCCGCGGCTGGAAAGAACACCTTCGCTATCGTGACAGCGAAATAGCCGTAAACCAGGATCTCATAGAACTCGAGCGCATTGCCGAGCGATGCGGCGACAATAAGCCGCGTTGCGGCTCCTGCGCCGAGGACCGGGGAAGAGTCACTTGCCGTCGCACTCATTGCTAGTCCGCAGACAATTTGCTTCGCGTCGGATCAAAGAGCATGCCCGCAAAAGACATTGACCGGGGCAATGCTTCGACGGTCAAACGGCCATCTTAAAATCTTTGGCTGCACGGAATGCCACCTTCTTGCTTGCCTTGATTTGGATTGTTTCGCCGGTCGCAGGATTGCGCCCCATGCGGGCTGCGCACTTTCTGACTTGCAAGATTCCAAGCCCCGCAATGCGGACTCGTTCGCCCTTTTTCAAATGCTTTGTAATCATGACGACGAGGTCGCCGAGAAGTGCGGCGCCGGCCCGTTTTGTCAACTGATGTTCATCGGCCAAAGTCGCAGCGAGATGCTTGAGAGTAACGGTCCGGCTGGCTCTACCTACGGCAAGCGGCTTCTTTGCTTTTAACGGCGCCATAATGGTCCCCTCTGAAAGGTGCAGAATGCGCTCAAGACTCAAGGCCTGATTCGGACCCAAATGAAAAGCGCCTTGCCCTGCCTTTGTTGCCATGTCGGATTTTCGACGCGTACTTGGAATTTGAAAGGCGTGAAAAAAGCCCTGCCGCCGAAGCAGCAGGGCTGATCCAAGTTGGGAATGAAACCTCATTGGAGGCTCACGGCCCAGTTCTTAGCACGCCTGACATGGCGGTTGTATGAAAACTTGCTGGGACCGAATGCTACAGGCTCTGCGTGTGGAATTTGCACCCTGCGCGAATGGCCCAAAAGGGGCAATCCGCTCAAGAAGGAAGGGCTGACCGAAGCTTGCCAACGGGGATTCGTCCACCCATGGGGACCATTACTTGGGCGCGGTCCTGACAATGTCCGCTTCTGAGAGAAGCCGACATTGCGCGGACATTGGAAATCGGTCGTTCGTGACCCATCAGCGACGTTGGCTGCGAGACTTCGGTGCATCGCAACACGTGGAGCGCTCGGCTATTCCGGCATATGTGAGAAGGACGGTTCGAAGCTCCCGCTCACTTGCCTTTCACGTGCCGAAGGAAGTGGAGAACATCCGCGTTGAATTGCTCCGGGTCCTGTAGAAATGCGAAGTGGCTCACCTGAGGTTCGATCAGGAGCCCACTGTGGGGGATGTGGTCGGCCATTAACAGCGTGTTGTCTCGCTTGATCGCCTCGTCATGATCCGCATCCACGATCCAAGTCGGAACCTTGATGCCGGCAAGATCGTCCGCTGTCCAATTCGGCTGCATCTCCCACATCTTGGTGATCTGGGCCAGAAACGCATCGTATTCGGTCGGAGTAGGTGAAAGTTTTTCATACTCGTTCCTCGCTCGGGCGATGAACGCGGTGAAGACAGGACTCTGATTGACATCTTTGACGCCGCTCGGGTCGGAATTTGCAGCAAACGCGAACAGTTTCGAAAGCCGCTCGGGGTGATGGATGGCGATGTCGAGCCCGATAATTGCCCCATCGCTCCAGCCGACCAGTGCAGCCTTGTCAATTTCGAGAAAATCCATGAGCGCGAGCACGTCGGAAGCCATAAGGTCGTAACCGTACGGCCGCGCGTCGCGCGAGCTTCGGCCGTGGCCACGGCTATCCATGACCACAACGCGATAGTGCGAGGCCAGAGCCGGCACCAGTTTGCCCCAATAATTAGCATTGGCAAGTCCGCCGTGGAGTAGAATAACCGGCGCGCCGCGACCAAAAACGGCGTACCAGATTTTGATGCCGTTCACCGGCGCATAGCCACTCTTCGCGGGCGACGGCAGGGCCGGCGTTGGCGGCAACGCAAGCCATTGCGGCTCTGCCCGAGCCGTGGCGGCGAAAATGACCAGCAAAAGGCTAAAGACAAAGGCGAAGCGTCGCATGGCTTCATCCTCGCTCGGCTCAAGCAGCACACCACATCGCAAGTTAAGGACACGGTTCAGCGTGCCACCTTCCGGTGTTAGAGGATAGTCTATTCGCTCGCGCTTAGTCGCGGCAGTGTTCTCCTGGGGAACCACCCGGCGAGCGCCGACCTGGCGCGCATCAGCTGACGTTTCCTCCTGGGACGGTAATATTTGTTGCAGTGCAAACGGTCGTGCCATCTCCGAGGGTCATCAATTCGACCGGTCGGGCGTGGGCAATACGGCGGTGATGACCCATCACTGCCGTTGGTCACTCGGCTTCCCCCTGCACCGGAAGGCGAAGGTATCGCCTGGAACGAATGATCAGATCGGATCACGAAAGGGCCGCCGCGAGCGGTGTCTTCTGTTGCGCGGCGATTTCGATCGGCACGGACGTCAAACTAAAGTCAGTTGCCGGTAGAAACTAAATTGCCCACGATGGCGACTCGCGCATCCGAGAGTAACCTACCGCCCGCCTGAACAAATATTCAGATTGGATGTTGAAGGGCCGCCGCGAGCGGCAATGTCTGAGCTACACTTGTTAACCGGCAGCCACGCCTGGCGGGATCCGCCATAACTTTGCCTAGGATCGTGGTAATTTAAATAACGTGGATTCGTGGCTGGTGTGCCTGAATCCATCGGGGCTCGCATACATCTGGAGCACATTACCGCGCAAAGCAAGGAGCGGGCGCACCAGGCGCCTGCCGGATAAGGCCAATGCGAATTTGCTGCCGTATCCTTATTTGTTTGCTTGCGTGGACTGCGGTTGCGGTCGGCAGCTCAGGCGCTCGAGCTATTAACCGGCACCTACAGCACATCAAACATCATCGGGCCGAAAAAGTAGAGCACCCAAAACATCGTTCCGTCGCGGCGGCAACGCGCTCCGATACCGTGACGGTCTCGTTGCCGGTTGACAGGCCGACGCTGGCTGACCTGCCACCAGATATGGCAATCGCGAAGCAGGCTCTTGAACTGGTAAGTCGAGACAAGGTCGTCGAGGCAACGGCGCTCGAGAACTCGACCATCAATCCCGTGGTCCGAAAGCTGATCGAATGGGCACTCCTGCGCCGGGGGGGCGTCGAATTTCGTCGCTACAAGGCTTTCATCGCCGAAAACCCCGACTGGCCGAGCATTCCGCTCCTACGGAAGCGAGCCGAGGTAACGCTATGGCAGGAGCACGTCGATTCAGCGACGGCGCGCAGTTTTCTCGACGGCAAACCAGTGGGCCCTGTCGGCAGACTTGTACTTGCACGCGTGCTGACGAGCGACGGCGATTCGGCGGGCGCCGCACAGGAGGTTCGCGCGGTGTGGCGCTCGGCGCCACTATCGGCTGAACTTGAAGCGGCGCTTCTTAAAGAGTTCCCGGATGTAATAACGCGCGAGGACCAGCTGGCCCGTATGGACGAACGCATCGGTGCTAAGGATTTTGGCGCTGCGATGCGTTCAGCAAAAAAACTGGGCGAGGATCAAGTTGCAATTGTCAAGGCTTGCACTGCCGCGGAGGCAAAATCCGCCAGTGGCGGCAAGCTGCTCGATGCCGTACCGGCCCAAGCGGGCGACGACCTGGGCTATGCGTTGTGCCGCATTCATTGGTTGCTACGAAACGATTCGCCCGGCTCCAATATTCACGGCCGACTCGTAACGCCCAGAGAGGATGTTGCGCTTGCTGCAAGGTTGGCGCTTGGCGCCCCCCAAGCTGATTTGCAGCAACAGGATACTGACGAATGGTGGCGCGAACGTCGCGCGCTGGCTCGAAAGCTTCTCGACCTTGGGGAGGCCGCAACCGCTTATAAGGTGGTGGCTACGTCGGCCCCTCCCGTGAATCCCTATTACCGCGCCGAATTCCATTTTATGTCCGGTTGGATCGCTCTGCGGTTTCTCCATGATCCCGCCACGGCATCAAAACATTTTGCCCTTGTCGACCAGGGCCAGACCGATCCGCGGATTTTGGCACGCGGCGCTTATTGGCGCGGGCGTACAGCCGAGGCTGCAGGCGACATCACGCAAATGCGCGAGCAATATAAGGCTGCCGGTCAATATCCGACCGCCTATTACGGCCAGTTAGCACGCATTAAGCTTGGACTTCCCCGCGTCCCGTTGCGCGCATCGCCGCAGGCGGCAGACCCGACCGGCAACGAAATCCTTCTAGCTGCGGGCATGCTCTATGCGATGGACGAGCGCGACCTCGCCCTGACCTTTGCTTCGGACGTCGCCGAAGAATGCAAGAAAATAGATATCATAGCCGGGCTCGCCAAGCTCGCCGAACAAAACCATGATGCTCAAGCGACGCTGCTAATCGGCGAAACCGCACTCGAGCGTGGAATGACATTCGAACGGTACGCTTTTCCCAATTTTGGCGTTCCGACTTATAGCGCGATCGGTCCAGCGCTCGATCCGTCAATCGTTTACGCGGTGGCGCGCACCGAAAGCGGATTCAATCAGCGGGATAAATCCTCGGCAGACGCCGTTGGGCTTATGCAGGTCACCCCTGACGCTGGGCGCGACACCGCCAAACGTTTCGGTGTCTCATATGATTGGCATCGCATTGTCTCTGACCCGGTCTACAACACCGCGATGGGTGCCGCCGAACTTGCCGCTTTAATCAATGAGTACGACAGCTCGTATATCCTGACATTTGCCGCCTACAACGCGGGCCGCGGCCGGGTCCAACAGTGGCTGACGCTTCATGGCGATCCAAGGCAAACCAAAATCGACCCTGTCGACTGGGTGGAGCGCATTCCGTTTGCTGAAACTCGCAACTACGTCGAGCGCGTCATGGAGAATCTGCATGTTTACCGCGACCGCTTTGGTTCTGGGGTCGCCTCAGACGAACGCGAACCCCATCCCGCTTATGAGACAAGCGCGGAGCCGGCCTTAGTCGAAACCGTGCGGCATTGACTTCGGGCAGTCTTGGGGGGCGATAGTGGCGATGGGTTTGGGAGCCGCCGTATTCACGAAAGCACGTTACTTTCTGAGGCCGAGCAAAACATACCCGTATTTGACCCGATGATGCGGCTCGCCGACAGCCTCAAGTCTGAAAACGCCGAGAGTTGGAAAGGTCTGAACGCCCCTATCGGGAATAACGGTAGTTCGCACGTCTTTGGTATGAGGCGATTTCCAATAGATTTCATCTGCGCGTCGGTATCCCAGATCGTGAGTATGACGACGTGGCGCTCATCATCGTCGACAATGGTTTTCGGCGGGTCGCCAACGTGCAGGGTGCTTGTCCCTAACGATTGAAATTTATCGATCTGGTCAAAATCGATGCCTTGAGCGAAGACATTGCCGGCCGGCAGAATTAGCCCGACGCACAGCAGCGCCATAACAGTCACGAGGTACACCCGGTCCTTCATGGCTCTAGCCGTGCGGTGGCAGGCTTTGCCGCCGCCTTCGGCGCTGCTTCCTTGCCCTTCTTGCCGGCAATGGGAAGAAGCATCTCGATCAGGCCTTTTGCCGTCGTAACTTGATCGAACTAAATTGATGGCATTGGCGCAATCCCCGCCAAGGAGGAGGCATTCGGCTACTGGCCGCCCGCTGGTCCACTTCTTGGCGGCCATTGAAGAGGCCGGCGCCGAGTTGCTAGATCTCGTGTGGGCCCAAGAATCGTACTCGGTCAAGGTGCTTCGCGACGGCAATTACCTGTACCCGCTTGATTTCAGTAAATCGCAGCGCCTGGACACGCCGGAAGGGGCACAACACCTTATGGAAGCTGACCGAAAGCGGCTTGCATCATTGATTGCGCAGATCGGATTTTAATAATCCAATTCGCAGAATGACGGTTTGTGGAACCAGTGAGGCGCAGGCCTCGTGAGGCCGCAAAGCGTCAACGTCGTTCATATCCCGGGCATTTCGATGCCACAGTGCCGCTGTACGGGCCGCCGTAACAGTCGTTTTTAGCGGGAGTGTTAGCGCCATAATTACGTTGCGATTGCGCTAAACCGGCCGAGGTCGCGCTCAAAAGGAATATCAGTGCGGCAAAAAAATGTCTTCGAGACCATTTTTTTATCTCCCATCTGGCTGACCCGCGGTCCTAACACAGCATTTTCCCCGCGCTGCATCAGATAACGCAGCACTACCGCAAAAGTTGCTAACCGAGGGTACCGTTTCCAGCCGCTTACATCGGCAAACGGGTCGTTCGCTCCACTCGCGCCGAGACACACCGAGTGTTCGACGAGTTAGGGGAGGCGGGTTGACTTCGGCTCTTCCCCCAAGAGCCGACATTCTTTCATAGCACGGTAAGTGTAGCGATGGGCCATTAACGACACCGGCTGGTCGTGGCAATTGGCGCTACGCCACCGCCTATCGCCAGCTGACGTGTGCGTAACGAATATTGGTTAGACCGGGGCGGGCACGCCCTGCGTTTACCCTCGTCCGAAAGAAGAGGACGCAGTTAGCTACTTCAGTTGATCGGCGATCTTGGCAAGGCCCGCTTTGGCGCAGTCTTCGTCGTGCTCGCCGCCGGGCGCGCCACCGACACCTATGGCGGCGATCGCCTCGTTCCCGACTTTTATGCGAAAGGCTCCCGGCTGAAGGGCGATATGGTCGAACTTTGCAATCCCACCCGCCGGAGGCGTGGGTCCGATGCGCTGAGCAATGGCGCCGCTTGAATCCAAGTTGTTCGTCGTGCCGAGCATGATCACGGTGTAGGCTTTGTCGTAGGAGCTTTTGACAGCGACGATGCCAGCACCGTCGCCGCGTAGCATCGCCTGCGTGGCGCCGTCCGGATCGACGATCGTGGCGGTCACGTGGTAGCCCTGTTTGGTGCAGGCTGCCACCGCCTCTGTAACCGCTTCGGCGGCGAGCGCCGCCGAAAGCCGGTGGGTGGTGAGTACGCCCTGCGCGGCAGCTGGTGCGATGACCGCGGTAGTGCTGCCAAACGTGCAGATGAGAGCGACAGCAAGCTTGCTCTTCATATGACGCGTCCTCCCGCTTGAAAGAATTTATTGTAGCTCGGCCTTGCACGCAGTCTGACTTGCCGACGATGGTGGATTGGAAACATACCACGTGCGCCCGCACGCAGTCCAATCATAGATCCTATGTCGCGGGTCGAGTACGCACGAAACCTCCGACGTCCGTTTCACGTCCCCTATACCTTCAACGGCGGCTCAAACACGGACATTCGGGAACTCGCCAAACTCGGAAGTCGCGAGTCTCAAGCAGGCAATAGCCCAACAAGTAAACGCGGGTTCGCGCTAGGTGCCTGCGCCCGGCAAAAAGCAGCGAATTTGTGTTGTGCCATCGGCATCTCTGTACGGCCACACTACTGCTAGGCCAAAGCGGTTAGGCTCGGTTACTACCGCTGCATCAGGCACTAGGATCCACTCGCCGTGAAGCCGTACACGGTAATGACCATCCTGGGTATCCCAGTCGATACCTTGTACGCTGACGCCATCGGCAAACGAGCAGCACAGGCCCTTTCCGCTCGCGAGCTGGTCAAACCACTGCTTGAGCGGCGAGCCGGCAAATTGTCCGTTCTCACGCGCGAACAAGACAACTGACGCGGCGATGCTGATAGACAACACTAATACGGCATAGCCGATGACTCTGGACATCATGGTCTCCAGAGAAGCTGCAAGTGTTGTTGTGTGTGATATTAATCCAACACGGGGCGCAAAAAAAGGCGAACGCTCGCAATCGAGCCGCCAGCCCAGTTAAGCTGTGAATAAGTAAGGATTCATCGAGTCACAAGCTGAAGCGGCCTACCGCGGCTCGTCGGCCCCCGGAACTTTACTCCCGCCGGGAGCCGGAATTCTGGATTATAATATTGTAGGCCGAATCAGTCGCACCAGCATAAGGAAGTGATATGACAAACTTTCTTTTGTTTTTGGCGATCGCGTGTTGTGCAGCTTGGTTTCTATTTTCCAACGCTGGCGAATTAATATACCAGGTGAGTTGGGCAAGCACCTTATGTTCGGCTACAGGTTCGTTGTGCCGTGATCCTCAGCCACTGTCCTTTGCGGCAGGAGGATTGGCTTTCGTTTGGTTCTTAATAAAATTTGTCTCGCTCATTCGGGACTAGGGCGGTAACGAGCGACGCCAACGACTTCTGATTTGGGTCATCTTCGACATATCGGGCAAAAATCCCCAAGTTCCGCTTTGTCTCCAATTCCAGACGTAATGCCAGATTGGCCGTGTTTCAGATGATGGGTGTTATTGCCGAATTTTGGCGTGCGAGGATTCAGGAACGAGTCGGCGCCGGGCTTAGGAGGGCCAAGCATAAGAGCAAGCGGCTCGGGCGACCGCCGGCAAAACACACGAACTCTTGCGTGAGGTTGTCGCGCATTTGCACGAGCTGGCCCCCCGTTCCGGCTCTATGGCTTGGTCGTTGCAGCCTTGATGCCCAGGATCTCAGCGAGCCCGGCGAGTTTCTCGCGCTGTTCCTGCACGGCGGCGGTGAACTCGGACGGCCCTTTGATGGTCAGGATCTGACCAGTATTGCCGAGCCGCTGCGCAATGTCGGGATCCCCTTTCGCGACCTTGCGAAAGTCCTCCGCAATGCTGTCGCGTTCCTTTTCCGGCATTCCGGGCGGACCGAACACGCCGCCGAGGCTGTTGAACGTGAGGTCAGGATAGCCCGCCTCGGCCGCAGTTGGAACGTCTGGCATGCTGGGTGCGCGTTGATTGCTGGTCACCAGCAGTACCTTGATGCTTCCGCCTTGGGCGAGCGGCTGCACTACCGCAAGCGATGTAGACAGCACCTGAATGCGGCCTCCGACCAGATCGTTCGGCGCCTGCATGATGTCGCGATAAGGCACCTCGACGGCTTGCAGACCCTTTTGTTTGAAGAACCCGAACAACAAGAACTCGGAAATGCCATTGGCTGCCGCGGCATTGAGTTTGCCGGGTTCCGATCGTATCAGCTTGACGAGCTGATCGATGGTGTCGATCTTCATTGAAGACGCCGTCGAGATGGCGAGCGCCACATTGACAACGCTCACGACGGGGACGAAGTCGCGGCTCGTGTCGAAGGGCAATGTGTCGTGCTCGTACGGGAGCACGTTGATCGCCCCGGCCGGTCCCATCCAGAGCATATGATCGTCGTGCGCGGTGAGCACGGAGTTGAGCGAGACGATACCGTCGCCGCCGGGACGATTCTCCACCACCACCGGTTTGCCCCACAACTTGCTTAACCTATCGGCGAACAGGCGTGCGGCAATATCCGTGGCACTGGCGGCGCCGTATGGCAGGATGAGCTGCACCGTACGGGTCGGATAGGTTTGCTGCGCTGCCGCCGCGCCTATGACCTGGGCGCTAATCGCCACCGCGAGGGCCGCAGGGGCCAAAAACCGTGCCGTCAGCCGTGTCATGGCAATCCTCCCCGCCATCGATATTCCCCTCCACGTTATCATTGAAACTCCCGTCACGCGACGCTGATCGGGCAATGGCCGCTATGGGTCACGAACGACCGATTTGTGATGTCCGTTCAACGTCCGCTCCTGACAAAAGCAGACATTCCACTAAGGTTTGTTCAACAGCCCCGGCAGCTTGGCGATGTTCGCTGCTATCCGCCGCGCTTCGTCCTTGGTGAGCAGCTTAGCCGATGCTCGCCGGCCGGGCTCCTCCTCGTAACAGGCATAGGCTAGGGCTTGGCCTTCCGCGTCCTTGACGACAAAGCACTCGCGCAGGTCCTCTACGGTCCAGGTGGCGGAAAGCGGCGCCCTGTCATCGAGCGCGGTCAATCACGCTGAGAACTATCTTTAGGTGCTCCGCGGTCGACGTTCCTTTGCATCGCTTTATTTCTTCGATCACCCGAGTTCGCGCTAGTACGTAGAAGGCGCGAAACGCCATGCCCTTCATCCGTTTGTCTGTTTCAGTCGCGCAAAATTGCTGCTCATAAACCGCGAGACGCCGGCGCACTCCTTCTCCGATGCCGTTTGAATCTTCATGTTCAAAGGCCATAACGTCGTTTAGGAAAGCTTCGATACGCTCGTCCATCAGTCCGCCCGCTTCACTGACTGGACAGATCGAGAGAGACCCCAATCGTGGGGAAATGTACGATCAGGGCCTTTCCCCCGGCGCAGGATCCCCACCTGGTGCCGCCGCGCGGTTGGGGCGGCGGAGTCGATGGAGACGTGCAGCCCCATGATACCCATCGCTCCCGCTGATGCAAACTAAGCATCACTCGTCATCGGCGCCCAGCACATTGCCATTTTCGGGATTGACTAGGTGGACAGTGCCGCAGGCGGTGCAAGTCACCGCCTCATAAAATCCTTCGCCCTTTTCAGGATCGTCAGCAATCCAACCCTGCACCTGCAAGCCGGTATTGGGGCAGCGATAGAGAAACGTGGCCATGTGTCCAACTTGTATGGATGCGGCCAGAACCGCTCGTTGCGACGGAGTCGATCCTGGCCGCCCCGGCTGCGCGGGTGTTGCCCCCGCTAGCCAATCCAATTGCGGATGGTTCGGGATTGGCGGCCTTGATGCAGATCAATGATCTTGTTGGCTGTGGCGAGCGCGCGACGACGGCGCCCGCAATATCGCCGCCGCATCAGTCGAGCCTAACTAGGCCGTTTTTTCGCGCCGAATGCCCTTGTACTTTTTAGCGCCGGCCTTTTTCTGCGACATAAATTCACCCGTCGCGCGGCTGCGCTTTGTCCAGTGCGTCTCTCCCATTACCTTGGTTTTTCGTTGAGACCTTTTGCGGACTGCGCCCTTGCGGGCGTTGTCGCCATACGGTTTGTTAGTTGCCATCGGTTGCTCCAAAATGGGCTAACGGCGAAGGCTTTTTCGGGTTCCCGCACATGGGCTTCCGCAAGATGGAAGATCAGCGCCGGCTGGCTGCCGATAAGGAAGCCGCGGCACGCCGTGCACTCGATCCGCAGGTGAGGGCGGACGCGGCTCGGCTGGTCGCGGAATGGAACGAGCGCCAAGCCAAGCGTATACCGACGCTATTAACCTCCAATCGCCGACATATCGCCGCGCCAGCTCTAGGCATTGCCGTCGCCGCTGTTTGTCGCCTGTCTATGAGGGAACGATTGAAGCTTTCGCAGTGGGTCAACGGACGGTAGGTAAACAACGGCTGGGTCAGGGACGTCGTTTTGGCGTTATCCGCCGCATGTCCGCTTTCCACCCCGATTCGCGACCATATCACGGAGCCCTCGACAGTTCGGTTTCGGTCTTCCCGTCGGTAGGTAGGCTCGCGTGAAGTCCTACCTCCTCATAGCCCGCGCCATTCTCGTCAGGCCATGAAACGGCTTTTGTAAAGCTTTCGCGTTCGAGTATCTTTCGGTACCAATCAGCTACGTGGGGCCGTTTCGTCGGCGACCAGAATCGCTCCTCACCGAGCGCGGACAACCGGAAGAGATAAGGCGCGACCGCAATGTCCGCGAGCGTGAACTCCCCTACAATCCATGGCCCCTCGTTGGCGAGACAAGCTTCCATGCGGTCAAGGATGCTTCCGATGCGCTCAAAACACTTTTGGAGTTCCGCTTCGGAAACCTGGCCTGCAAGTCCACGTCGAAACATGCCTCTATAATGTTCTGTCGGCCGTTGCTCAGACCTTTTGCGTAATTCGTCATCACCCCATCGTCTGCGCAACTTTGGTAAAAGATATTTGACCATCGTCGGCAAAGCGATGGCGGGAAGACCCTCGTCACAGATTTTTATGAATTCACGCATGCGGGCCCGTTGCAGTGGACTGGGAGGACTGAGCTTAGGCCCTGGCAGGGCATCGTCGATGTATTCGTTGATTATCGATGACTCGTGCACGGGCTGACCGTCATGTACGAGCGTCGGGACTACTCCGTCTGGGTTGATGGCTAAATATTCCGGTCGCAATTGATCAAAACGAAAAAGATCAACGTAGCGGCTTTGCCATGCCACTCCCTTCTCCTCAAGGCACATTCGTACCTTTACTGAACATACAGAGCTCCAAAAATGATAGAGTTCGATCATGACTATGTTCTCCTTTTGCGCCAGCTTCGGCGACAAGGCGCGTCAATCTTGCCGCGGCCAAACGACCGAGGAAAGGTGCGGCGGCAACCTCAGACGCCAAGGCGCTCAGTCTCACGATACCGCGACAGTGATTAGCGCGCTAACGGTGTGATCAACGGATCTTCCGCAATGCGGCAATTGATGGTGGTGAATGACCGCTGTGGGTCATGTATGGACGGTGCCCGCGGTGCAAGAGGAATCTGACTATTCTGCGAAGCGTTCGGGTGCGGTCATGTATTCGGCCTGTTTTCGCCTGGAGGCTTGCCTCTGTGGCGATGCGGCC
>Ga0335081_10005756_pt1 | contig 19631 bp, 17 predicted proteins | sample Lox_Sample_35_FD_206713 | JGI IMG/M metagenome (GOLD analysis project Ga0335081, IMG submission 206713) | Soil microbial communities from Loxahatchee National Wildlife Refuge, Florida, United States - Lox_Sample_3.5 | ecosystem: Environmental > Terrestrial > Soil > Wetlands | place: USA... | reverse complement strand
CACGGCCGCGAGGGCGCGGACGTCGGCGGAGCCGGCCGCCCGGAGCTCGGCCAGGAGCTGCTGGGCGACGGCGAGGCGGTTGCGGCTCCGCCACCGGATCGGCTCGAGCTCCCCGGCGAGCGCCCGGCGGGCGAGGACGATCGACTCCTCGAGGTCGTCGTCGTCGAGGGCGATCACGAGGCCCTTCGCCTCCCGGTCCAGCCGGTGGCCCGCCCGCCCCGTCCGCTGCAGGAGCCGGCTCGCCTGGTGCGGCGAGCCGAACTGGATCACCCGGTCCACCGCGCCGATGTCGATCCCGAGCTCGAGCGACGACGTCGCGACCAGCGCCCGGAGCGCCCCGTCCCGGAACGACGTCTCCGCCTCGGCCCGGTTCTCGCGGGAGAGCGACCCGTGGTGGACCGCGACGGGAAGGTCCGGCGCGAGCCGGACGAGCCGCGCGGCGAGCCCCTCGGCGGTCGGTCGCGTGTTGACGAAGACGAGCGTCGTCCGGTGGGCCCGGATCTCCTCCTCGGCGGTCCGCAGCGCCGCGAGGAGGGTGGGTTCGGCCCGGAGCTCCGCCACAGTCGCCGGCGCGAGGGGCGGGAGGTCGTCGCGCGGGAGGCGCGCCTCGATCGAGACGCGACGGGGCTGGCGTGCGACGCGCACCTCGATCGACCGCGGCTCGGGCGCGAGGTACCGCGCGACCTCCTCCGGATTACCCACCGTCGCCGAGAGCCCGATCCGCCGGACCGGCCGGCCCACGAACGCGTCCAGCCGCTCGAGCGTCACCATGAGCTGCGCGCCGCGGTCCGACGGGGCGATCTCGTGGACCTCGTCGACGACCACGGTCCGGACCGACCGAAGCCCCTCCCGGAGCCGGCGGCCGACGAGGAGGAGCTGGAGCGTCTCGGGCGTCGTGATGAGGAGGTCGGGAGGACGGCGCGACTGGCGCTGCCGCTCCCCCGGCGGGGTGTCGGCGTGCCGGACCCCGGCGGTCAATCCCATCTCCCGGAACAGCGAGACGAGCCGGTGCTCGAGGTCCCGGTTGAGGGCCCGCAGCGGCGTCACGTAGAGGAGGCTCGTCGGGGGGGACGGGTCCTTGAGCTGGCGGGAGAGGAGCGGGAGGAGCGCCGCCTCGGTCTTGCCGGTCCCGGTCGGCGAGATGAGGAGCGCGTCGGATGCGGTGTGGAGCACCGGGAGGGCGAGCTCCTGGATCTCCGTGAGCTGCGTGATCCCGCGGGCCGCGAGGGCGTCGCGGAGCCGGCGGTCGAGGCGGCCCCACCCGGACTCGGCGGAGGCGCCGGCCGGCTCGGACGTCGCGCGGCTCACTGTCCCGGGGCCCGGCCCCTACGGGTTCGGCCCGGGGGCGAGGTCGAGGACCCGCAGGCCCAGCGACTCGTCCATCGGCCGACCGAACGTGTGACCCGGGAACGTCTCGAGGTAGAGCTCGACGAGGTTCTGCACCCGCGCGTCGAGAAGATGCCCCCCGACGACGCCGTGGCTCGCCTCTCCGAGGCTCGCGTGGAGGTGGACCGACGGCTTCCCGTCCGCGACGGCGACGGAGCCCGCGAGCCCCACGAGCTCGTGGAACCCCGCGAGGGGGCGGGCCGCGTACTCCGTCCCGGTCCAGTAGCCGAGGGTAGCGCGGCCGATCCCGCCGATCGCGCTCACGACGAACCCGGCGCGGATCCCCTCGGAACGGGCGAAGTCGGCGAGCGTCGCGATCAGGTCCTCGCCGTCGGCGAGCCGGAGCACCCAGCGGGTCCCTTGGCAGAGGCGTTGCATCGGCGCGGGAACGGGCACGAGGGTATGGCCTTGTGCCCCGCCCGCCCTCGACCCGCGCCCGGGCCACCCCAAACCGTATCTCGGCGCCTCCGCTTCCCGCGCCGCCTCGGAGGATCGGGGGGATCGGACGTGTTGGAGAAGGTCGAAGAGGCGAGCGACCCCGGGCCGATCCGGGACCGCCTGCGGGCCGCCGGGCCGGCTCTCGTCGCCCTCAGTGGCGGCGTCGACTCGGCGGTCGTGGCCCACCTCGCCCGACTCGCGCTCGGCGATGCGGCCGTCGCGGTCACGCTCACCGGCCCCGCCGTGCCGCCCGGCGAGCTCGAGCGGGCCCGCGCGGTCGCGCGGCACTCGGGGATCCTCCACGCGGTCGTGCCGGTCGATCCCCTCGGCGACCCCGAGTACCGGGCGAATCCGACGAACCGGTGCTTCTTCTGCCGCCGCACCGAGGGGGCCCGCCTCCGGGCGTGGGGCGAAGAGCACGGCGTAGTCCAGTTCCTCGACGGGGTCCACCGGGACGACCTGGGCGAGGAGCGCCCCGGCATCGCCGCGCTCGACGCGGCCGGCTTCCGCCATCCGCTCGCCGACGCCGGCTGGGGGAAGGCCGAGGTGCGGGCGTACGCCCGCGCCGTACGCCTCCCCAACTGGGACGCGCCGAGCGAGGCGTGCCTCGCCTCCCGGGTCCGGCACGGCGTGCCGATCAGCGTCGACCTCCTCGCCCGCCTCGGCGACGCGGAATCGTGGCTCCATCAGCGCGGGTACCGGCGCGTGCGCGTCCGGACCGACGGCGCGGGCGCCCGGATCGAGGTCGACCCGTCCGACGTGCCGCGGCTCCTCCGCGAGGCGGAGGACGGTTCGGTCACGGCCCGACTCTCGGGTCTCGGGTTCGCGACCGTCTCCATCGATCCCGCGGGGTACCGGGCCCGGCCGGGGGCGTGACGATGCCATCGGACAGGTCGAGCGACGCGGAGGCCGACCGGCCGAAGCCCGGCCGGTTCGAGCTCGAGACGGACCTCACGCCGCAGGGGGACCAGCCGGCGGCGATCGCCGAGATCGTCCGTCGGGTCCGTGCCGGGGAGCGGTACGTGACCCTCCTCGGGGTCACGGGGTCGGGGAAGACGTTCTCGATGGCCCACGCGCTCCAGGAGCTCCAGCGCCCCACCCTCGTCGTCTCCCCGAACAAGACCCTCGCGGCCCAGCTCGTGAGCGAGTTCCGGTCGCTGTTCCCCCGGAACGCCGTCGAGTACTTCGTCTCGTACTACGACTACTACCAGCCCGAGGCGTACGTCCCCCAGCTCGACCTGTACATCGAGAAGGACGCCTCGGTCAACGAGGAGATCGACCGGCTGCGGCACCGGGCGACGCAGGGGCTCCTCACCCGCCGCGACGTGCTGATCGTCGCGTCGGTGAGCTGCATCTACGGTCTCGGCTCGCCCGAGGACTATCGGGCGCACGTCGTCACCGTCCGCCGGGGCGAGCGCGTGGCCCGCAAGGGGCTCCTCGACCGGCTCGTCGCGATGAAGTACGCCCGGAACGACGTCGAGCTGCGACGCGGCCGCTTCCGGGTCCGGGGCGGCACCATCGACGTGATGGGCGCCGGCGAGACGATCCACCGGATCGTCCTCGACGCGGACATGGTCGAGTCGATCACCGAGCTCGACCCGACGACGCAGGACGAGCGGCGCGAGCTCGAGGAGCTTTCGATCTTCCCCGCGACGCACTTCCTCACGATCGGCGAGCGGCTCGAGGAGGTGCTGCGCCGGATCGACCGGGACCGGGAGGCGCGCGTCGAGGAGCTCAAGCGGCGCGAGAAGATCGTCGAGGCCCAGCGGCTCGACGGCCGGACCCGGTACGACATGGAGATGCTGCGGGAGACGGGCTACTGCGCCGGGATCGAGAACTACTCGCGGTACTTCTCGGGCCGCCGCCCGGGCGAGCCGCCGTACACGCTCCTCGACTTCTTCCCCGACGACTTCCTCGTCTTCCTCGACGAGTCGCACGTGACGGTCCCGCAGCTGCAGGGGATGCACAAGGGCGACCGGAGCCGCAAGGACAACCTGGTCGAGTTCGGCTGGCGGCTCCCCTCCTGCCGGGACAACCGCCCCCTCACGTTCCCGGAGTTCCTCGCGCGCATCGGCCCCGCCGTGTTCGTCTCCGCCACGCCCGGCCCGTTCGAGCGCAAGCACGCGAACGGGCTCGTCGAGCAGATCATCCGGCCCACGGGGCTCGTCGACCCGGTCGTCGAGATCCGCCCGCTCGCGGGCCATATCGCCCACCTCCTCGGGGAGCTCAAGACCGTCATCGACCGCGGCGACCGGGCGCTCGTCACGACGCTCACCAAGCGGACCGCGGAGGAGCTCGCGAACTACCTCGTGAACGCCGGGCTCAAGGTGCGCTACCTCCACTCGGACGTGGAGACGCTGAAGCGCGTCGAGATCCTGCGGGACCTCCGTCTCGGCCGGTTCGACGTCCTCGTGGGGATCAACCTCCTCCGGGAGGGGCTCGACCTCCCCGAGGTGAGCCTCGTGGCGATCCTCGACGCCGACAAGGAAGGGTACCTCCGCAGCGAGTCGAGCCTCATCCAGACCGCCGGCCGCGCGAGCCGGAACGTCTTGGGGAAGGTGATCCTGTACGCCGACCGGACGACCGGCTCGATGGACCGGGCGATCCGCGAGATGGCCCGCCGGCGCGACGCGCAGCTCGCGTTCAACGCGGAGCACGGGATCGTCCCGGCGACGATCCGCAAGGAGGTCCGCTCGATCCTCGCGGAGGGCGAGGAGGCGCCGAGCGGCTCCCTCTCGGTGGAGGGGTTGGGCGAGCGGTGGAAGGACCGGCTCCCGCTGCTCCTCGCGAACCTCGAGGAGGAGATGCACCTCGCCGCCGAGCGCCTCGACTTCGAGGAGGCCGCCCAGATCCGCGACAAGATCCGTCGGCTCGAGGAGCGGGCCGGGGTCCGCCGGGCCGCGACGGCGCGCGCGCGGACGGCCTGACCCGGCCCTGCCTATATGCCGCGTCCCGGTGGCCCCCGCGTGCCCCGCCCCCCGCGCCTCCCCGCCGACCTGGGCCTCAAGGGGCTTCGGCGGGCCGGCGCGGTGAGCGAGATCCTGTTCCTCTTCGAGTGCGCGACGGAGGCGACGCCGAAGCTCCAGCCGATCGCCGCCCGGCTCGGTCTCACGGTCCAGGCGGTCTCGCACACCTACCGGCAGCTTCGCCGGAACGGGCTCGCCGAGCACCGGAACGGGCTGTACCGGCCGACGGTCCGGGGCGTGGCGTGGCTCCACACGGCGCTCTCCGCGCTCCGGGACGACCTCTCCGACCGGTGGGGCCGCCTCGACGTCGTCCGGACCTGCCGGGCCGTCGCGGGCTCGCGGCTTTCGAAGGACGCCTCGGTCGCCCTCGCCCTCGAGGGAGGGACCCTCGTCGCCCGGCGGGGGACGGGGCCGTCCCGCGGCCGCACCCTGGAGGCGGCCCGCTCGGGCGAGCTCGTCGAGGTGGGGCATCTCGAAGGGATCGTGCCGGTCGCCCCGGGGCCGGTCGCCGTCTGGACGTTCCCCGATCCCGCGAGCCGCGCCCCGGCGACGGTCGCGGCGATCGCCGGGGTCGTCGGGGACGCCCCTGAGGGGCTCCTCGCGGCGTTCGGCCTCGAGGCGGCGGTCCTCCTGGGCCGGGCGACCCGGCGGCCGTTCGTCCGGTTCGGCGTCGCCGCGGCGGCCGCCGAGGCGTCGGCGCTGGGGGTCCCGGCGACGATCGTCGTCCGCGCCCCGGACCTACCGAGGCTCTTGGGCGGATTCGACCGGGTCCATCCGCCGCCGGTGACGACCCGGCCGCTCGCCGGCCCGACCGACTGATCCCCGGGCTCCCGTCGCGCGCGGCCAAAGGCTTAAGGGAAAGCCTGTTTGCCTGAAATCCAATGTCGTTGAACGACCCCGCGTCCGCCCCGCCCCGGCCCGCCATCGGCCGCACGACGGTCGTCGTCGCCCTCCTCCTGGTCGCCGGCCTCTCGATCGGCGGCACCGCCGCCTACTACGAGCTTAGGCCGGCCGGTACGGCCGGCGGCGGGTCGACGGTCACCGTCGTCGACGACCTGGGACGGACCGTCACGACCCCCGTCGATCCCGGCCGCGTGGTCGTGCTGTCGCCGAGCATCGTCGACACGCTCTACCGGCTCGGGCTCCGGGACCGGATCGTCGCCGTCGGATGCACCGCGTCCCTCGAGGGCGGGATCGAGAACGAGTACTCGCCCAACCAGACCGCGGCGTGGGGGCTCTCGAACGCCTCGTGCCTCACCGACTTCCCGAACCTCAACACGGAGGGGATCGCGAACCTCACCCCCGGACTCGTCCTCGCCTCGACCCTCACAAGCCAGGTCGCAGTGGGCCAGCTCACCGACACGTACCACCTGCCGGTCGTCCTCCTCGCGCCGACGACGCTCGAGGGGATCGTCGGGGACGTCCGCCTGGTGAGCGAGATCTTCCCGTCGGCCGCGTCGGCGAGCACCGCCCTCGAGGCGACGCTCGAGTCGACGCTCGCGACGGCGGCCGGGGAGGACGCGAACCTTTCGACGGGCGGCGGAGCGACGCCGGGGGTCCTCCTCTCCTACTACTTCGACGCCGGGGGGTACTACACCTACGGCCCCGGATCGTTCGGAGCTTCGCTCATCGATCTCGCCGGCGGGTCGAACGTGGCGAGCGGCGTCCCGCTCCTGTACGCCGAGATGAACGCGACGGCGGTCCTCGACGATCAGCCCGCGTTCGTCCTCTACGGGACGAGCTGGAACGATCCGTACCTCGTCGCCTTCGAGACCCCGGACGTCTGGCCGACGGCGCCGTACTGGGCCCAGCTGACCGGCACGAAGATCCCGATCGACGTGACGGAGGTCACCGAGCCGTCTCCCTCGATGATCCTCGAGCTCCCGCACCTCGAGAACCTCCTCCACCCCGCCTCTCCGTCGGGGTAACCCTCCGTGGCGGCGGCCGGTCCCGGCGCCCCGACGGTACCGGGACCGCGGCGCCGCTCGGCCGGTGTCGCCGCCGTCGCGGGCGGCGCGATCGTCCTCGCGCTCGTCGTCGGGTCGGCGGCGATCGGACCTGTCGCCATCCCGTCCGGGACGGTCCTCGCGATCCTCGCCCACGAGGCGACCGGCGGGGCGTGGCCCGGCGGGGCCTGTCCGGGCGTCGGTTCGTCGAGCCAGTGCGCCATCTGGGTCGAGATCGTCTGGGACGCGCGGGTCCCGGCGCTCCTCCTCGCGCTCGTCGCCGGAGGGGCGCTGGGCCTCTCCGGGGCGACGCTGCAGGGCGTCTTCCGCAACCCGCTCGCGGACCCGTACCTGCTCGGCCTCTCCTCGGGGGCCGCCCTCGGGGCCTCCGCCCTCTACACGTTCGGGTGGTTCGCCGCGAGCCGGGCGGTCGTCCTCCCCGCCGCCGCCTTCCTGGGCGGGCTCGTCCCCGGCACGATCGTCGTGCTCGCGGCCCGGTCGGGGCGGCGGAGCCCCGAGACGCTCCTCCTCACCGGCGTGGCGCTCAACGCGCTGTTCGCCTCGATCCTCGCCTCGTTCCTCCTCTACAACCCGGCCGGCAACATCCCGCTGAGCTTCTGGCTCTTGGGCGGGCTCGGGGACGCGAGCTGGACCCACGACGCGCTCGTCGCGTCGGTCCTCCTCGTCGGGGGCGCCGTCCTCGTGGGCCGGGGCGCCGAGCTCAACCTCCTCCAGCTGGGACCCGATGTCGCCCGGAGCCTCGGCGTCGACGCCCGGGCGCTCACGCGCCTCCTCATCCTCGCCGCTACGCTCCTCACGGCCGGGGCGGTCGCGTTCACGGGCGTCGTCGGCTTCGTCGGGCTCGTCGCCCCGCACATCGTCCGCCGCACCCTCGGCGTCGACTACCGGCGCGTCCTCCCGTTCGCCGCCCTCACGGGGGGGATCTTCCTCCTCGTCGCGTGGGATATCGCCCAGGTCGTGGTGCCCGACGTCGTGATCCCCGTCGGGATCCCGACCGCGTTCGCCGGCGCGCTGTTCTTCCTGTACCTCCTCCAGCGGCGCGACCGGTCCGGGGCGCTCCGGGGGGACGCGACGTGACGGACCCGATCGTCGCCCTGGACGGCGCGACCGTCCGATACGGCGCGCGGGCGGCGCTCGCCCGCGTCTCGGTCGAGATCCGGCGCGGCGAGCTCCTCGCGCTCGCCGGACCCAACGGATCCGGGAAGTCGACGCTCCTCCGGGCGGCCGCCGGCCTCGAGACCGTCTCCGAGGGATCGATCCGGGTCGACGGGGAGGCGCTCGCGGCGCTGCCGCTCGACGGACGCGCCCGACGGATCGCCTGGATGCCCCAGGACGAGCCCGAGGGCGATGACGTACCGGTCGTCGACTACGTGGGATACGGCCGGCACCCGTACCGCGCGGTCGAGGGGGCCGCAAACACCGGCGCCGGGGGGCCGGTGCAGACGGCGCTGCGGACCGTCGAGATGGAGGACGCCGCGGCGCGAAGCGTCAGAGCGCTCAGCGGGGGCGAACGCCAGCGGGTGCGGCTCGCCCGGGTCCTCGCGCAGGAGACCCCCGTCCTCTTCCTCGACGAGCCGACGGCGCATCTCGACATCGGGCACCAGCTCACCGCGCTCGCGGCGCTCGCGCGGCTCGCCCACGCGGGAGACCGCGCCGTCGTCGTCGCCCTCCACGACCTCAATCTCGCGGCGCGGTTCTCCGACCGGATCGTCGTCCTCTCCCGGGGCCGGGTCGTCGCCGAGGGGAGACCGGCGGAGGTCCTCTCGCCGGAGCTGCTGCGGACCGTCTGGGGGGTCGACGCCGAGCTCAAGCGGGACCCCCGGACCGGGCTCCCGTTCCTCCTCCCGCGGACGCCGTCCGTCGGCCCGGTCCCTCCCCGCGAGCCCGCGGCGGCGACCCGGCCGGTCCACGTGGTCGGGGGCGGAGGCTCCGCCCAAGGGCTGCTCACCGGCCTCGTCGATCGGGGCGTCGCGGTCACCGCCGGCGTCCTGCCGCTGTTCGACGGCGACACCCTGGTCGCCGAGGAACTGCACGTGCCGACCGTCGTCGAGCTTCCGTTCGCCCCGATCTCGGAGGAGTCCCGGACCAACCTCCGGCGACTCCTCGGCGCCAGCGTCGCGATCGTCGTCGCCCCGTTCCCGGTCGGCCCGTCGAACCTCGCGAACCTCACCGAGCTGCTTCCCGTGGCCTCGGAGCGGCCCGTGATCCTCGTGGACCACCCGCCGGGCGCTGGGTGGGACTTCGTCGACGGGCGGGCGGAGGCGACCTGGCGGGAGCTCGTCGACCGGGGCGCGCGGGTGGTGCCCGACGCCGCCACCGCCGTTTCCCTCTCGGCGGAACTCGCCCGGGGGGAGCCGACGTCGCCGTCGGCCCCGTCTCGAGGAAAAACCCTATCTGCCCCGCCCCCTCCCAACGGCCCGGTGGAGGGAGCATAGGCTAACTTGGCAGACCAGCGGGCTCCAGTCAGGGTCCCGGTCCCGGGACCCTGCGGTTAGGGTCTGCGGAGGGGACGCGGTCCGCGTCCCCCATGACGAATGACTGGAGCGCGCGGAGAGACCCGCATATCGGGGTTCAAATCCCCGTGCTCCCATCCCAATCATTCGGGTGGGTCTCTCCTAGGCTGCGACGCGGGGGTTCGCGTGCCGCGCCGAAGGAGGGAGACTCTTCCCCCAGCCGCCGTTTCTCCGACGCTTGGGGAGGGGCGCCGGGAACATCCGCCGAGATTTCGAGGGCGGACGGGGGCTCCGACAGGACGGAGAAGAACGCTTTTCAGGGCCGGGGCCGTTCCGGTAGCGTGTCGGCGCCCAGGCTCCGGCGACCAACCAGCCGCGGGGTCGTCTCCCCGATGCATCTCGTCGCGGTGGTCATCGCGCTCGTTGGCGGGGTGGCGATTGTCGGGATCGCCACGCTGTCTCCGTACTCCCCCTTCAACATGGGATCCTCTCAATCCAGCCTCAGCCTAGCGGAGTGCTCCCAGATCGAATCCTCCACCAACCTCACGGCGGGAATCGTTCACCTCTACTACGGCGACGGGAATCGCACCGGACCCGGATCGGGCCTCATCAACCAGTCGTTGCCCGGTCCCAGCGCGTACCCGCCCGAGGACGTGGCCGTGGCCAACGTGGAGGGCGGGTGGAACTCGGTCTGCACGAGCCACGCGTTCTACGTCCTGGAGCAGCGGTGGGGTCCCCAGAACGCCTCGTGGAGCGGTCTCGCGCGGAACACCACGGGGATCTACGAGTACGTGATCACGATCACCTGGCAGGCCGACTCCACGCAGTGCACTCCCAGCTTCGGCGAATGCCTCGGATCCGCCGTATGGCTCGTCAACGTGGCTTCGGGAGCGGTCTCCGGCCCAAGCACCGACTTCTTCTCCCCCGTCCCGCCGGCGACACCTGTGCCTCCCTAGCGTCCTCCCCCGTTTCCGTCCCGTGGGCCGGCACGGGGGGGAGCCCTCGCGAAGGGGCTACGACCGCTCCGGGGCCGATGGACTCGCTTCCGAAGGCGACGCCGGTCCGTGGAGCGCGTGGCCTCGCCACGGCCACTCGGTGGGACGCCTCGACGCGCGACCCTCGCTGACTCCGGACCGCGTCCCTCGGCTCGCCGCTCTGGATTCCGCGTCGGCCCGGTCCACTCCCATGGTCCGCCTCCGGGGATCGACGCCCGTCACCGACACGTCGGCGAACGGATCCTCCGCGCCCGTCGGATCCTCCCCGTGACATGGTCCACAGCGCCGAGGGAGGGTTTTTGGAACCGAGCGAACAAACCCCTGGCCCTCTCCGCGTCGAGAAAGGCGCGCAGTCCGGGCCGGCCGATCGCTCCGCGTTCGACCACCGATCCCTGACCAGGAGGGTGGGAGGATTCGGGGGAGACACAGGACTCGGCCGCTCGCCAGGAGACGAGCGTACTCTCTTCGCTCCGGCTTGTCCGAGCCCGCCCCCATCCCCGGGTGGATTCGCCGATCGGAGCCCGTTCGTCCGTTCCGTCGTGCTCGCGCCCGGACGATAAGCCTCCCGCCGCGGCCCGGTCCGCGCCCGTCAGTAGTTCGCGACCAGCAGGATCGACTGCTGCCCCAGGTAGAACGAGGTGGGCAGCAGCGTCGTGGTGTGGACCCCGGGGGTCGCAATGCGGGGGGACCAGTACCAGTACGAGCCTGAGAGCGTCGCGGGGAAGAGCGACGTGGGGAGATCGACCACGACGGCCCGGCTCACGTTCGTGTTCACGACAAGCATCGCCTCGCGCGACCCGTTGCGGACGTACATCGCGGTGATTCCGCCCGGCGCAAGGGCGGAGGTGATGTTGACTCCGTAGGCCGTCCCGTGGGTGAGGTTGTCGAGGATCTGCTGGTATAGGACCCCCTCGGGGGCGAGGGAGTGGTCCGACGCGTTGAACAGATCGCTCAGCTGGAAGACGGTGAACGTCGAGATGTTCGCCTCGATCGCCTGGATCACGGAGACCGCCATGAACACCGCGCCGCCGTACTCGTCCGAGAACGGGCTGTGGGTGGGCACCGGGCCCGCCTGGTACTCGCCGACCTGGATCGGGAGCGACGCGCACCGTACGCACGACGTGTTGAACAGCGAGCGGAAGTGGGTCGAGGTGTCGAGGACGGACTTCGAGGTGAACAGCGACTGGTAGAACGGCGCGATCGAGACGCTCGAGTTGTTCGCCCACGGATAGTTGTGGTAGGCGAGCGCGCTCACCTTCTGGCCGTTGACCTGGGCGACCGCCGCGATCATGGTCGGATCGCACGCGCAGGGCGCCTGGATGCCGATGTAGTGGTCCGACGGGTACTTCGCGCTGACCGCCGCGATGTAGTTCTTCTCCATCGTGGCGTACGCCGCCGGCGTGGGCGCGATCGAGTCGGACGTGGACCACTTGGTGAAGTTGATCCCGTAGTGCGTCCACGCCTCGGGTTCGTTGCCGAACTCCCAGTACGTGGGGACGAACTTGAGCACCGTGTGGAACCAGTCGGCCCAGTGGATCGCCGCCTGGGTGTCGTTCTCCTCGGCGGGGAGGTTCGCCATCCACTGGCAGTGCGGCGTGAGCGAGAGGCACCAGGCCCGGAACCAGGTGAAGTTGATCTGCGGCGAAGCGATGCTTACGTACTTCCCCGAGCCCGACGCCGGCGGGACGTACTCGACCTGGGTCGTCGGGTCGTAGCTGTCGGAGCCCCCGTTGATCCGGAACACCGTGAGCGGCGTCGAGTTGAAGAATTGGCCCATCGCGGCGAGGGTGTTCGTCGTGAAGTTGACCTGGACGTTGAGCCCGTAGAACGGCGCGTTGAACGCGAACCCCTGGGTGGTGTTCACGGCGAGCGTGAGGATCGACCCGAAGCCCGCCGGCGGCGCCCACGGCGTGAACCACGCCGGCGGGACCACCTTGAGCGGAGTGGACGCCGCGTGAGACGGAACGGCGACGTTCGGCCCGAGGGCCGGGACGGCGAAGAGCGCCGCGACGGCGACGATCAGGACGTACGACCAGCCGGCGGGAGGAGGCGGGAGCATCGGGAGGACCCTCCGGGCGGAGGGGAGGCGGATGGGAGAAGAACGCCGAGATGATGCATATATGCGTATTGTCGGTTCGACCTGACGTGTGGCATTCCGGTCCCGCGCGCTGAGCCCGGCCGACAGGACGGGCGGGGCAAGCGAAGGCTTCTCCCGAACAGACGGGGCGAGGTCGGGGTTGGTGGATGGGGCCGTCACGCGGCGGGGGAGGCGCTTCCGCGGGCCGCACCCCACGGAGGGTTATGTAGTTCCCGGAGACCGTCTCAATCGCCAGCGAGCGCCACGGACGGAGGCTCCGACGCGCCCCGCGGGCGGACAGGGAGGTCCGGCCGCATCCCCCGGCGGTGGGCGAGGGGCTATGACCGCCGGCACGTCTCGGACGTTGGGTCGTCGTGGCCGGCGCGGGCGGGGGGACGGGGACCGAGCTCGCGGAGGAGCCGATCCGTCACCATGTGGGCCTCAGCTCGACCGGGGTCTTCGTCATCAGCGTCGCCATCCAGGCGATCGGCGTCGCCGCGAGCGTCGCCCTCAACCATGTCGTCGGAGGGAACGACGCGGGTAAGGCGATCCTCGGGACCGTCCAGCTGTACCTGCTGATCGCCTCCTCGATCAACGGCATCGGGGACCTCCGCATCGGGACCGCCTACACGTTCTTCGTGGCGCGCGGCCGGCCGGCGAGCGAGCTCACCGGGACGTACCTCGCCCTCCGACTCGCGATGGTCGGGATCGGCGGCGTGTCGCTGTTCGTCCTCGGAACGATCCCGGGGAGCGGCTTCCAGTGGGCGTCGACGGGCGAGGAGATCGAGGCGCTTTCGGTGTTCATGGTGCTCCCGATCCTCTGGTCGATCCAGACGGTCTACACGCAGATGGTCGTCGCCGGCGGCCGGTCGGTCGCCGGACAGATCCCGCTCCTCCTCGAATCGTGCGTCCGGACCCCCCTCCTCATCGCGGTCGTCTTCCTCGACCCGACGGTCACGGGCCTCACGCTCGCCTACGTGCCGGGCGCGCTCGCTTCCGCCCTGTACTGCCTTAGGCCCGTCCTCCGCGAGACGTACCGGTTCCAGCGCGCGGAGGCGATGCGGCTCTTCCGGTACGCCTGGCCGCTGATGGGGAGCCTCCTCCTCCTGTACCTCGCGAACAGCGCCCCGCCGCTCATCGTGAACGCGTACCTGGGAACGATCCAGCTCGCCGAGTTCTCCGCCGCGAACGGCTGGCGGATCCTCGCCCTCTCCCTCCCCGCCGCGGTCGCGGTCCCGCTCTTCCCGGTCCTCACCGCCCTCCACAAGGCGAAGGGGGCGGCGTCGGTGCGGGCGTCGACCTGGACGGCGCTGCGGTACACGGCGATGGTCGTCGTGCCCGGCGTGCTCGCGATCGTCGTCTACCGGAACAATCTCCTCAACATCTTCGCGAACGCGACGTACATCGGACCCGCGAGCCTCCCGCTCGTGATCCTCGGCTTCGCCGTCATCCCCGCCGCCCTCGCGCAGATCATCGGGACCTCGCTCAACGCGGTCGGCTACCAGCGCCTCGAGCTGTACCTGACGAGCCTCCAGGTCGCCGTCCTGTTCGGGGGCTCGATCCTCCTCCTCCCGCCGTACTCGCTCTTCGGGCTCGCGGGGCTCGTGGCGATCTCCCTCTCGATCCTCGGCTCGTCGGTCGCGGCGCTCGTCGTCAACGCCTACTTCATGCACCGGCTTCTCGCGGTACGGATCCAGCTCCGTCCGATCGGCGGGATCCTCCTGAGCGCCGCCGCGGCGTTCTTCGCGGTCTCGCGCCTCAACACCGTCCTCGCCGTCGGGCGGTGGTACGAGCTCGTCCTCGTCGTCGCCCTCGGCTTCGCCGTCTACTTCGGCGTCCTCGCGCTGATCGGAGAACTGTCGAAGGAGGACGTCCGGTATCTTTCGGGCTCGATCGGCCTTCCGGCGACCCTCCGCGACACGCTCGTCCGGCTCTGCTGGCGCGAGCGCGCCCCGCCGGTGAACGAGGGGGTGCCGACGATCGGAGAGTACGACGAGGAGGCCGGTACGGCGACGGTGCGCCGGCGGCCCCCGCCGCCGCTCCCGTAAGGACGGCCGGTCGGACCATTATATACCGACGCGGGGCTCCGCGCGCCCTCATGCCGACGGAGGCGCTCCGGGCCGACGACGTCCGGAAGGTCTACCGGCCCCGGTCCGGGCCGGCGGTCGAAGCGCTCTCCGGCGTCTCGCTGCGGATCGGCGCCGGCGAGCGGGTCGGCCTCTTGGGCCGGAACGGCGCCGGCAAGACGACGTTCCTCAAGATCGCGTCGACGCTCCTCGCCCCCACCTCGGGGGAGGTGACGGTCTTCGGCCACTCCGTCGACCGCGATCCCGAGCGGGTCCGTCCGCTCATCGCGGTCGTGCCGCAGGAGGGGAAGCCGTTCTTCCACCTCACCCCGCGCGAGCAGGTCGTCACGTACCTGCGGGCGCGGGGCCTATCCCGGGAGACGGCCCGGGAACGATCCGAGCGGGCCCTTGCGCAGATGGGCCTCGGGGAGGTCGCCGACCGGCTCTCGATCACCCTGTCGGGCGGCCAGAAGCAGCGGACGATGGTCGCGACGGTGATCGCCACGGAGGCCCCCCTCCTCTTCCTCGACGAGCCGACGATCGGGATGGACCCGTTCGCCCGCCGGGAGGTCTGGGAGGCGCTCCGACGCCTCACGCGGATGGGATCGACGATCCTCCTCACGACGCACTACCTCGACGAGGCGGAGGCGCTTAGCGAACGGCTCTATGTGCTCGAACGCGGGCGGGTCCTCGTCGAAGGGACCGCGGAGTCGCTGAAGCGGGAGGCCGGCGGGACCCTGCGGGTCTCGATCCCCGACGGGCGACGGCTCCTCGAGACGCTCCGGTCGTTCGGCCCGAGCGTCGCCGACGGGACGACGCTCCACGTCGTGACCGAGCCGGCCCGGCTGAGCGAGATCCTCGCGATCGCCGTCCGGGAGCGCCTCAGTCCGACGGTGGGACCGGTCACCCTCGAGGAGGCGTTCCTCCGGACCGTGGGGCACTCGATCGATGAGGAGTGACGGCCCGCCCGCCCCCCGGTCGTGGGGCCTCCACCTGCAGGGGTTCGGCGCCTTCTTCGAGACCGAGCTTCGGGTCCAGCTCCACGAGGGCGTCGCGATCGTCACGTCGATCGTCGTCCAGGTGGTCCTCCTCGTGTTCGTCGCGATCCTCGCCCCGCGGCTGTGGAGCGTCGCCATCCTGGGGGCCCTCGTCTTCTCCTTCTTCACCCTCGGGCAGCGGGTCCTCAACGAGGCCGCCTACATCCGCGTCGACCACAAGCTGAACCAGCTGTATCTCGCGTCCCCGCTCACCCCCGAGAGCTACTTTCTCGGGCTGTCCTCGGGGATCCTCGTCGCCTACCTCGCGCCGATCGCGGCGCTCGGCGTCGTCGCCGCCGTCACGGTCCCCCCCAGCCCCCTCCTCCTCGTCCTGGTCCCGGTGGCCGGCCTCGCGGTGTGGCTCTTCTCCGCGTCCCTCGGGTACGTCCTCTCGACGCGGTTCCGGGACATGCGGGCGATCTGGTCGTACGCGAGCCTCCTCTACAACGGGTTCGGCGTCCTCCCGCCGGTCTTCTACCCGATCGGCCTCGTCCCCGCGGCCGCGCGTCCGCTCGCGCTCCTCCTCCCGCCGAGCGCCGCCGCGGCGCTCCTCCAGTGGGTCGTCCACTCCGCCGCGCTCTCCGCGGCCGAGCTCGCCCTCGCGGCTGGGGCCCTCGGCGGGGAGACGGTCCTCCTGTTCGCGCTCGCCGTCATCTGGGCGCGCCGGACCGTCCGGGAGGACTGAACCGTGGCCGCGACGATGATCGGCGAGGTCCCGACCCGCGGGCGGGTCCTCCCCGCCTTCGCGGTGATCGGCTGGCGGTGGATCAGCCGCAACCCGGCGGCGGCGATCGCGCCGATCCTGCTCCCGTTCATCTTCCTCTACTTCCTGCGGCTCATCGCGCCCGCGAACCTGTTCCCCCTCGAGGTGATCGGCGCGATGCTGTTCACCACGCAGAACGTCGGCAGCTGGGTCCTCGGCGACTCCGCGACGTGGCGGATCGAGCTCGCGGTCCAGGACCTGTTCGTCGCCTCGCCGATGGGGAAGGTGCGCTACCTGTTCGGCGTCGCCTTCTCGAACCTCATCGCCGCGGCCCCCGCGCTCGTCGTGCTCGCGGTCCTCCTCGCCGGCCTCCTGCCGACGGCGCCCCCGTGGTACGCCTGGGTCGTGCTCGTCGCCGCCCTCGCGACGCTCTGGGTCCTCTTCTCGTCGATCGGCGTCGCGATCTCGAGCCGGGTGACGAGCCAGCGGGAGATCTGGCCGGTCGGGAACCTCACGTTCACCTGCCTCGGCATGCTGTCGCCGCTCTACTACCCCCTCTCGAGCCTCCCGCCGGCATGGCAGGACGTCGCCCGCTTCCTCCCGGCGACGTACGCCGCGCTCCTCCTCCAGGGGGTCTTCGGCCTCACGCCCGCCTCCCCGGAGACGCTGGGCGAGTACGGGCTCCTCCTCGTGGGGCTCGCCGCGGTCGGCACAGCGCTCGCGCTCTGGCTCTACCGCTGGCGGGGCCGGTGACACCCTCCCGAACGACCGCTACTTTCAAGCCCCCCACCGGCATGGAACGGTCGGTGCGCCGGTCTCAGTCCCATCCCAGGGGAGAACGCCGTCCCTCCGTCCGGAGGGCGGGGACGGGCCGGTCCGGCCGTTCGCGGGACCGTTCGATCGGCCCCGCCATCGGAGAATCGTAGGCTACCAATGGGGAACGAAGAGTTCGACGAGATCCTATCCGCCCTCGACCGCGAGAGCGCCCGCATCCGGGTCCGCGTGGAGCCCCGGCGGTACAACAAGCCGGCGACGGTCATCTCCGGCTTCCCGCCGGGCGTCGACCTCGCGGAGACGACGCGCTCGCTCAAGAACCGACTCGCGACCGGCGGCTCGGTCGTCGAGGGCGAGGTGTACCTCCAGGGGGACCACCGGGCGCGGATCCGCGACGAGCTCTCCCGCCTCGGCTTCGATCCGGAGACGATCGAGGTCTCGAACGCGCAGCTGCCGAAGCGCGGGCGTCATTAGACCCCGCGCCCGGGACGCCTCCGGCTCCCGGGCCGTAGCGCCTTGGCTGACAGCGACCCTATATGCCGTCCGGCCCGGTATCGGAGACCGAGGCGCGATGACGGCGGCGTATGCCCACCCGGAGGTCCTGGTCGAGACCGAATGGCTCGACGCGCACCGGAACGATCCCGCGGTCCGGGTCGTCGAGGTCGACTACGACCCCGAAGCGAACTACGCGATGGGGCATGTCCCCGGCGCCTCGCTCGTCGACTGGCGCGCGGACATGAACGACCCCGTCTCGCGGGACATCGTCTCGGGGCCCGCGTTCGGCACCCTCCTCGCCCGGCTCGGGATCGACGCGGGGTCGACGGTCGTCCTGTACGGGGACTTCAACAACTGGTTCGCCGCCTTCGCCTTCTGGGTGTTCAAGTACTACCACTTCCGGGACCTCCGGCTCCTCAACGGCGGCCGCAAGAAGTGGATCGCCGAGGACCGCCCGCTCACGAAGGAGGCGCCCCCGGCGCGCACCGGGTCGTACGCCGCCCCGGCGCCGGACGAGACGCTCCGCGCCTACCTCGACACCGTGCGGACGGCGCTCCCGGACGTCGCCGCCCGGCGGCGCGGGCTCGTCGACGTGCGCGGACCGCGGGAGTTCTCCGGCGAGGTGACCGCCCCGCCGGAGTATCCGAACGAGCACGCCCAGCGCGGGGGCCACATCCCGGGGGCGGTCAACGTCCCGTGGGCGCAGGCGGTGAACGACGACGGCACGTTCCGGTCGGCGGAGGAGCTCGACCGCCTCTACCGGTCGAAGGGGCTCGACCCGTCCCGGCCGGTGATCACGTACTGCCGCATCGGCGAGCGGTCGAGCCACACGTGGTTCGTCCTTCGGTATCTCTTGGGCTACCCCGACGTCCGCAACTACGACGGGTCGTGGACGGAGTGGGGCAACCAGATCAGGCTGCCGATCGCGAAGCCGTAGCCGGGTGGACGGACCGGCGCCGCGGCGTCGGGTCCGTCGCCCGCCGGATGAGGAAGTGGTAGAGGCCGTCCTCCACGCGCGTCGCGAGCACCGGGTGGCCGTGCGTGTCCGACCAGCGGACCATCTCGATCGGGCTCGTCGGATCGTCCGTGACGAGGAGGACGACCTCCTCCGGGGCGCGCCGGGCGATCTCCTCGTTGAGGCGGACCAGGATCGCCTGGCACTCGGCGCCGATCTCGAACAGCTCCGCGTCGGGGACCGCGGGGTAGCACCGGATCCGCTTCGTCCGGATCCGCTCGGCGTAGATCGGCGCCGCCTCGGCGCTCGTCATGAGGACGGGGCTCCCCGGAAGGTCGGCGAGGAGTCGCAGCCGGACGACCCAGCCCGCGTCGTACGGCGCGTTGTTGAGGAGCTTCGGGGCGGCGACGATCGCGGGGTTCGTCGCGACGACGGTCGCCGCGACCGGCAGCCGCACGGGACCCGTGTACCGGCGGCTCTCGACGGTCGCGACGCTGCGGCCCGCCTCGACCCGGTCGACCGGGGGGCGGTACGTAACCGATTCGAACCGCCCGGCGAACGAGGCGAGCGGGAGGGTGAGGCCGAGGGTCGCCGCCCCGTCGGCCGCGTCGACGGCCAGCCAGACGTCGTTCTCGACGTCGTACCGGCGGTCGTCGGGGAGGGCGCACCCCTCGATCTCCACGCGGCGGGAGGGCCGGCGGGGGACTTACGGCTATCCCGGGCCGGGACGAGAACCGTTTAGGCGGACGGCGCCCGTGCGGCGGCGTGCGCGCTGCCCCACCCTCGGAGGGCGCGGGCCCCCCCGGCCGGCGCTGCCGGTGCGGCCACTACCCCGTCGCGCACATGCGCGTCGTCCCGGCGGGCGAGGGCGGCGGGTGCCGGCTGAGCCCCGTCGGTCCGTGCGAACGGTGCGGGGCGGCGGTCTGTAGCGGGTACGTGCCCGCGGCCGAGAACGGGCCGTAAAGGTACAAGAGGCGTGCGCCCCTCGATGGGGCGTGGCTCGCCTCGTCCCGCTCCTCGCCGTCGTCCTGCTCCTCGGCGCCGGCGGGGCCGCCGTCGGCGTGTCCCTCGGATCTCACGCCGTCCCCGGGCCCGCCCCGGCCTCGCACGGACCCGACCGCCTTCCCGGCGCCTCCCCCGCCCCGGTGTGCACGGCGATCTCGCCCCGGCCCGCGGACGGCGGCGAGGGGCGCCTCCTCGTCTCGACGTCGGACGCCCAGGCGGTCCCGAACACGGGGCTCCGGGCGAACTTCACGGCGTTCCCCACGTTCGGTCTCGCGCCGTCGTCGTCGTTCCAGGTGAGCGTGACCGAGACGATC
>Ga0335081_10005755_pt1 | contig 19632 bp, 21 predicted proteins | sample Lox_Sample_35_FD_206713 | JGI IMG/M metagenome (GOLD analysis project Ga0335081, IMG submission 206713) | Soil microbial communities from Loxahatchee National Wildlife Refuge, Florida, United States - Lox_Sample_3.5 | ecosystem: Environmental > Terrestrial > Soil > Wetlands | place: USA... | reverse complement strand
GACCGCGCGGCTTCTGCTCGGCATCTCGATCAAGCAGCGCTATCCCGGCCACGCCACGCAGGCTGGCCATATCGCCGCCATGTGCCATGTCGGCGCCTATACCGGGCGCTATGTCATCGTGGTGGACTACGACATCGACCCGTCGAACCTCGACGAGCTGATCTGGGCAATGCTGACGCGCTCTGATCCGGCGACCTCGATCGACATCATCAACCATGCTTGGTCGACGCCCCTTGACCCGCGCATCGAGCCCGAGCGCAAGGAGAAGGGCGACTTCACCAACAGCCGCGCGATCATCGACGCGTGCAAGCCGTGGCACTGGCGCGACAAGTTCCCCAAGGTGAACATGCCGTCGCCTGAATTGCGACGCCTGTCGCGCCAGAAGTTCGGTTACCTGGCGAAGTAGGCCGCACCGGGAGATTGCTTCGCTGCGCTCGCAATGACAGAGCGTGTCATTGCGAGGAGCGAAGCGACGCGGCAATCTCCCCGACGGAGGGTTGAGAGATGGCCCTTTCGCGTGAAGACAACGACACCCTGACCCGCACCAACGCGGGCACGCTCATGGGCGATTTTCTGCGCCGGTTCTGGATCCCGGCGCTCCTGCCCGAGGAGCTGCCGGGGCCCGACTGCCCGCCCGTCCGCGTCAGGCTGATGGGCGAGCCGCTCATCGCATTCCGCGACAGCATGAACCGCGTCGGCCTCATCGACGAGTTCTGCGCCCATCGCGGCGTGTCGCTGTGGTTCGGACGCAACGAGGAATGCGGCATCCGCTGCGCCTATCACGGCTGGAAATACGACGTGACGGGTCAGTGCGTCGATCTGCCGTCGGAGCCCGAGGAGAGCGGGATGCGCGGCCGCATCAAGCTCAAATCCTATCCGTGCGTCGAGCATGGCGGCGTGATCTGGGCCTATCTCGGGCCTCCGGAGCAGAAGCCTGAGCTGCCGGCGCTCGAATGGACGCTCGTCGGGCCCGAGCGCCGCTACATCTCCAAGCGCCTCCAGGACTGCAACTACCTCCAGGCGATGGAAGGCGGCATCGATTCGAGCCACGTGCCGTTCCTGCACGCGGCCGACTTGAACCGCGACCCGATGTTCAAGGGGGCCAAGGGCAACGAGTACACCGAGCGCGACCGCATGCCTTATTTCGACGTGAAGGAGTTCGAGGGCGGGCTCCTCATCGGGGCGCGGCGCAACGTCGACGACAAACGCTATTACTGGCGCATCACGCCGTGGATCGTGCCGTGGTACACGATCATCCCGCCGCGCGCGGGCCATCCCTTGGGCGGCCACGCCTGGGTCCCGATCGACGACGAGCATTGCTGGGCGTGGAGCATCAACTACCATCCGCACAAAGCCCTCGCGCGCGAGCAGCGCCAGGCGATGATGGGCGGGCGCGGCATCCACGCGCGCGCCATACCCGGCACATATCTCCCGCTCGCCAACAAGTCGAACGACTATCTCATCGATCGCGAGGCGCAGGCCGCAGGCCTCACCTTCAGCGGCGTCGACGGCTTCGCCATGCAGGACGCGGCGATCCAGGAAAGCATGGGCCCGATCCAGGACCGCACGCGCGAGAACCTGGTCACGACCGACAACGGGATCATCTTCGCGCGCCGCCTGCTGCTGCGCCTCGCGAAGGCAAGCCGCGAGGGCAAGCCCATCGTCGCTTTGAAGCCTGAATCACAGCGCGTGCGCTCGTGCTCGATCGAGCTCGACAAGTCGGTGCCCTTCGTCGAGGGCGCGCGCCACGGTCTCTACCGTCCGATCGATACCGAGCCCGTCACCGTATGAGCGATGCGCTCCGGCGCCGGATCGCGATCGCCCTTGGCGATCCGGCCGGCATCGGGCCCGAGGTCGCACTGAAGGCGGCGCTCGATCCGCGCGTCACCGCGGTCTGCCAACCGCTCCTCGTCGGCAATCCCGCGGCGCTCGCGCTCCATGCCGCGAGCTGCGGCCTCTCGACGGCGAAGGTAGAAATCCTGCCGATCGCGGGCGCCGTGCCAGAAATAGGCCAAGTGCGCGCGGCGCATGGGGCGGAGGCGATCGCAGCGGCGCGCGCCGCGATCGAGGCGGCGCTTGCGGGCGAGGTCGACGCGGTCGTCGCGGCGCCCCACACCGAGCGCGCGGTGAAGGAAGCGGGGATCGCGTTCGACGGCTATCCCGGCCTCGTCGCGGGCTGCGCCGGCGTATCGCGCGATGACGTGTTTCTCATGCTGTGCTTCGACAGCATGCGCATCGCGCATCTGACGCTACACATGGCATTGAAGCGCGCGGCAAGCCTCGTCACGCGTGAGCGCGTCCTCGTCGCGCTCGAGAAGATGGCCGAGGCGCTTCATCGTCTCGGTATTGCGAAACCGCGCATCGCCGTCGCCGGGCTCAACCCGCATGCGGGCGAGGGCGGCATGTTCGGCGATGAGGAGGAGCTCGCGATCGGGCCCGCCATCGCCGCGGCGCAGACGCGCGGCGTCGCGGCCGACGGCCCGTTCGGCGCCGACACGATGCTGCGCCGCGCAGGCTATGATGCCTTCCTTGTCATGTATCACGACCAGGGCCATATCGCCGCGAAGCTTCTGGCGCCAGAGCGCGCCGCCGCCGTCACGATCGGCACGAACGTGCTGTTCGCGTCGGTGGGACACGGCAGCGCGCTCGACATCGCCGGGCAGAACCGCGCGAGCGCCGAGGCCATGGTCGAGGCCGTGCTGCTGCTCGCGGGCGTGCCGCGGCAGGGCGGCGCGTGAACGTCCGCGACTTCACCGCCGGCCCGCGCCTCGGCTTCGCCATCGTTGCCGGGCTCCTCGCGCTCGCGCTGCCGGCGCCGGGCTTCGGCGCGGCGCTGCGCGGCCTGGTCGGATGGATCGTCGGCGTCGTCGTCTTTCTTGCGCTGACGCACCTTGCCATCGGCAAGGGCTCGCCTGATTTGATCCGCGCGCGCGCCCGCGCGCTCGACGATCGCGCCTGGGTCCTCTCGATGCTGATCGTGGCGGCCGGCACCGTGAGCCTCGTCGCGCTTGGCTTCGTCATCGGCAAAGCGAACGGACCGGCCGCGCCGCGCATCGCTCTCGCCTTGGTCGCCGTTATTCTATCGTGGCTTCTCGTCCACACCATGTTCGCGCTTCACTATGCGCACACCTATTACGGCGATCGCGACCCCGGCCCCGACTACAACATGCGCGGAGGACTCGAATTTCCCGGCCATCACGACCCCGACTACTGGGATTTCCTTTATTACGCCGCCGTCATCGGCATGACCTGCCAGGTCTCGGACGTGCAGGTGACATCGCACGCGATGCGACGAATCACACTCGCGCATGGCGTCCTCTCTTTCTTCTTCAACACCGGCGTGCTGGCGCTCGCGGTCAACATCATTGCCGGCGCAATCTGATCGGGTAGATTTGGCCCGCGGGAGGACTGCATGAAGCCGCCGTTTGGACGCCGTGCCGCTTTGGCCGGCTTGATCGCCGCCGCGCTCGCGCTCTCCGCGCGCGATGCCGCCGCCGAGCACATCAAGCTCGGCCTTGTCCGAGTGGCGAACTCGGGCCCGACCTACATCGCGATCGAGAAGGGCTATTTCGCCGCAGAAGGGCTTGAAGCCGAGCCCGTGTTCTTCGAAGGGGGCGGTGTGCCGATCGCGGTCGCGGCCGTTTCGGGCGATGTGGATTTCGGCGAGACCGCGACCTCGGGCAGCCTGTTTTCCTTGGGCGGACAGGGCGCCATCAAGATCATCGGCGGCGAGACACGCGAGGCCAAAGGCTTCCACAATTTCGCCCTCGCCGCCTCGAACCGCGGCTGGGAGGCCGGCCTCAAATCCTACCAGGACCTGCCCGGACACTCGCTCGCCATCCCGCAGATCGGCTCCTCCGCGCATTACCGCCTCGCGCTCCTGGCGCAGAAATTCGGGTTCGACATCGCCAAGGTGCAATTGAAGGCGGTGCAATCGATCCCCAACGTGATCTCGGCGGTGAAAGGCGGGCAGGTCGACGGAACCATCAATGCCGCGACCCAGCTCGTGCCGATGGAGCAGGCCGGCGAGGTGCATGTGATCGGCTGGCTCAGCGACGAGGTGCGCTTCCAGTCGGCGATCACCTTCGTCGCCACCAAGACGGCGGACGAGCGCGGCGACATGGTGCGCCGCTTCCAGCGCGCCTTCCGGAAGGGCCTCGCCTTCTATCACGACGCCTTCACCGGCCCGGGCGAGACCCGCGTCGACGGGCCCAACGCGGCCGAGGCGCTGGCGATCATTAGCAAATACACCGGCGAAACCGTGGAAAAGACGCGGCTGGCGATCGCCTACGCCCCGGCCAATGGCGGGCTCGACACCATGGACATCGCCCGGCAGATCGCGTGGTACATCTCGGTCGGCCTGCTGAAAGGTCCGATCGACCCGGACAAAGTGATCGATCGGCGCTACGTGATCGACCTGCCGGTCCAGTAGCCTGCCCAAAAAAGCGGCAGCGTGCTTGTGCTTTGGCCTAGAGTCCGGGTATCTCTCCGCAAGAGCCTGCACCAGCATCGCTCGGCCGCGGCCGCAAGACTGGCACGGCTCATGCTTAGCGGGGGCTTACGGCAGCCGGATCGGGGAGACGGCGGCCCCGGCATTTGCCAAGAGGGCGCGAACAGATGAAGAAAGTTGAAGCGATCATAAAGCCGTTCAAGCTCGACGAGGTGAAGGAAGCGCTGCACGAAGTCGGCATCCAGGGCATTACCGTCACCGAGGCCAAGGGGTTCGGCCGCCAGAAGGGCCACACGGAGCTCTACCGCGGGGCCGAGTACGTGGTCGACTTCCTGCCCAAGGTGAAGATCGAGGTGGTGATGGAAGACAGTCTCGTCGAACGCGCCGTCGAAGCCATCCAGCATGCGGCCCATACCGGCCGCATCGGCGACGGCAAGATCTTCATCAGCACCATCGATGAGGCGATCCGCATCCGCACCGGCGAGAAAGGCAAGGACGCGATCTAGCATATGACCGCGGCCGACCGCGGGAGGCCGGCCGAAACCTTCAACAACCAGGACACGGGACAGGAGACCATGGCGAACGAGCAAAAAGTAATGGACATGATCAAGGAGCACGATGCGAAGTTCATCGACTTCCGCTTCACCGATCCGCGCGGCAAGTGGCAGCATCTTGCTTATCACATCCAGGCGATCTCGGCCGACGTGCTCGCCGAAGGCGTGATGTTCGACGGCTCCTCGATCGCCGGATGGAAGGTCATCAACGAGAGCGACATGCTCTTGAAGCCGGATTGCGAGACCGCGGTCCTCGATCCCTTCGCGGCGCAGACCTCGATCATCATCTTCTGCGACTGCCTCGAGCCGCAGACCGGCCAGCCCTATGGCCGCGATCCGCGCTCGATCGCCAAGAAGGCCGAGAAATACCTCAGCTCGACCGGCATCGCCGACAAGGCGTTCTTCGGACCCGAGGCCGAGTTCTTCGTGTTCGACGACGTGCGCTTCAAGGTCGGCATGCAGGCCTCGTCTTATGCGATCGACGCCGAGGAAAGCCCGGATTCCTCCGACAAGGCCTTCCCCGGCGGCAACAGCGGCCATCGTCCGCCGATCAAGGGTGGATATTTCCCGGTGCCGCCGATCGACAGCACATCCGATCTCCGCGCCGAGATGCTCTCGACGATGGCCGAGATGGGGCTGAACGTCGAGAAGCACCATCATGAAGTGGCACCCTCGCAGCACGAGCTTGGCTACGTCTTCAACACGCTCGTCCGCGGCGGCGACCAGATGCAGATCTACAAGTACGTGGTCTCGATGGTCGCAAGCCAGTACGGCAAGACCGCGACCTTCATGCCGAAGCCGATCAAGGGCGACAACGGCTCGGGCATGCACACGCACCAGTCGATCTGGAAGGCCGACAAGCCGCTCTTCGCGGGCTCGGGCTATGCCGATCTCTCCGACACGGCACTGTTCTATATCGGCGGCATCATCAAGCACGCGAAGGCGATCAACGCCTTCACCAACCCGACGACGAACAGCTACAAGCGCCTCATTCCCGGGTTCGAGGCGCCGGTGCTCCTGGCCTATTCGGCACGTAACCGCTCCGCCTCGTGCCGCATCCCGATCGTGTCGAGCCCCAAGGGCAAGCGCGTCGAGGTCCGCTTCCCGGACCCGGCCTGCAACCCCTATCTGGGCTTTGCCGCGATGCTCATGGCCGGGATCGACGGCATCCAGAACCGCATCCATCCGGGCGACCCGATCGACAAGAACCTCTACGACCTGCCGCCCGAAGAGCTGAAGGACATCCCGACCGTGTGCGGGTCGTTGCGCGAGGCGCTCGAGAACCTGCGCGCCGACCACGCCTTCCTGACCAAGGGCGACGTGTTCACCAAGGACTTCATCGAGAGCTACATCGACCTGCGCTACGAGGAAGTCCACGCCTTCGAGCACACGCCGCACCCGATCGAGTTCCAGATGTACTACAGCGTGTGAGCGATAGGCGTGCCGTTCCAGTAGCTTACGCCTCATCATGGTAGACTGAGTTCGCCAAATCGCCCCTGGGAAGTCCTTGGATTTCCTGGGGGCTTTTTGTTGGGTCCCCCGAGGTCAGGCGCCCACCGCCCCGACGGGGTCAGGGCGAAGAAAATCCAGCGTTATGTGAGCGGGTTCACACTAAGCCGCTGTATTCCGGCGTAAAAATCGTAGCAGATCGCAGATAGGGAGCGGTCCATGGTTAGCCCGAATTTCGAGGAAGCCCTTCAAGCCGGCTTCGAGAGTGTCGCCGATAGGATTTGCGACGATTTCAGCGACGTTCTCTCGCACCCGGTTCTGCTCGCCCTCTTGGCGAACAACTGCGTCGACCTCGCGCAGTTGAAGGGATCGATCCGGCAGATCGCAACCCGGCTCCGTGGCGAAGGCGTCTGCGTGCGCGTCGGCCACGCTTGAAGTCGATAGCGGCCCGGTTCGCCGCTCCCGCAAGCCCGGCTAACAGCCGCGAGCCAAGCCTTACCACCGCTGCGGCAGCGGCTTCGCCTTGGCGTCCTCGAGCGAGCTGACGCGGTTCCACTGCTCGGGCGGGCGCGAGAGGCCGCGCGCGTCGATCTGGTCCATGTCGCAGTAGAGCTCGAACTCGTAGCCGTCGGGATCGAGGCAGTGGAAGCCGGGATTGCCGCCGGGCCCGCGCCGCCCTTCCCATGTCACCGGCACGCCCTGCGCCTTGAGGAAATCGCGCGCGGCGATGAGCTCGTCCATGCTCGCGACCTCGAGCGCCAGATGATCGACGCGAAGCCCGTGGTCGTCGCGCGCCTTGTCCTTCTTCTTGTTCTCCACCACCGCGATCGTGTGATGGTCGGAATTGGTGCGCAGGAACACCATGCCGAACTCGTTCTTGTCCGACACCTTGAAGCCCAGCATCTCGGTCCAGAACTTGACCGTGCGGGCAACATCGGCGACCTCGTAGACGAGGTGGCCGATCTTCTTCACCTTGATCGGCGACTGCGCCGCGTGTTTCTGGGCGACGGCGGTCTCGGCGGTCATGTCATCCTCCTTGTGCGTGACGCAAATTGTGTCGCGGCGCGCCCCATGTCAATATTGCCGCAGCAGAAATGGGAGAGAGGCTCCGATGGCGACCGTCCTCGAAACGAAGACCGAAGCTCCGTCCTTCGAGTTCGTGGGGCTGATGCACGAGGGCGTGCCGTGCACGCGCGCGAACCTCGATGCCTGCATCAAGTTCTATCTCGACGTGCTTGGCCTGAAGCTCTTGCCGCGGCCGAAGGCGCTCGACGATCTCGTGCCGGGGGCGTGGATCGGCGATAGCGAGAACCGGGTACAGTTCCACCTGATCGCCAAGGACGACGAATACTGCCCTGGCCCCGCCGCGCCGGCGACGCCCGCCGGCCGTCACACCGCGTGGATGGTGAAGGACATCGAGCAGTTCTGCGCCCGCATGCGCGCGCTCGGCATCAAGTACGACTCGAACAGCAGCCTCATCGGCGCGCCGCAAGTGTTCGTGCAGGATCCGGCCGGCCACACCTGGGAATTCCAGGGCCCGCTGCCGCGGCGCTGACCCCGCGCTGTCATTGCGAGGAGCCGAAGGCGACGAAGCAATCTCGCGGGAGATTGCTTCGCTTCGCTCGCAATGACAGGACGCGTTACTGCCAGGCGCGGTTGTCGACCGTGTTCTCGTAAGTGGCGCCGGGCGGCACGAGGCCCCAGCCGACCGTCCAGTTGTAGGTGTGGTCGAAACGCTCGCGCGTGTAGGGCACGGGCGGCGCGTTGACGAGACGCTGAACCTTCAAGTCGCGCGCTTCGATGAGGCCGCCCGCCTCGTCGACAAGATAATGCGCATAGCGGCCGGGATCGCGGTCGATCGCGTCGGCGGCCGCGGCCTCGGCGCGGAACATCTTGGCCAAGGTCGGCCCGTCGAGCTCGTCGCCTGCCGCCTCGCTCCGCGTCGAATGCGATTCCATGATGACGCGCAAGCCCATCTTCTCGCCGACGCTGATCCACGGCTCCATCACGGAGGCCGCCGCGACCTCGCCGCGCTTCACCGCTTCGAGCCGCTCGCGCATGGTGCCGGCGAACGTGGTCTTGATCTGGTCGCGGTTGAGGAATCCGTCGAGCATCTTCAAGGTGGTGAAGTGCGAGCCGTTGAAGGGCGAGACGGCGATCGGCCGGTCCTTCAACTGCTCCGGCTCCCAGATGCGCGCGGCCGGATCGGCGACGAGCGCGAAGGACGACATGGCCGAGCCCAAGGCCACGATCTTCGCCGGGCGATGGCCCTGCTCGTGGATCGATTCGACGGCGCGCTTCATCACGCCCCATTCGCACATGCGGAACTGGTCGCACTGGCCCTTGTCGTAGAGCTGCTCCATCGTGCGGTCGAAGATGTTGGCGCGCAGCGCCTGGTGGTCGGAGGAATACTGGCCCGAGCCCGGCGTCTTGAGGATGGTGACGTCGAGCCCTTCGTCGCGGAAGAAGCCCTCATCGCGCGCGACCAAAAGCGGCAGGTCGTGCACGGCGTTCATCATCGACACGGTGACTTTCTTCAAGGCTTCGGCCATGACGATTCCTCCTTGCGCAAAATTTGACGGCGCAGCGCGCGCCTGTCAATCGGCGCCCCCTCCCGGCATGAGATAGCGGCCCTGCGCGTCGCGCGTCAGGCCCTTGACGCGCAGATCCTCGACGCCGCGCACGACCTCGCGGCCATCGCGCGAGCCCATGGCCGCCATCAGCTCCTCGAAGCGCTTTGGTCCGTCAGCGAGCGCCGCCTCGAGCGACGGGAAGCGCTTGCCTTCAAAGCGCGGCGGGCCAGGCACCGACCATTCGAACTTGCCGCTCTGGCCATAGGGCACGGTGAGGTCGAAGCCGCATTTGGCACCCTGATGATGCCCGCCTGTCGAGGGATCGAGCGGGATCGCGGCGACGCGCTCGGCGACGATCAGGTCGCGATCGGCCTGGAAGCGCGTCGCGAGCGCCCAATCCATCTGCTCGTCGGAGAAGATGTCGATGTCGGGATCGACCACCTTCACGACCTTGACGTTGGTGCTGCCGAGGATCGCCATGATCGCGGACCTCGCCTCGCCCGCCGCGCGCTGGCGCAGCGCCACCCGCACCGACAGCATGCCGCCGGTCGCAACCGGGGCATAGACGGCCACCGGCTCGCGCACGACGCCCTCGAGCGTGCGCCACACATTGACCTCGCAACGCACGGTCTCGAGCGTCGCGGTATCGGTGTTGGCCATATGGCGGCCGCTGATGGTCGCGGTCTGGAAGAGCGCGTCCTTGCGCCGCGTGATCGCGGTCGCGTGGAACACCGGGTTCTTCTTCAGCGCGCCGTAATAGCCGAGGAACTCGCCGTACGGCCCTTCCGGCTCGATGTGGCCCTCGGCGCCGAGATAGCCCTCGATGACATACTCGGCGTCGGCCGGCACGCGAATGTCGTTGGTGATGCATTTGACGACCGGGAGCGGCGCGCCGCGCATCGAGGCGACGAGGCCCAGCTCGTCGACCGGCACGCGCATGGTCGCGGCGACGAGGTCGGTCGGCCACGAGCCGACGACGAAGCTCACCGGAAACTTCTGCCCCTTCGCGACCGCGCGCTCGTAGAGCGTCTTGAGGTCGCTCGGCGCGGTGACATCAGCGCCGGTCTCGGTGCGGCCGCGGAGCATGAGGCGGCGGAAGCCCACGTTGGTCCAGCCGCTCTCGTCGTCACGCGAAAAATCGATCGAGGCCGAGATGTAGAGGCCGCCGTCGCCGCCGTGCTGGAGATGGATCGGCAGGCGCGTCAGGTCGAGCGCCGCGCCCTGCTCGACCACCTGCTGCACCGGCGCGCGCTCGCGCGGAACCTCGATGATCTGCGGCTCGAGCTTCAGACGCCGCAGCAGCTCGTGCAGCAGCCCCTCGGGCTTGACGCCGAAGGCGTGGGCAAGGCGCGCGCGGCTCGCGCCCACCGAGCCCACGAGCTCCGCCCCCTCGGGCCCGAGATGCTTGAACCACACCGCCTTGGGATTGCCGTCGAGGATCGCGGCCACCTCGCCGAGCTCATGGTGCTCGGCGCGCGTGTCGAGCTCGTCGGGGCCAAGCTCGGCCAGAAAGCGGCGCAGGCAATAGCGGTCGAGATCGAGATCGGCGGCGGCGAGCGTGTCCATTCCAGTCTCCCTAGGGCCTCCCGACTTTAAGGTTTGCCGGCGCGGCGCGGAAGCGGGCCGATTGGGTTCGTTCGGTCAAATGGCGTCGCGTGGCGAATTGGGTTCGTTCGGCAAAGTGGCCGCGTTCCGCGAATTGGGTTCGTTCGGTCGATTGGCATCGCTTGGCGAATTGGGTTCGTTCGGCGAATTGACCTCGCCCCGCCAGGGAGAGGTCGGCGCGTAGCGCCGGGTGAGGGGGAAGCGGAGCACGGAGCTTGGGCCCCCTCACCCCAACCCTCTCCCCGAGGGGAGGGAGAAAAAATTGGGTTCGTTCGGCAAATTCGCCGCTTCCGCGAAAGCGGGAGCCCAGGGCGAGCGCCCGTGCAGCGGCCCTGGGTCCCCGCCTCCGCGGGGACGACGGAGCCTTCGTCCCATCCCCCTCATGCTCGTCCTGTGCGCCACACTCCCCCGGATGTAGGATTTTGCGGAATTATGTACTTGCCATAATATCCGTATGGAGCGTACAGTAACGGCGGACAGTCCGCTACCCGAGCCTAGAACGGAAGGAAGGTTTGAAATGAGGTGGAGCAAGAGGAGGACGAGATAACGCCAGAGATGGTCCGCGCCGCATTGATTGAACTCTGGTCATCGGAGGCGCGCGCTGTGGATGAGGTCTACGAGACCATAATGCTACGTGTTCTGCGCGCGGCCCTACGGGTGCGGAGGGCACCCAAGACGGTCTAGTTCGTCTGATATCTCAAAGAGCAAAACGAGGATATCCCCGAACGTCATGACCGGGGGCCCAATGATTTTTGTCCCTGCGTTCCTGTAGTCATAAGACTGATTGTACCAGCGAACCGGCCGAACTTTTGGATCGGTGATGTTGACCGCGCCGCCATGATGAGACATGGCATTCCTAACTGCCCACGCGAAGCGAAAGAGTTCAGGCCGTTGGTCTATGTCATCACCAAAAATTCTCCGAAACGATTCACGATGCCGCTCATAGAATGCAACGAATAACTGGCTAATCGTAAAAGTAACGATCTCAATGAATCCCGCTGTCTGAAACCCGCCATGCTGAATTGGCTGACGGGGCTCAAACCCCACGGCGTATGCGACGTTTGGTATGTTGTGGAATGCGCCCCAAAACGGCCCAACGCACGGCAGCCTAATCTGCACCGGAACTTGAATACATTCGACGACTAATGACCCGGCATTAGGCGCAGCAATCTTCGCTCCTTGTAGTGCCATGCCGGCGATGTAAAGTGCGTCAATGATGACGCACTGGCTGTGCACAAAGTCGAATAGCCGATGCGGCGGAGCGACATTGCGAACCCCCGTGAGGTAAGTCATGACCGCACGCGATCACGAGGTCGCGCGATATAGTGAAGAAGAGATAGCTTCGCGCCGCGACGAAGCGATCCGACGCGCATTGAACACGCCCCCCAAGCCGAACAGTGCCTATATCGGCAAGAGCGAGCGTGCCAAAGCGCGCAAGCGGAGTCGAGTCAATCGCCTTCCAAAAGGGAAATGAGAGCCCGCAGGCGACGGAGCGCCCTCCGCGTCTTATTGCGCTGAACGAGGTTGTTTATAGGTGAGCCGCTTGCCGCCAGCGCCTTTGATCGCCTCTTCGGCGCGGATCGTGTCGTTGACCGTGCGAAGATTCCAGCGGAACGCAACCTCGTCGCAGTACCGCGATAAATGCTCACGCGAGACATGGTGGAACGAGCCGACGATTGAACGCTTGAGAAGCGCGTTCCAGCTTTCCGCCGTGTTGTTATGGATGCCCTCGCGAGCGTATTCGCCCGCGACGTGATTGACGGTCAGATGTAGGCCGCCGATCGCCTTTGGGATGCGCTGATAAGCTTTGTGCTCGTCCGTGTGCATCTCCGTCCCCGGCACAACGCTCGCGGCGATGTTGCGGAGCAGTTCACCCGCGATCGGATGAGAGACAGGCTTTGCCTTTACGCGACCGCCCTTGCCACGCTCCACGAGCACCGCGACAGGAACCTTGCGGTCCTTCTTCGTCCTCTGGCCGTCCGTCCCTTTGCGCGGCTTGCCGCCAACGTAAACCTCATCCGCCTCTACGATGGTCCCATTGCCACCGAGCGGCGACGGAACCGCGTCCCGCATTGCCTCGCGCACGCGGTGCTCTAGGAACCATGCCGTCTTGTAGCTAATGCCGAGCATGCGGTGGAGCTGGTGAGCCGAGACGCCTTTCTTGCTCGCTGCCATCAAGTGAAACGCGATGGCCCACTTTGTGTAGGGAATGTGGCTCGCTTCCATGACGGTCCCGACCTTGACCGTGAACGGCTCGCGGCAAGCGTTGCACTGATACATGCCCGCCCGGTGCGACTTGCCCTGAACCAACGTCGCTTCATTGACCGCTCCACAGTGCGGGCAGACCGGGCCATCGGGCCAACGGCACGCTTCAAAGTGCGCCCGCGCCTTGTCCTCATCGTGGAAAATCGGGTCTGTAAGGTTCACGCCATTTGCGGTCATGTACGGCTCCATCAACGAGCCGACTTTCGCATACCCCACCTGTTATGGCAAGTACATAATTCCGGGATTTTGCGTACACTTGTCAAGGGCCCGCCGCCGTGGCCCAATCGGCAAAAATCGGGGAGGACAACATGCGGCGTGGACTGGCGGCATTCTCGGGTGTGGTTCTGGCGGGCGTGGGCGCGGCGGCGACGGCAAGCGCGGCCGAGAGCGTCACGATCGGCGTGAGCCGGCTGCAAAGCTGCGCGCCGGTCGCTGTGGCGATGGCCAAGGGCTATTTCACGGCCGAGGGCCTCGACGTGCATCTCAGCTTCTTCGATGCGCAGCAGCCGATCGCCGTGGGCGTGACGTCGGGCGATCTCGATTTCGGCGTCGCGGCAGAGACGGCGGCACTCTACAGCCTCGCTGCCGAGGGCAACCTTCACATCATCGCCGGCGGCGCGGGCGAGGAGCCGACGTTCCACTATCTCTCGATCGTCGCTTCGAACCAGGCCTACGCCGCCGGCCTCAAATCGCCGAAGGACCTGGCCGGCCACTCATTCGCGCTGACGCAGATGGGCACCGGCCTGCAATACAGCCTCGGGCTCCTCGCCGAGAAATACCACTTCGACGTGAAGTCGGTGCGGCTCCTGCCGCTGCAGGGAAACGGCATGATCGCCTCGGCGCTCGCGGGCGGGCGCGCCGATGCGGCGATCTTCAACGCGGCCGGCGCGCTGCCCTTGGCCGAGAAGGGCGAGGTGAAGATCCTCGGCTGGATCGGCGACGAGACCGGCTTCGACCAGGCCTATCTCTTCATGACGCAGGCGAAGATCGCCAACGAGCGGCCCGACACGGTGCGCCACGTGCTCGCCGCCTTCAGGCACGGCGCGCGCGACTATCACGATGCGTTCACGGATGCGCACGGGCATTTCCACGACGAGGCGAGCGCGCCCGAGATCCTCGACATCCTCGCCAAATATATCGGCCAGCCGCCCGAGCGCGTGCACCAGGGACTGCCCTACTTCGACCCCGAGGCGCGCATCGACGCCAAGGACGTCCAGCACCAGATCGACTGGTACCGATCGCAGGGGCTGCTCAAGGGCGAGGTCAGCGCCGCCAAGATCATCGACAAGAGATACGCGGTGCTGCGAATGGAGAAGTAAGGCCGCGGGCGGAATTCGCGCTTGAACGATGGTAACTTATATGTGACCATATGCTGGGCGCGCTGACAGTTGTCGAGTACATTCGCGAGGACGGATCGAACCCCTTTCGTATCTGGTTCGACCGCCTTCACGCCCAGGCGGCGGCAAAGGTCGCGACGGCCTTGTCGCGAATGGAGCTTGGCAATGTATCGAGGATCAAGTGGATCGGAGCGATCGGCGAATACCGGATCGATTGGGGTCCCGGTTATCGCATTTATCTTGGGAAAGACGGCGAGACGCTGATCGTTCTTCTGGGCGGCGGCACGAAGCAGCGCCAGCGGGCCGACATCGTGCGCGCGATTGCGCTGTGGGCAGAATACAAGGTGCGGAAAGCCGCAGCGATACCGATCGGAAGGAAATGAAAGAATGGTGCTGACGCGGAACTTCAAGGAGACGGTTGCCGGACGGGTCCGTCGCGATCCGGACTTCGCCAAGGCGATGCTCGATGAGGCGGCGACACTGTTCCTCAATGGCGAGCCGGATACGGCGCGCCTCATCCTGCGCGATCTCGTCAACGCGACGATCGGCTTCGAAGCGCTCGCTGCATCGACTGCGAAGCCCGCGAAAAGCCTGCACCGGATGCTTTCGCGACACGGCAACCCGACGATGGACAACCTTTCGGCGATACTTCAGGCGCTACGCAAGAGGTTGCGCGTGCATCTGCGCGCGCACGCCGTCAAGGCGGCCTAAACGCAACCGGCCCGGCGCCGGCCGATTGACCCCCGGCAGGCGCTGCGGTCAAATGATCCGACGTGAACCCGGGAGGCCCAAGATGGCGACCATGGTCTATGCCGGCGCCGGCATGTGGCGCGGCGGAAAAAGGACAGGCGTGTTCCGCGTCTCGGCCGAGGGCGGGCAGCCCGAGCAGCTTACGAACGGGCTCCCCGATCCGTGCAGCGTCCACACCATCGTCGTCAATCCGCACGATCCGGCGATCGTCTATATCGGCACGCATGACGGGCTCTATGTGAGCCACGACCGCGGCCAGCACTGGATGCGGCCCGACTTCCCGGACCATGTGCAGATCTGGTCGATCCTCGTTCATCCCGCCGCGCCGCGCACGATCCTCGCCGGCGCATCGCCGGTCGCGGTCTATCGCAGCGATGATGGCGGCGAGCGCTGGCGGCTCATCGCGAAGCCCACGATCGAAGAGCGCGTGCAGATGGGCTTCCCGTGCCGCGTCATGCGGCTCGCGATCGACGCCAAGCGCCCCGACGACGTGTTCGCCGCGATCGAAGTGAACGGCGTGATACGGAGCCGCGACGGCGGCGCGACATGGAGTGATTGCTCCAAGGGCCTCATCGCCTTCTCGCAGAGCGACAAATACAAAAGCCGCATCGGCAGCGCGACCGACGCCGAGGGCATGCTCGACGAGCACGCCGTCGCCGTGAGCCAGGCCGATCCGGGCGCGGTGTGGCTTGCGAACCGCATGGGCCTCTTCCGCAGCGCCGACGGCGGCGACACGTGGCAGGACGTCGAGGTGAGCCGCTATTCGAAGCTCACCTATGCGCGCGACATCCGCCCCGCGCCCAATGATCCGACGACGCTCTACGCCGCGCTCTCGGTCCATTCGACCGGGCCCACCGGCTCGCTCGCCAGGAGCCGCGACCTCGGCAAGAGCTGGGAGCGGATCGACCACGGCGTCGAGGCCAAGGGCACGATGATGTACCTGGCCTTGGATGCGCGCGACCCGAACCAGGTGTGGGGCGTGACGCGGCCCGGCCAGGTGATCGGCACGAGCGACGGCGGCAAAAGCTGGCGCGAGATGCGGCTGCCCGAAGGCTGCGGCGACTGCTACACCGTCGCCTGCGGCTGAGGCCGGGGCCGCGCGGGCGCATCCTCTCTCGATGCGGGCGATGTGGCGGCGCGCGTTGCGCGGGCGCCGCTTCGTGCGCGTGTGGGACGACACGGTGCTCGTCGCGATCGGCGACAGCCACGCTAAATTCTGGTCGGGGCGCGATGCGGTATTCGAGCCCGACCGGCTCCCCGGCATCATCGCCTGCCATGTCGGGCCGGCGCTCGCGTGGAGCCTGATCGAAGAGCATTCGACTACGCGCGCAGGACAGGCCGTACGGGCGGTGCTGCGCGACCTCGCGGCGCAACACTATGCCGGCTGGGTGCTCCTTTGCTTCGGGGAGATCGACCTGCGCGCCCACGTGCTGAAGCACGAAGGCGACCTAAGCCCCAATCTCGCCGAGCTTGCGCAGCGCTATCTCGCCTTCGTGCGCGCGGCAAAGCGCATCCATCCCAAGATCGCGCTCTGGGCGCCCGGCGCTTCGCAGCCGGAGGATAGTGCCGACAACCCCGACTTCCCCGCGGTCGGCAGCGAGACCGAGCGCAACCGCGCGACCCGGCTCTTCACCGGGATCCTGACCGCGCGCGCCCGCGAGCTGGGCGTGCCGGTGCTGTCGCTCTTGACGCATCTCGTCGATGCCGAGGACCGCAGCCGGCGCGAATTCCTTTACGACGGCTGCCACATCAGCCAGCGCCTGATGCCCGAGGCGAGGCGCCTTTTAACCGAGACTTTGGGCATGGCGCTCCCCCCTGCCGATTGACCGCTGCCGTCCCCATATTGTGAAATGGGCGGGCTCAGGAGGATCCCTATGGCGCGAATCGTTCTCGGACTTGCGACCTCGCACGGCCCGATGCTCACGACCCCCTACGAGAACTGGGACCAGCGCGTCAATTTCGACCGCCGCTACGCCGAGCATGCCTTCAAGGGCAAGACCTACAATTTCGAACAGCTCGTGAAGCTGCGCGCGGGCGAAGGGTTCGACAAGCAGATCACCAAGGAGAAATGGCGCGAGCGCCACGGCGCCTGCATGAGCGCGATCTCGCGGCTGGCCGACGTGTTCGCCGCCGCCAAGCCCGACGTCGCCGTCATCTTCGGCAACGACCAGAAGGAGCTCTTCAACGACACCGGCATCCCGGCGCTTGCCGTCTATTGGGGCGAGACGATCGAGAACCGCATGGGCGCCGAAGAGCTGAAGCACAACGAGGCGCCGGGCGTGGCCGTGGCGCAGGCGGGGCGCATCCCGCCCGAGGGCGCGACGTACCAGGGTGTGCCGGAATTGGGCCGCGCCATCATCGAGAAGCTGACGGGGACGGGCCACGACGTGACGGCGGTGAAGCATTATCGCCCGGGGCGCGGCGCCATCCCGCACGCTTACGGCTTCGTCTACCGCAAGATCATGCGCGACCAGGTCATCCCCAGCGTGCCCGTCATCCTCAACACCTTCTATCCGCCGAACCAGCCCGACGTGCGGCGCTGCTGGGACATCGGGCGAACGGTGCTCGACGCCGTGAAGGCGTGGCCGTCGGACCTGCGTGTCGCGCTCATCGCTTCGGGCGGGCTCACACACTTCGTCATCGACGAGGACGTGGACAACGCCGTCCTCGACGCGATCCGCGCCGGCCGCGTCGACGGGCTCGCGGATTTGGGCGAGCCGATCTTCCAGGAAGGCACGTCCGAGATCAAAAATTGGGTGGCGCTCATGGGCGCGATGGCGGACCTGAACTTCAAGCCCACCATCGAGGATTACGTGCCGTGCTACCGCTCCATGGCGGGCACCGGCAACGCCATGGGCTTCGTGCACTGGCACGGGTAAGCGCTGGCGACAGCGCATCGTTCCGCTCCGGCGAAATCTTAGGTCCTTCTTCGTCATGGCCGGGCTTGTCCCGGCCATCCACGATTTCTTACATCGGCGTCAACACGTGGATGCCCGGCACAAGGCCGGGCATGACGACCGATCCAACTCGGCAGCGCGCCGCGACGACGGTCGCTCAGCTCGCGCCCGGCAAGAACTTTTCGGTGATGACCTTCGTGAGGTCGGGCTGCGCATCGAGCATGTGCAGGTCGACGAACGAGCGTCGCAGCACGTCGAGCGCAGCGGGATCGAACTTCCCGTCGCGCGAGAACATCGGCATGACGATGTCGTATTCCTTGTTCTCGATCTCGAGCGGATAGCCGGTGACGGGCGCCACAAGCCGTACCGTCTCGTCCTTGTTGGCATACATGAAGGCGATCGTCTTGAACCACGCCTTCAGAAAGCGCCGCACCGCGTCGGGCGCTTCGGCCACGAGCTTGTTCGACGCATAGATGGCGTGGATCATGAAGACCTTCGCCACGTCCGAGGCGGGGAAGAGATCGCGCCCGCGCTGTTCGGTCTCGAGCCGGATGCCGAGCGCCGTCGCGCTCACGAGCGCGTCGATCTGGCCCGTGACCAGCGCCGCAACCTGCGGCGCGGGCTCGGCGCCCACCGTGACGAAGGTCAGGCCATCGGGGCCCCAGCCCTTCTGGCGCGCGAGCTCGAGTGCCAACCACTGTGTCAGCGAGCTGACGGTCGAGATGCCGATGCGCTTGCCCTTCAAATCGTCGGCGCTCTTCGCCGGCGAGTTCCACGGCACGATGAAGCTCATGAGGAGCGGCGGCCCCGCCATGTTCGCAACGGCGACCTCGGGCGAGCCCTTCAGCGGGAAGACGAGGTCCGATCCCGCGGCGAGCGCGATATCGAGATTGCCGGCCGCCATCGCCTGATGGACCTTGGCGCTGCCGGAGAACCCCAAGGACTTTATGTCGAGCCCTTCCTGCGCGAAGAACCCCTTGGCGACGCCGACATCGAGCGGCGTGAAAGAGAAGGCGTTGGGCGCGGCCTTGCCGACGGTGAGCGTTTCCGCCGCCGCGGGAAATGCAAGAAGCAGCGCAAGCGCCGCCGCCCAGAGCGCCCGCATCATGGCGAAGACCATAGGATCTGCGCCTCTTTCGCGGCGACGGCGATGAGCGCCGAGGCGAGCGCGTCGTTCGTGCCGGCGCGCAACACATAGGTCGCGCCCTCCTCGAGCGCGGCGTCGGCCGTCAAGCGGCCCTCCTCGAGCGACAGGCCGATGGCGGAGCCGGCCGCGGCGCCGACATAAGGGTTGGGGGCGAGCGAGCCCAATTCGCCCGCGGCCGCGCGGTGGAGCGATGCGGCCGTGGCGCCAGGGCGCGCCGCCCGCACCATCGCCGCGACTGCCGCGCGCGTCTTCGCCAAGCCGTCGCCCGGCTTTGCCGTCACCGTGAGCAGCCCTTCAGCCCAGTAGCCCGTATACTGCACGGCCAAGGCCGCGAGGAGCGGATCGACCACCGGGTCTTCGGGTCCATCGATCGGCAGCGGCGCGCCGCCCGCATGCGCGCTCACGAGCGTGCGCGCGTCTTGCGCGCCGGATGCGACGGCCGCGCGCTCGAAAGCGAGAGCGGCCGTGCGCGCGCCCTGGCCGCCGCGCGAGGCGGCGGTGAACGCGTCTGCTGCACGCGCGAGAATGCGGGCGGACTCCCGCATGAGGCCCAGCTCGATTGGCGATTTGCGCCGGCGCAGCGCGTCGAGCGGCGCATCGAGCAC
>Ga0335081_10005754_pt1 | contig 19633 bp, 22 predicted proteins | sample Lox_Sample_35_FD_206713 | JGI IMG/M metagenome (GOLD analysis project Ga0335081, IMG submission 206713) | Soil microbial communities from Loxahatchee National Wildlife Refuge, Florida, United States - Lox_Sample_3.5 | ecosystem: Environmental > Terrestrial > Soil > Wetlands | place: USA... | reverse complement strand
TGCTACCGCGCGCGCCACCCTACTTGTTCGACACGAAAGCCCGGCCACCTTCAACCGCGGCCTTACACGTTCTTGCGACCGGGCCACTGCTCAACGGCGACCCGGATATGACAGCTTTCGCTGGCGTGTACGAGCAGTGGCGGGCTGCATGACGGATCGACCGCCCCGCATTCATGTTGGCGAGAGGTCTGTTGGCCTCCGATCGCCTGCGCCCCACTCCTCGAAGGTGGGCACCTCGGCGCCGTGGGCCCTGGCCCTGTGGCACCCGTGTCGGCCCTCCTTTCCCGCGACAGCGGGTGCCGGTGCTTGCAGGACCATTGCAAACGAGGCGAAGATCGCCAGCCGGTGTTGTGCCGCTGGCCCGAGCGGCTCCTGGAACCACAGCCTCGCGCACATCCCGGAGAACCGCTTGGCGAGGTGCTCGTCGATGCCGCATGGGCATCGGGTGCTGGCTGGGAACTCGGGCGCGTTGGCGATCAGCGCGCGCGGGTGCACCAGCAGTAGGCGGCTGTCGGGGTTCAGGCGCGAGAAGGCGGTGGTCTTGCTGACCCGCCGTGAGACCCCCAGCCGCCGCGCCTGCTCCACGAACCCCGCGACTGTCGGGTAGTACTCGTGGCCGACCACGTCGAGCACGTGGGTGGCGCCGTAGCGCTGGACCAGCGTCACGCCGACCGCGCTGAGACCGAGCGACGCCGCGTCGACGGCGACCGGTGGGTCGGCCAGAAACGCCTCCACAGGCGACCCGTCGGGTCCGAGCGGCACTGCCAGGTACGCGCCGCCCGGCTCACGAGTACCGCAGCCGCGTCGCGCGCCGCTGGTCACGAGGACGTCGGTCATCAGAACGGATGTCGTCGTCGATTGACCCGGCCGACGCCGGCGCGACGCCGAACTCGCCGCCGCTGCTTGCCGACGCGGCTCGGCCGGGGCCGCTGGCGCTGTCCTGCGCGTTGGCAGTCTCCTCGGGGCCGCCGAGGAACTGGACGGTCTCGGCGATCACTTCCACCGTCTGGCGCGTCTGCCCGTCCTGGCCGGTGTACTCGCGCCACTCAAGCCGTCCGTCGATCGCGACCGGCCGGCGCGTGCGGAGGTAGTTGGCGCAGTGTTCGGCTTGCGCGCCCCACACAGTGACGTTGAAGTAGTTGGGCTTCTCCTCCCACTGGCCGGTCTGAGGGGTTCGGTGATAGCACTCATTGGATCTCTCTTGGTTCGGTGTGGGTGAACTTCACGAACTTGCGCCGATCGTCTCGCCGGGCCCGTCCGCCGTCGCCAGTAGGCGGCTCATGAATCGCGCCGCCACAGGTACGTACTACGCGACCGTCGCGAGTCCTGGCAGCTGGTCCCGCGGAGCAGCCCGTTCGAGCGCAGCCGTGGCGCTCGTCGCTGTCCAGGGAACAGGGGATGACGATCACGCGGTCGATCCGGGGCGCCGCGATCGTGGCCAATCGGCGCCCGGATAGCCGCGAACGTGGCGACGGTGGCCCCATTCGTCGGTCCGCTTCGCGCGGCGCGAGCGACTCGACCGCGGCAAGCGCCGCGTCGGCCTCGGAATACCGGCTCGAGAGGATGTACGCCCGCGCCAGCAGCAACGCTGCCCGAACGCTCCGCGACGCGCCAGCGGCGATCGCCAACCCTGCCGCGAGATCTGGATCGCCCGAGCGGTTGGCCGCGCCGGCCGCGATCAGCGCAAGGTCGCGTGGCACATCCTCGCCGGCATCGAGCAGCAACCGCGCGGCACGCAGCGCGTCGTCGTCGGTGAGCGGCTCGCGCGCTCGGACCACAGCGGCGAGCTCGAGGCGCATGCGACGCGCCCGCAGGGGCGCCAGCGCACCAAGCGCGGTCTCTGCGCGGAGCGGATCGGCAAGCCCGATCGTGCGTCCGGCGGCCCGCAGCAGCCCGTGCTCCTCGAGCTCGATCACCACGTCCTCGGAGGTCAGCCCGATGATCTCCTCGAGCGCGAGCGGCTCGCCGAGCGCGAGCAGCTCCAGCGCGCGCCGCTGCTGATCGCTCAGCTCAGCCAATCTCGCCCCGAAGAGCTCGGCGAGCGATCCGCTCGCTGCCGGCGTGCCCTCCAGACGCCAGAACCCGTCGACGAGCACGAGCGTTCCCGCGTCGACCGCGCCGCTCACGAGCTCGCGGACATAAAGGGCGTTGCCCTGGCCGACGCAACGCACCCATTCGAGCGCCTCAGCCGCGACCGGCGCGCCGAGCGCGGCCTCGAGGAGCTGCTCGATTTGGGCGTCATCGAAACGGTCGAGCTCGATCCGGCGTGCGCCCTCGTCCTTCCACAACGCCGTCACCGCATCGGGGCAGGACTCGCCGGCGCGGACCGTGGCGAGGACGAACGCGTCGCCGGAGATCGCGAGATGGTGCACCAGCGTCGTGGACACCTGATCCAGCAGCTGCGCGTCATCGATCCCAAGCACGATCGGCCGCCCGCCACCTGCAGCACGCAGCTCCTCGCCGCAGCGGCGCATCAGCGCGATAATGTCGTTGCCGGCGACGTCCCCGGGGACAAGTTCGGCGACCGCCGCCAAGGGCACGGTGGCGGCGCTGCGCGTGGCCGTCACCCAACGCGTATGGATCCGGGACCGTGCCGCCGCCGCGACTGCCGCGCGCGCCAGGCGCGACTTGCCGCCGCCGGCGCCCGCGACGATCACAACGCCTCGGCAGCCCGGATCGGCGCGAGCGGCAGCAATCTCCTCGAGCTCCCGCTCGCGACCCGTGAACGCCCACTGAACCGAACCACTCCGCGCTGCGCTCCCCGGCATCTTCTGCCAGAAACTCTCCGCCGCCGCGCGCAGCTCCAGAAACCGCGCCGGATCAGCCCTCAGAAGACGCTAAGCGTTCGATGATCGCAGTGGCGGGCTCATCGGGGCTCGCGTAGCGCCGCATCACCATCAACACACGATCACGATGCCGGGCGAGAACAGTTCGACCAGACGCAACTCGCGCCGAACGCGTCCCGGTCGCCACCCTGCCACGCCGCGCACGCTGGCTCCGGCAGGACCACCAGCCACGGGTTGGCGATCACAACGTGCGTGCCGCCGCCCAACCCGGCGACCGCGAGCGCCCAACATTCGCGCTGGCGCTCACGCAACCGCAGCTCGTCAACCCACTCCGCGATCCCGGGCACAGCCAGCGCAGCCCCGTACGAAACGGCCGCCGGAAGATAGTCGACCGAACCGCCGCAGCGGCGAGCGCGTACCCACGCCTCGCCGCCCGCCGCTATCACCTCCAGTACCGCAAGCTCGTCACTCGCCGGGACACCCCCAGGTCTCATGCGACTGCACGGAGCACGGTGGTGGTCCCGTTCTGGTAGGTGAACGCCTGCTCAAACACGTCGCCCGGGGTCCCCACGACAGCAAAGGGTCCTGCGCCGGCGATCTCGCCGGAGTCGTTGACCGCGGTAGCGTCGCCGGGATCGATCGCCTTCATAACCCCCCTATCGGCGAACGCGGTCGATTCCGCGCCCGAACCGGGGGTCGTGCCGCTGGTGCCGGCCACCTCGCCGAGATCGTTGATCGCATCGCCCTGAGAGTCGAGCCCGCCGAGCGTTCCCAGGTCGGTCATCGTCCCGTTGCTCCACAGAAACGCGTGGCCGGGATGCGTGAAGCACGGCCCCTTGTGCCTGTGGTCGCTGCACGGGATCTGGACCTCGGTCCCCAGATAGGACTCGCCGGTGATCTCGCCGCTGGCGTTGATGCCGGTGGCGACCGTCGTCCCGAATCCCAACGAGCCCAGTCCGGTCACCGTGTAGCTCGATGCGAGCGCCGGGGCAGCCGTCGCGAGGGTCCCTGCCGACAGCAGGGCGGCGAGGACAATTCGGCCTCGCGTCAAGACTTGCCCGCCCAGTGGCCGTGACCAGTTCCTCGGTCGCGTGATCGCGTACATGAGGTTCTCCTCCGATCGAATCGCCCGTCGCGATCGCCGTGCGCGCGCATCGTCCCGGTGCCGCCGGCACTGCACCGCAACAGTCCGACTTTGTATTGCCCCCTAAGACGCCCTCGTCCTAACGATCCTTCCCGGCGCAGGATCCCTCCGGACTCTCGGTCCGATCTGGACCGCACAGTCGCCCGGCAAACCAGCTCGCTACCTGGGTCGGGTACGAGAAGAACCTTGCCGCGGCGCTCGAAGACCTCAGACAGGCCGACGCGCCGACCGTGCCCGCAAGGACCGCCATTCCCCGCGAGCTGGCGCGCACTTACGCAGGCGTCACGGAATGGAAATAATGGAATCAGGTATTCGCAGGGATCTCCGACAACTCGCCAACCCTTCTTGCGGGCATGGCGGGGTGGGATCCGAGTCACGACCTTCGCGAAAGAGAGCGAACGCGTCTACTACATGACTCTGCTGCGCGGGCATCACGATCGGCCTCCTGCACCGAAACCGAAACCCAGTCCGAAGACGGAAAGCGAAAGCCGCGGTGCTGACCACGCCGAGCCCTCTCGGAGTCGGCCAAGGTGCCGTGGCGGCAGACGGCGGTCGGGCCGCGGCCAATCTGCGTGTCTTCAACATCGCGATCAGCTTGAAAGGAACGTCCTCGACAGGTCTGCTGTTGAGCAGTTCTCTCGAGATTCCTCGCACACCGAACCCCGCGTATAGGCCAGCAACTCAGGCGAGTGTGCCGCTCATCGATCGAAGCGGAGTACGCGGCCGACCGCCCAACGCTCATCATCCTCATTCCGAAGCGACGGTCAGACTACATGTGTCCCTCCATCGCATGGTCTTCCGAGCCTGATCACCGTGGACCCAACCTCGCCCCTTGCACAACAAGCGCTGCGGTCGTACTGGGAGGACATTGTAGGTCGGTACTGGTGTCGGACGGCGACGGCTGCCGAAGTTGACCTGGCGATTCGAGAAAACGCGAGCAACTGCGATCTCACCCTTCCCGATGGGCTGCTGGTTGTGGCGCTGGCCGAACGACAACCTGTGGGCTGCGGCGGAGTCAGGCTCCTTCCCGACGGGATTGCAGCACTTACCCGCATTCAGGTTGCAGTGCCCTTCCGCAGGCGTGGCATTGGGGTTCGCATCGTCCAGCACCTTGAGCATCAAGCGCTCGGTCATGAAAGCTTCGGATGCGGCTTGAATTGCGTAGCGACCTGATCGAGGCCCGCGCGATGTACGCGCGCCTCGGCTACCGGGAGGTGCCCCGGTTCAAGCACCACCCGTACGTCGGGCACTGGTTCGAGAAACGTCTCTGACTGCCTTGCCTGAATAGCTGTCGTAAGTTCGCGGACATCGACTCGGGCGGAAACGAGGCAGCCCTTGCCCCACTGAGCCTCATCGACAACGTGAGCTTGCCGGCCAGCGTGACGCGGAGTGTCTCGGCGTGGGACGCGTGGGGGCAGCGCGATCGGCGCCGCTGGCAGGAGCGGCTGGTAGTGCCAACGTGTCCCGGATCGTGTTCGACACATGTCCCAAATGCTGTCCGCGTGCGAAGGGCATCCGACGGTGCGTTGCAAGCATCCTAAGGCGCCTCGATCAACGTCGGCGGAAGCGCTCACTTAGGCTACCCGATCGGCCTCGCATCCCGGTGGGACGCGATGGACTCCAATTAACACCAGACAGGGAGATCATGCATGACGCTACGCCGCGTCCAGGACAACGAGTACGTCGAAGAGCACGGTGGGGACTACGAAGACTTCGAACCCGGCATGGTGATCCGGCACTGGCCGGGCCGAACCATCTCCGAGATCGACAACACCTGGCTGACCCTGCTGACAATGAACCAGCACCCGCTGCACTTCGACCGGCACTACGCAGACGGCGCCGAGTATGGGCAAATCTTGGTCAACAGCGGGATAACCTTGTGCCTCGTCAGCGGCATGACGGTGCAAGCGCTGTCGGCGCGGGCGGTCGGCAACCTCGGCTGGGACCGGGTCCGTCTGCGGGACCCTGTGTTCGTCGGAGACACTCTCTATGCCGCGAGCCGGATCATCGGCAAGCGGCTCTCACGGTCTCGACCGGGCCAAGGGATCATCACGGTGGAGACGACTGGCACGAAATCGACCGGAGAGACCGTAATCGTCTTCGAGCGTTCGTTCATGGTCCGCTGCCGCGAGGCGCCCCTGACTCATTCATCGGCCTCGGCAGCTTTGTAGCGCGCCGCCCCGGCGGCCCTGTCCGGGATGGTCAACCCCACGCCGCGGAACGCCAAGGTCCGGGGCGTCTGGCGGTCTCCTCGTTCACGAGGCGGTCCAGGTGATGCAGGTCGTCGCGCTGATCAGCCCGCGCCCGGTGCGGCGCACACCGCCTGGCGTCCTCGAGAGCGACGGCTCCTCGACGACGAACGCGCCCGCCAGCAAAGCGCGCCACTAAGGCTATAGCCTAGCTCGCCGTTGAAGCAAGCGGCGGCGTCGAGGGTCGTGGTGATGAATGCATAACGCCTGCGCTGTTGCACGGAATGTCCGGATCGACGCGCGATCGATCCGGCCGGGCACAGTCGAGCTGATCGACACCACAACCAAGGGCGGTGAGGCGAACTTCGTTGCCTCAGAAGGGACCGAAGGGCCGCCCCCCGCGGGTTGTGTCCCGCGGTGTCCCAATGGTCACGCGGTGACTGTGGTGCCGGCTGGACCGCCGCCGGGTGGCGCCAACAGCGGCAACTCGGGCAACAGCGGGGCCGTCAACAGCGGCAACTCGGCCAACAGCGGGTCGGGCAGCAGCGGTACCCGGTCGGTACAGAGCCCGGCTCCCGCCGGTACCACCCCGGGTAACGTGACCGCGATCTGCTCGCGACCGCCGCCGGGGGGCGCCAACAGCGGCAACTCGGGCAACAGCGGCAACGGTTGATCCTGTCGGTGGCCCGCCGCACCGCGCGGCTGGCCACCCGCCGCGTTGGTCTGAAGCGCGGCGATGGGCTGCTGGTCGCCGCCGCCGTCGCCTGGAACCTCGTCAGCCTGCGCGCTGAGACGCTCCCCGTCGCCTACCTCGATGACAGTTCGGTCCATGAGCAGATGGTCCGGTCCGCCACCGCATTGTGGCGCGCCGGGCATTTCCCGCTGACGAGCTGGTTTCCGTTCTTGGGGGAAGGTTCGCCCCAGTTCCTGCATTACCAGAGCTTGCCTGCGATGCTCGCGGGAGCGGGGCTCCTGATCGGACCGAACGCCGCGTTTCGCTGGTCTCTCTATCTGTTGCTGTCGCTCTGGCCGATCAGCGTCTATCTCGGGGGGCGGTTGCGCGGGCTGGGCGGATTGGCTGCCGGTTGCGCGGCGGCGATGGCGCCGTTCCTGGTCAGCGCCACCGGGATCGGCTACGAGCAGCACGCGTACGTATGGACCGGCTTTGGGGTGTGGACGCAGCTGTGGGCGTCGATGACGCTTCCGCTGGCGTGGGGTTACAGCTGGCGCGCGGTCCGCCAAGGACGCGGGTACCTAGCGGCGGTCCTGGCGGTCGCCGTCACGACGGCGTTTCACTATGAAACGGGCTATACCTGGCGGTTCATGATCGGCGTGCAGCTTGTTTGCGTATTCCTGGCCCGCGCTGGAGCCGCCTGGTGCGGGCGCCAGCTGCCGCCGGCGCTCGTTCGCTTCTCGCTGCGCTCGTGCGTCTGCTCGCCGGGCAGCGCGATGGCGCTCGCGCCCGTGGGCGCGCTGGTCGCGATGGCGGCCGTGCTGACGCCGGCATGGATTCAACTCGGCCGCTACGACCGCCGCAAACGCGGCAGAGATCGTCGCGCAGCGTCGGGCTGACGTCACGAAAGGCAAGGAACTCGGCCGGCTCGTCGCGGTGATCAAGCGCAGAGGAGGAGGGCGGACTTACGCCGGTATGCCGTCCAACTGGGGGCGCCGAGTTCACGGTTGGCGCGGTACCCGTGTTCAAGTACCTCGAGAGCGATGACGTGGACGAGGTTGGATACACGCTGCGCACAGCCTCGATGATGACGGGCCCGGAGTACCACTTCGACGATAAAACCTCGCCGACTACCGGCTGTTCGCGATCCGCTATGTGATGTCCCGGCCGGGTACCGCCCACCGATCCCGGCCCGTGAGCTGATGAGCGCGGGGCCCTACTCGCTCTGGACGATCGCCGCCGCCAGCTATCTCCAAGCCGGGAGGATCGTCGCGACGATCACGGCCAACCGGACCGACCTCGGCATTCGCAGCGTGCCGCTGCTTCGCTCCGGACTGCCATCCCGCGGTGACTACCTGCGGATCGCCTACGACTATCCTGGCCCAGCAAGCCAGGCGAGAATGCTGCCAACGCCCGCCGGCAACGCCTCCGGCACGGTCAGCAATGAGCGTGACGAGCTCGGCGAGGGCGAGGTCAGCGCGATAGTCCAACTCGACCGTCCCGGAATCGTCGCGCTAAGCGCCTCATACGACCCCGGTTGGCGCGTGACCGTCGACGACCATGCTCAACCGACCGAGATGGTGGCCCCGGCGCTCATCGCCACCAACGTCCCCGCCGGCACCCACAGGATCAGCTTCCGCTACACCGGGTACGGGAGCTATCCATGGCTGTTTGCATTCGCAGCCATAGCACTCCTGGTCATCGGGACCGGTGATCGCCGACGGTAGAGAGGGCCAGTAGCAGCATCGAGAACTGCTCCGCCGCCTTCGCAGGAGGACCCAGAGGCGCATACGTTCCGACGTCCCGCATATGGATCGGCTTGTGAGATACCCGCTTCCGCACCGCGACGCGACTCTCGGTCGCAGGGCGACCGCACCTCCTTCGCGCGGAAGGCGAGAGCAACCCGGGACACAAGCACCAGTCATCGGTGCCTACGCAGAGCCCACGCAGGGTCGCTGACGGCGCGGCTCTCGCTAGGCCCGAGGAGCGAGCGTCCGAGCGCGGCGTCCGCGCTATCGCATTCCTGTTCCAGCCGGCGTAGATCCGGCTGCTCCTTTGCCACGCTCTCAGCAGTCTCGACGCGCGCGGGTGACGACTGTATGGCCCGGATGATGCGCGAGCCGAGCCGCGCGAGGCTGACGTCGGACGCCGCACTACTGCTTACGCACGGCATCGGACTGCTCCGTTCCCCCGGAAGGCGATCGTCCCGGCTCGATCAAACTGACGATGGCTATCGCGTGAACGCGATCATGCCGACGAGGTTAGCGGTGTGATCGCTTCGGCAGGAAGCGATCACGCCGCAGGTGCCGATCGCGCTATCGCTTCGCGCCAGATCCGATCGTGCGACGTCCGCCACCGGGGCGACTCCTTTGCGCCCCAATAGGAATCAGCGAAGCGCCGTGCTGCTGCCACGATCGCATCATTCCCTCCCTCCTCGTTAGCTTGGCGATTCGCTTCCGCGATCACGGCGTGGTTGTCGCGATCGGGCAAGACCGGCCGAAGCGATCGACGTTCCTACAAGGCGTGCATGGGCATGTGCGAGCTCGGATGCTGGCAACGTGCTCGGAGCAGGGTCCGCAATGCGGGTGTCAAGCTTGCTTGTGCGGTCTGCGCGGACGCATGCATTCTCAGCGGGGACCAGAGTCCAGGGCGGCGGCGTGGGGCTTTATAGGCCCGTCACCTGTACCCCCGCTCGGCGGCGCGGGACGGGGCTCGCTTCCGGCGGTTTCCAGCACTCTCCGGGTGCGACGTCGGCTCGTGTCTTGCCCTGGCGGTGGACGCAGTGGACGCGACCTTCGATGAGCTACGCGCTGGGCCCCCGGCTATCGTCGAGATAGGTCGCGTGGCCCTCCACAATGACTGGACCGTCGAACTTGAGCACCTCGCTGACCAGTCCTCCGCTCTGGTTGCGGTAATTGATGACGATCGTGTCGATCCCGACGTAGATGCCGACGAGATCGAACCGCAATTCCGGAATTCGTCGTAGACCCTCGCGCCAGTAGGCGCGCAGAGCCGCCTTGCCTCGGACGACACCGTCAGAGCCATCCAGAATCCGCGCAGCAACCGGGGACGCGAACGTTACATCCTCGTCGAAATGAGCAAGGACCGACTCGACGTCATGGGCGTTCCAAGCATCAAGCCACATCCGTGCGAACTCACGTGCCGCGGCGTGATCCATTTCTCAACAATAGACAGTCCGGACTCTCTCACGTTCCCATCGCAAACGAGAACGAGGCCCGCCACACCTTTCCGGACTGGTCCGACCCACGCCCACGCGAGACGTCGCGTGGAAGGTCTCAAGGTCAGGCGACCCTGAAGGATCGGCCGCTGTGCGCCAGCTGTCGCTTTCGAGTTCCGCGTTCGCTTATGGTCTTAACGGCATCCATTGGCCGACGCTCGGCTCCCGTGACTCATGCAATCGATCTCGGCGGCGAGCGACTCGGACCTCGTGCATGCAACAGGATCCAGGGCCCCCGACGCACGAGCCGGCGCCCTCGCTCGTCGAGGGGACTTTCACGATCGGTGCGTTCGCGACGGGCATATCGATCGTTACGGGTCCGGGTCGGCGCACGCATGCCCGCTTGGTCTCCCGAGGTTGCAACCGCCCGTCGGAGCCGTGATCTGTCGGGCGACCGCCGCGCAGATCGGCGGCGCCTCGACGCGACTGGCGGCCAGCGAGCGTACGGCTCGGCTCCGGGGCCGGGGCAGTGGACGGTCGCGCCGAGGTGCACCGATGCCGACGGCCGGGTCCATGTCCAGGCAATGCGCGTTCGCACTCTGATCGAGTTCCAGCAGTCTGGCGCTCGACGAGTTCAGCAGCTTCCCGGCGAGCGCGATGCGCTGCTGCTTGTACCCCAAAAAACCAACGAGTCTCGGCAACGCCCCATGACCCGGGCGCTGCGATTCCTCGCCGAGCGGGGGCGCTCAATCACGGTGGACGGCGAGCCCGAGTTCGGGACGCCGCCCGGGATCTGCTGGAGAAACTGGTCAGGCTCGCGCTATGACGCCTGCGGCGACGTCAGACCGATGACGTGGCCCTCGGGGTCGCTGAAGAGCCCGATCACGATCCCGACTCCGGGCACCTCGTCGGGACCCATCATCCTGGTGCCGCCAAGGCTTTCCGCCTTCTCGAGCGCCGCTCCCACGTCAGCGACCTGGACGTAGAACGTGACGTGGCCCGGATATCCCTCCGGCCCGGCGCCGACGCCGCCACCGACGCCCTCCTGGTCCACGAGAACGGTGTAGTCGGTCGGGCCCATGGGCTCGCTGAACTTCCACCCGAACATCTCGGCGAAAAACCCGCGCAACGCGTCTGCGTCCTTCCCCACTACCTCGACGTGCGCAACCTGCTGTCCCATGATCTGCTCCTTTCAGCGCCCGCCGGGCGCTCCGCTTGAACGTGTACCCTAGGACGCCGCCGGGGCCGGAGCCGTGTTCGTGGTCAGTGATCAGCCCCGCGTGCCAGCGCAACGGCTTCGGCGTTGAGTCTGAGGCTGCGACACCACGACGAGAGTCTACGAGCCTGCCTGCTGTGCTGCTTCGATCGAGTTCCAGCAGTCTGGCGCTCGACAGCAGCGTCCTGGGGAGCGCGATGCGCTACTGCGTGTAGCCCCGAAGCAGCAGCGAGTTCCTCGGATCAAAACGAGATGAGCGTCAGCTGCGTCCCACCAGCGCGTCGCAAAATCCCGCAACATCGGTGAGCATCGCCTCGCCAAGAAATCGCAAGCTCTCCATCGTCCGCACACCAGCCTCAGCGTTCCCAGCAGCGCACGCATCCGTTACGCCCACTGGGATGAAGCCCAAGTCACCCGCGTGCCTCACAGTCGGTTCGATACCAATCTCCGCCGCCACGCCCACGATCGCAATAGCCCCAACTCCTGCTCCTCGCAACGCCAGCTCAAACGGAGTGCCCGCGAAGGCCGAGAACGTGAGTTTGTCCACGACGGCCTCTTTCTCGTTCGGCCTGAGCTCGGACACGATCTGAGTCTGAAGACTGAAGAGCATCCGGTAAGAAAGGAGAGCGCACTTCCTCAAGGCGATCCACGCGCTGCCAAGCCTGCCACATCCTCAACTGAGCAACGCCCATCCAACTCCACCGGCAACGTCACATGACGCGTGAAGTACGTCCTCACGCCCGCGGCCCTTGCTGCTTCGAGAGCCTTCCCGACGTTCTCGATGACCCTCTCCCGCTCGGCGATCTGCTCCAAGATCCCGACCTGCATGTCGTAGACCAGCAGCCCAAGCTGCTGCGGGTGGCAAACGTCGTTGAGCGACTGCGGTACGTTCAGGCCGTTGAGCTGATCCATGCGCATCAGCCTACAGGGCGCCCCAAGTGTGGCGGCTTCCCTGTTGGACTGATCGAACGGGCGCATTCCAGTTGATTCGATCGACGGGGCGCTTCCATTCTCGACGGAGCGAACCCGCGCCAGTTCCGCGCGCTAGCAGTCGTCCCTCAGGACGCAAGCAGCCCGGGCTGATGGTCTGCTGGAGCAGCAGGCATCCAAGGCGGATGGCGAGTGACTCCCGCTGCAGAGGAGTCCGGCGAGTGCCGCCGCGCTACGGCATAAGCGCAGACTGCAGCAGCCATCGCGAGGCGGGGCGCGCCTGGCGCTTTCCCCCGCAAGTGGTGGAAGCGACAAGCACGTGCTTCCGAGTGCCGCCAGCTGATCGCTCGGCGCCTTCGCGAACTTATGCTTCCGGGGGGTTTTTCAGCGCCCTGCTGTGCTCTCGCTCATAACGGCCAGGGAGCGTCGCTGCGGCCCCCGTCTGACTTCCGGTTACGCTCGTGCGAAGCCGGGATGCACGCAGTCCATCCAACGGCTTCCTGCAGTACCGACCGCAGCGTCAGCCTTTGGCTGATGGGACACTCGCTGCTAACGCTGGCGTGGACACCGCACGCCGCGTATCATCGATGCCGCGCATGAAAGGAGACGCAGAACCGGTTGACATTGCGCCATTGTCAGGCACACGTGATCGTGCGTCGTACGGTCGCGAACCAGGCGCGGCTGGCAAGGGCCATCGGGCAAAGTGACGGGCCCGGCGCGAGCGTCGCTTCGCGTCCATGCCATGCTGCAGTGCGTCTCAGGATCGAGGTGAAGGTTTGCTGCGGCGCCTGAACCACCCCCGACGGGCAGTCGTTTTCTCCTTTGGGTGCATTAGGCGGATTGTGCCCACGTCGCAGGATGCGCTGAGCCGCACGACAGGGAAGCCCGGAATTGGCGGCTCGAGGGCGCTGTCGACAGCGCCGCTGGTCCGGACCTGTCGTAGATCAACACCCCGAGGAGCAATGACCATGATTTGTCCCATGTGTAGCTGGACGATGATCTCGACATCCCAGTCGTCGAATTCGGCGTCGGTTAGGTCGATCATCACGGAACCCATGCCGCAGGTGATCTTGGTGAGACGGCCCACCTGCCACCGGCCCTCGAGGCGAACCTCGCCCATGGAGGTGGAGATCTCCAGCGGCTCTTGACGGCGCCGCGAGGCTCGAGTGAGTTGAACGGGAGGCGGGGGGCTGCGAACCACAGAGGCGAACTCGGCATCGGTGCGGGCCGCAGCAGCTCGTCGAGGGCACGCTGAAACCTGTCCTGATCGACCTTGCCGCTCACCATGAGCCCCTGCAGGACATCGATCTCACGTTGCTGAAGCTCCTCGGAGATTGCAGGCTCGTGGACTGGAAGCCGGTCATCGTTCATACCATCACGTTACCGCCGCGGCGCCAACGCAGCGCCCTCCGCATCCGCGATGTCGCGGGGAGCACGGCGGCGGCCCCCGCGCCGTTGGGCCGACACCGAGGGCATCCGCCCAGAGCGGCGTCCTGATCGCCTTCCCGCTTGCGGCCTGGCAACGGCGCGCTATTGCAGGGGCGACATCTCGATGGTCAGATGTCGCTGGACATGCAGAACAGCGAGCGCCGATCTGAATGCCGAAGGCGCCACTTACCGGCCGCGGCACTCGTACCTAGTTTGGTCTGAGACGACGCTTCCGACCGGGATCCGGGTCCGACGGAGACGGTCCCGGACTCCCGCTCTGTCGGCTTGGGCCGCCGCTTCCATGTTGTAGCGGACCTTCGCAGTTAACGGCTTTCATGCGTCCAACGTGCCTGGGGCATGCTTCTGCTCTTTCGCTGGGCGACAGACTGGCGGCGGGGAGCCCATGACGCCGGCGGCCGTGCCGCCTGGCCAGGAACGAGGGCGTGTCGCTCTGCCTAACGGGGCTCCGCCCCAGCCCGACGAGGCGTGCTTTGAAAACTTGACCTGAATTTCACGGCCTCCACAGCCAAGACGCTAGTCCACGGCGAGCCGACGTCGCCGAACGTTTGCGGGTGGGCATGTCGATGACTCAATCCGGACAGTACCACGACGGTCACGGGGTCTCCGCTCGCCGCCGAACGTTCTCGAAGGACGCTTGCGCGCCGTCTGCGCCTCCGACTACGGCGCCGCCAGTCTTAAGGTCACTCGTAACGTGGCGCGATGCCGCGGCGGGGCCGCGCCTGCCCCTCACGAGAAGGTTGGCCTGGGCAAGCGACAAGCGCTGTCGGCAGCGCAGATCGAGTGTCTGCTTAGCGTCGGGCTACTCGGGTTCGTCCGCTGCTTTATGCCCTTCCGATCCGTAGGCATTGGCCTGGAGAGCCATCGCCAGCGCCGCCACCAGCCGGCGAGATCGCGCCGGGGCTGGGCGTCCGTCCGCAACCCGGCTGCACTTGATCGCTCAAACCTCTTGTTCGGCGCTGGAAGGCGCCTATGTTCGATCGAGCAGTCGCCTAGTCGGAGAGGTCCGGCTTTCGCGCCGCGTCGCCGGGTGCTACCACGTCTGCCCGCCCGAAACGGCGGGCTATAGCGGCGAGGGAGGATTCGAGCGCTCGGTGGACGAAGCCGCCCTTACCAGTATTCGAGGCGGGATTGGCCGGTACTCGGATGGGGCGCTGCCCGCTGGTCGGATGCGACCAGGATGCGACCACGAGCCTTGCCGCGTGTGCAGATGCTCGCATGGGCTCGCATGGTGCGGCTTCCCTGACCGTTGGCGCACCCGTGGATTTGCAGGGGTTTGCATGATGGTGCAGTCTCCCGCGTAGCGCGCCCGGAGAGATTCGAACTCCCGACCTTCGGTTCCGTAGGCTGCGCCGACGCCCTGGCCGCTGGGCGACGGAAGGCTACTTATGCCTGGAAACTGGCACGTTTGCCGAGGAGTCGCCCGTAGCTGCTGGGATTGTCTGCGACACGTAGTGGCGTCGTAGTGGCGTCCCTCGATGGCGACGAATGACGCCGAGGATCCGGTAAGACAAGCGCTGGGAATCGGCGTGTTGTTGATTGGGACGCCGGAGATCGCAGGGACGCCGGCGAAGACCCGGGCAACGCACGCGCACCGTGGTGCGCATCGGGCACAGCACAAGCACGACCGGCGGGGCTCAGGAGCATCTGTCTGGTATTCGTCAACGCCTTGCTCGCCTGAGGGCATTCGCGTCGTGGCGTCAAGTCCGTCGACCAGATGAGGCGTCGGAGATGGCGCCAACGTCCGTGCTCCTTCATGTTTCCGTGGCCGGGCCGCGCGGAAGCCAGCACAAGGGCGGTTGTCGTGCTGGCGGCAGTGTCGGTCGCGACGCTCGTGCCGGTTGGCGCATCGGCTACGAGCCAGCGGCGTAACATCGTTCAGATGTCGGGCCGCGGCGGCCGGCAGTTCAAGACCCTCGTCGCGCTGGCCGAGCGGGCGGGCCGGGCGGGGACGCTCGAAGCCAAGGCCCGTTCACGGTCTTTGCGCCCTCTGATGCCGCGTTCGCGAAGGTTCCTAAGTCGACGCTCGCTGCGCTCTCGCGCGATCGCGACAAGCTCCGCGCCGGCCTGATTTACCACGTCCTCAAGGGGAAGATTTAGCGGCGAAGCTGGTCAAGCTGCACTCCGTGCGGACCCTGAACGGGCATTCGTTGAGCGTCCGGATGACGAAGGGTGTGTCACAGTCGGTGGTGCCTTAGGCACACATCCACAGTTACCGAGGCGCAGCTGCTCGACATGATCGCTGGGAACAGCCGGGTCGGTGGGCATTACCCTCTCGCGTGATTCGTACCACGCGCTGGGCCAATCACCCAAAACGGATGATGACCGATCACCCTGCGCGCGGGGATGCTGCGCCCATGTTCTGGCAAACCGATACGGGCTCGATGCTCGTGATACGCGTGCCTCCCTGGGATTCGCAAGCGATGGGAGTGAATTCAGCGGCATCACCGGGACCGATTTCGATATCGATTATATCGATTCGATCCCGTCACGCGGCGGTGGACAGGACGCGGTCACGTACATGTAGGACAACGTTTCTCGAAGGAGGTTGACATGGCACTTTCGGATCAACTCACCGAGCTCGCCGCTCGCGCCAAGGAGGCGGAGGACCGCGCGGCAGCGGTGCAGGGCAAGGCCAGGGCCGACGTTGAAGCGGACGTCGAGAAGGCGCGAGCGTCTGCTCAGGACCGGGCTACGCAGCTGCGCAAGTCGGCTGAGGCGAACAAGAACAAGCTCTCGGTCTGGTGGGACGACTTGCAGCGCACGTGGAACGAGCACATCGCGAAGATTCGCGAAGACATCGAGAGCAAGCGGGCTGAGCATGACGTGGATCGAGCCGAGCGTCGCGCCGAGCACAGAGCCGACGACGCGGTGTTCGCGATTGAGTTCGCGTACGCGGCGATCGAGGAAGCGGAGTACGCAGTGCTGGACGCTGAACTGGCGAGGATGGAGGCGGATGAGCTGTCAGCGGCGTGATCACTGAGTTGAGTGACGCGCGCCCCGGACTCGAGTCCGCCGTGTCGTGCAGTCTGACCTACGGGAGCAACATATGTCACGTGTCGATTTCGCCGACATCCCCGGCTTCGTGTTCTGGTGATCGGGATTCTCTGAACGGTCAATGCGTTTGCCGAGCGGTTCTTCAGCGACCTGTGGTAGCTGGACGTGCTAAGCGGCGTCCTGATTGTTGGATTGGCGTTCTGGGTGAGCGGGCCGTTCTTCCTGACGCACTCGGCCACGTTGCTGGTGTTCGCTGGCATCTGGGCGATGGTGAAGGGCATCACCGATATCGAGCCGCCTTCCAGGTCCGTGAGATGGGTTCGAGCTGACCGACGGCGAGGCCCTCGCAGCCCGGCTAGGATCGGGAACGTATGTCCCGCCTCGGTCAAGCTCGTCCGAGGCGGGCCTCGATCGGGATGGGTCCAGGATGGTGGTTTTGGTCTGTGCTCGCCTTACGCCGGCGGTGACGGTGGGGGCGGGCATGATGACCGTGCGGGGCGGCGCCTGGCGCAGTACGGCCTTAACCAATCGCAGCGCACGGGCGTGACTTCGCCGCAAAAGCTGGCACGGCAGTCACGCACCCGCTGGCGCTGCTTTGGCGCTGGCGGCACTGCGCAGCGGCGAGCGCGCCACACCGTCCGTCGACGCCGGGCAGCGGGGCCGGTCAACACACGCGCAGAGTGTCGTAGTCGCCGATCGCCGGGCCCATCCGCCGTAGACGAAGGCGAAGCGCGATGCCGAGCTGCTTGGCCAGATGCCTTGCCAGCTCCTCGGCCGTGCCGGCGCGCCAACAGCCGCGCCGTCCGGTCGTGGCCGGTCGCGAGCACGCTGCCGTCGGGCGAGAACGCCGCCCCGGATACCGCAGCTACCAGTAGGTCTGCGCCGGCTGACAGCGGATCGGGATCACGCCGCTGTCGAAGTCGATGTCGTCGGCCTCGAGCGTGAGCGCCTCGCCGAGGAATACTGGTCTCGCAGCCGCGAAACCACCCTGTTCGACGGCACGCCCATCAACGCAAAGGTAGTGTGACGATGACTCGAATAGTCTCGCGATGACGACGCCAACAGATAACAACCAGTCCAACGGGCACGCTCGCCGGGCGGGCGTCCTGCACCGGTGGGTGCTGCCGCTACGGCGCCCGAAGCCGGTCAACCCGGCGCTGCTGCGGCAGGCCGAGCGGCGCGCCGAGTATGCCCAGAACCGGCTTGCGGACGAGATCACCGCCTTCGCAGGGTCGATGCTGTTCGTCTACATCCACGTCCTCTGGTTCGGCTTCTGGATCGGGTTCGGCGTCGAGGACTACCCGTTCGGTCTGCTGACGATGATCGTTTCGCTCGAGGCGATCTTCCTCTCGACTTTCGTCCTGATTAGCCAGAACCGCGCCGACGCCAAGCGGCAGGTCGTCGCAGACCAGCAGTGGGCGACGGTCCAGGAGGAGGACGAGCAAAACAAGAAGCTGCTCGAACTCTCCGAGCAGATCCTCGCTCTGACCAAGGAGGTTCGTGGCTTCGCCGGCTTCGCCATGCAGGATCACGAGCAGAATGAGGAGCTCCTACAGCTATCGCGACGAACGTTGATCTTGACCGAGGAGGTGCACAAGTCGGCCGCCGCCGGTGTGCCCGGACGCGGCAGGCTGTAGCAGAGTAGTGGCCGCGACGTTCGGGACGATGACAAATGAGGTGTGCCCGCGGAAGGTAGTGCAGCACCCTTCGGGCTGGAGGCCGATGCGTCGATCTCCCATGCGTAGTCTGTACGGATTCCGGTGGCAGGCGCCAGAGGTATGTTGCTCGTCGGACGTTCGCGACAGCTCATGCCGACGACGCGGGAATCGAGACAGCGGACAGCCGCGATGGGTTCGCGTGTCGTGGCCGGACGGGTGGTGCCGACAAGCGTCATGAGGATCGATTGATCCGTCGCGAGGACCTGTTTGACCGCTTATCGGCTGCGGGTCCGGGGAGGGTGGTTTTGGTCTGCGCGCCAGCCGGTAGCGGCAAGACGGTGCTAGTGCGCTCATGGATTGCGGCGGCGGGTCTGCAAGATCGGGCGGCATGGGTGTCGGTCGAGCGGGGCGAGCGGGACGCGCAGAGATTCTGGCTCTCGGTGATCGATGCGCTCGGACTTGCTGCCGAGGTGGTGCACCGCGTCGATCCCGCGCCGGGGTTTCGAGGCGAGGTTGCGGTACGCCAGCTGCTGAGTGACCTTTCGTTCCTCGAGGATGTGATCCTGCTCGTCATTGATGATCTGCACGAACTCGATTCGGCCGACGCGCAGAGGTGGCTCGAGATGTTCCTGGCGGGATTGCCGTCGCGGGTCCAGGTGGTCCTGGCGACACGGGAGGATCCTCGACTTGGCCTTCATCGCCTGCGGCTGGCGGGTCAGCTGACGGAGGTTCGAGCCCCGGATCTGCGTTTCTCGCTGGAGGAGACGAAGGCGCTGCTGCGTGAGGTCGGGATCGGGCTCTCGGATGGCGGCGTGGCGCTGCTCTACGAGCGAACGGAGGGTTGGGCTGCCGGCTTGCGCTTGGCAGCGATCTCGCTCGCCCAGCATCCCGATCCGGAGCGCTTCGTGACCGAGTTCTCGGGAAGCGAGCGGACGGTCGCGGGATATCTCGTCGCGGAGGTACTGGAACGCCAGCCGGCGGAGGTACGCCAACTGCTACTGCGCACTTCGGTGCTCGAGCGGGTGAGTGGTGCTCTTGCCGATTACCTCACGGGCGGCTCGGGCGCGGAGGGGATCCTCCAGGAGCTCGAGGATGCCAACGCGTTCATCACGTCGCTGGACGTCGGGCGTACGTGGTTTCGCTACCACCATCTGTTCGCCGACCTTCTGCAACTGGAGCTGCGGCGGGTCTCTCCGGGAATGGTCGGCCCGCTGCACCGCGCCGCGGCTCAGTGGTTCGAGCAGGAGGGCTTCATCGTCGAGGCGGTCCGCCATGCGCAGGCAGCGCGCGATTGGGGGCTTGGTTCGCGTCTTCTGGCCGACAACCACGTCGATCTGACCCTTGATGGTCGGACTGAGGCTGTGCGGGAGTTGCTGCGCGCGTTCCCGGAGGATGTGGCGGCTGCCGATGCCGAAC
>Ga0335081_10005752_pt1 | contig 19634 bp, 16 predicted proteins | sample Lox_Sample_35_FD_206713 | JGI IMG/M metagenome (GOLD analysis project Ga0335081, IMG submission 206713) | Soil microbial communities from Loxahatchee National Wildlife Refuge, Florida, United States - Lox_Sample_3.5 | ecosystem: Environmental > Terrestrial > Soil > Wetlands | place: USA... | reverse complement strand
TCATGAGCAGCTTTACCAGCTCAATCTGATACTTGATATCGAGGTTGGCAAGGGGTTCATCAAGGAGGAGGAGTCCCGCTCCCTGCAACAGCGTCATGGCGATAAAAGTCCTCCTGCGTTCGCCGCCTGACAGGTCCGTTAGCCGTGCGTCCGCCTTATCAATCAGCCCGACCATATCCAAAGCATCATCAACGCTCATCGCAGGGGGGATATCGTAAGGATACAACCCCATGCCAACTAGTTCTTTAACGAGGAACGGAACGCTGATATCTAGCGACTGGGGAAGATAGCTGATGAGCTTTGCGCGGTCCCTGTTTTTCACGCCGCTGAGGGCTTTTCCCCAAAGTAGAATACGTCCTGCCGCGGGTTTTAGAATCCCACTCGCCAGCTTTAGAATCGTTGATTTACCTGAACCGTTTGAACCGAGTAGACCAATGAAATCTCCCTCTCGAATGGAAAACGACAGGTTCTCGATGAATGGACTGTTTTTTTCATACGAATAGCCCACATCATTGAGTTCAAGGATAGCTGTCTTAGATGCTGAGGACATCTTTTCTCCTGAGCAGATACAAAAAATAGGGCGCGCCGATGATGGCGGTAACCACCCCAGCGGGAAGTTCCATAGGAGGCAGCAGAGACCGGCTGATCAGGTCGGCAATACAAAGAAGCGAACCACCTCCGACAGCGGAAGCAGGGATCAGCAATCTGCTGTCCGCACCGAGAAAAAACCGCATGATGTGGGGAATGAGAAGACCGATAAAGCCGATCATGCCTCCGAGCGAGACGGAGGCTGCGGTCAGCAGTCCCACGGAAATGAAGAGAATGACCCGCTCGCGTTGGGGAGAGAAACCCAGACTATGTGCGAATTCATCGCCGAGGATGAGTGCATTGAGCGCCTTTGCTCTTGTTGCCGGGAGCAGAATTCCGGCTGCAACGAACGCCACACCGTAAGGAATGCGGGACCATTCGGACATAGAGAGGTCGCCGAAGATCCAGAGCATGGCTCGCCTGAGCCCCTCGTCGGTCGAGATGCTCATCATGAGCATTAACAGCGCTGAAAAAAGAAAGCTCAGCCCCACCCCTGCAAGAAGAAGCCGCTCTGGCCAAAGGCCGCCCCTTTTCCAACCCATAACGCCGACAAGACCACCAGTGACTGTAGCGCCAATAAAGGCCAACACCGGGATAGTAACGGCTCCCAAAAAAGTGAACCCGCCGATGATGCCGAGTGCGGCCGTCAGCGAAGCGCCGCTCGAAATTCCGAGAATATAAGGATCGGCCAGCGGGTTTCGAAGAATGCCTTGCAGCACCGCTCCTGATGCCCCGAGCGCCATACCCATGAGGAAAGCAACAAGTACGCGCGGCAGACGGACGGAGATAAGTATCTCCCGGTCGACGTCACTCAGATTGAAAGGCATGATGGTCCGGGGCCCGAGTAACGCCGAGGACAGGATGATGAGCACAGCGAGGGACAGCAAGACCCCTATTCTTACCTGAGACATTCAGCAAGCTCCTCGATGCCTTGAATTACCCGCGGTCCAAGACGGAACAGGCTGTCACCAAGGTAGCAAACCTTACCCTGTTTCACTGCGGGCACTGATGCTAGCCGTTTGAGAATTCCCTTCGAAACGGCCTGCATGTCCATCCCTGACCCCTTGCCTATGACAATCACGTCTGGCGACCGGCGGATGACCTCCTCGATGGAGAACTTGGGATATTCCGTCTTTGCTGATCTGGAGATGTTATCGTCCCCCAGCAGTAAGATGGCATCATCAATGACAGTACCCGGCCCTGCTACAATGAGCGGTTCCGGCCAGACGATGAACAGGACTTTTGTGGGGACCGAGGTACGAGATATGTTTCCTCTTTTTTTAAACGCCTCGATGCCGTCTACGATCTCTTTCGCAAGTCTGTCCGAACGTTCTTTTATACCCAGAGCCTTGCCCAGTTCCTTGATGCCGTCCGGAAGATCATGAAGCCGTCGTGCCGTGGAGATAAACGTCTTTATGTGCAGCGAATGAAGCCGGTCGGCAAACTCCCTGGGATTACCGTCAGTGGTCATTACGACGATATCTGGCTTCAACGATAGTACCGCTTCCAGTGACGGGTTGGACATTCCGCCGATCTTCGGTTTTTTTTTCGCCTCTTCGGGATAATCGCAGAACGTCGTCACCCCGACGATATTTTCCCCGAGTCCCAACGCAAACATGATCTCAGTCATGCTTGGCGCGAGCGAGACTATCCGCTTCGGCGAAGCTACAGGATCGGCAGCAGACGCTGAGGAATACATGCCGAAGACCATCAACACTATAATGATAATATTTTTTCTCATGAGCATCGTAACACCAGGCGATTCCCGAGAGCCTCTATCGAGGAACTTTTTAAAACTACTCGATCCCCGCGTCAACATTTCAGGACTAATTGAATACCCTATTCCGACCTCTTTCCCCAAATAAACATAGGTAGGCCCTCACGGGCTTTCTCTGTCACACCACGCGGATGCCTCGTATGCGCTTCATGTTCTTCGGGCCAGGGATTTGCGTTCCGCTTCCTTCAGACCCCGCCTCGCGGCGGCAGCCCTTGCGGTTCAGCTAACGGTTCCCGTCATCAGGGTCCGTAGAGGACTTACACCTCCGAGTGAGTGCGCCCTGCCGGGCGCACCATAAAAAATCCCCAGTCTTCCGAAGAAAACTGGGGATTAATAGATACTATTAACCCACACAATATCTTAGCGCCGAAGACTGTGCGAGAACATCCGAGCAGGTCTTCTGGCTCTCCCACCCTGTCAGCCTTCCCAACCCTTTCGGGCCAGTGGCATCTAAGACAGAGTTATTGACCTCGTATTTTACGAGGCCGGGATTACAGCGGCGGGTCCGCTCCCGATTCACACGGGATTCCCTTTGTCTGGATATATCAATTACTAGCTTTTATAGCATAGGGGAATCGTAAAGTCAAAATGTATTTCCTTTCTCATGTAATTCCTTTCTCTTTGATTGTTGCAAGTCACTATGGTATAATCCGCAGCACTTTCATCAATATACAGGAGATAAAAATGCTTTTAGAAGACCTCAAACAGCAACTCGATAACGTCAAAGGCAGGTTAGAAACCCTGCGGAGGCATCTTTGACACACCCATTAAGGAATCACGTCTGGAAGAGCTGACACGCCTAACGGAAGCCGCTGGTTTCTGGGAAGGCAAAAACAAGGCAAATACCATTTTAAAAGAAAAGGCATCCCTCGAACGTTCACTCAGGGACTGGAAAGCGCTTTCGAATCGCTTGAGCGACCTAGAAGCTATGGCGGAGCTTGCAGCAGAGGAAGGCGGGGATTCCCTGCGGGCCGAATTGGAGCAGGAAATCTCTGTCATTGATAAAGACATTGCATCCGCCGAGGTGGCAGCGCTACTTTCCGGCGAGCAGGACGCTTCAAATGCGATCGTATCGATACACCCGGGTGCAGGAGGGACCGAAGCCCAGGACTGGGCTGAGATGCTCATGCGCATGTACCTGCGCTGGGCCGAGAAGCGCGGCTACAAAACCGAAATCCTTGACTACCAGGCCGGCGAAGAAGCAGGAGCAAAATCGGTCACCTTCACCGTTTCCGGCGATTATGCCTATGGCAGGATGAAAGCCGAAGCAGGTGTACACCGACTCGTGCGTATCTCGCCTTTCGATGCGAACAAGCGCAGGCATACTTCGTTTGCCTCTGTCTATGTCTACCCCGAGGTTGAAGATGACATCGACGTCGTGATTGATGAAAAGGAACTTCGCATTGACACCTATCGCGCTTCAAGCGCGGGCGGCCAGCACGTGAACAAGACCGATTCGGCAGTCCGAATTACACACCTACCGACGAATATTGTTGTCCAGTGCCAGAACGAGCGATCGCAGCTCAAAAACAAGAATGTCGCCATGAAGGTCCTGCGGTCGCGGCTTTATGAAGTGCGGAAAAAGGAACAAGAAGCAAAGCTCGACAAACTCATGAGTGAGAAAAAAGACATTGCCTGGGGAAGCCAGATTAGATCGTATGTGTTCCAACCTTACCAGCTAGTGAAGGACCATCGTACAGGCGTTGAGGTGGGGCATGTTGCGTCTGTGATGGACGGCGATCTGGACCAATTCATCGATGCATACTTAATAGCGGAGACCAGGATACGGTAGCGGCACAGGGAGAAAAATAGGCCCCTCTTCCTTCTGCCTCTAATGTTTTATCCTGTTTCCTGTTTACTATCAATTGCCTACCGACTTATTTACATTCCCGCCATCCGCGGCCCTCGTGATTCAATATATTTCTTTACACCCTGGTATAACGCTTCTGCAATTGCCTGACGGTAGGAGTTTTTCCTAAGCAATTTTTCTTCCTCAGGGTTGCTTATAAACCCAACCTCGGCAAGAATACTTGGAATGTTAGTGTTCATTAAAACATAGAAAAAAGCACTTTTAATCCCGTGATTTACCACTCCGCTTTGCAGTGGCCTAACGGAATCAACGAGTGAAGCCTGCACAACTCCGGCAAGTTGTATCGACTCTTCAATTTTGTTGTCGATCTTTAAATCCTTCAGCATCTTGTCAACTTCGGAATCAAGTTCACCCAAGCTCCGGTTCGACATTGCGTTTTCACGCGCCGCAGTTGCCATGGCTTCTCGATCAGACGCCTTGAGCCCCTGAACATATGTTTCGATACCCCGTGTTTGTCGCTTCCTGTTGGCATTGATATGGATGGAAACGAACAAATCGGCATTATGCGATTTAGCAATAAATGGACGCTGGTCTAGGGGTATAAAAACATCGTGATCCCGTGTCATAACGACATTGCATCCAAGGCGCTCTTTTACCAGAGCAGCCAATCGCTTCGCGATGTCCAATGTTACATTTTTCTCCTTCAGTCCGCTCTTTCCGATAGCGCCAGGGTCATGGCCTCCGTGGCCCGCATCAATCGCAATCGTCTTTATTTTAAGACCCATCTGTCTTGACAGTGTCAGCCGGTCACCCTCGTTGTTTGTTTCGGATGCTTTGGGAAGCGCCGGCATAATCCTCTGCATCTCGGTTTTTACCTCCGATTTAGGTTCCTCCACCAAGGGCGGTGTCTGCTCGGTTTTTGCCTCCGATTTAGGCTCCTCCGCCAAGGTTGGTGTCTGCTCGGTTTTTGCCTCCGATTTAGATTCCTCCGCCGGGGTCGACTTCTGTTCGGTTTCGAGCTCTTCAGTAGACTGCACATTCTGTTGCGTGCCCGTATCCAAGCTCTCAACGCGGCTCTCAGCCCCCTTTCCAACTTCGCCAGTCACATCAATGACAAGACGGTCTGGATCGCGAAGAGGAAATGCCACATAGCTTTTTATGCTGGCGAGGTCTAACACCACCCGAACGATATCCGGTGCGTACTGGCTCGCGCGCACTTGTTTGAGTATGCCATCGTTCACTGGCAACGGTTCTTTGTCGACTGAAGGATCAAGCCGTGTGCTCAGAAGATCGAATACCAGACGATCCGGATGTTTTAATTCCTGCGCCTGAAACTGGGCCGAGTTATTCTGCTCGATAACGATACGAGTATAGGCTCCTCCAGACCAGTAACGGATCTTCTGCACAACGCTGTCCGGTTTCGTCTTGCCGGGGGCTGCGATCACCGGCACGGGCATTTTCCGGAGCTCCGGCTCCTGTTTGCGCTTCTTGCTATTGCGCATTGGCGGAGAAACTCGCTCTCTTGCCCTGGCGGTCCAGGAACTGTCGGGATAGTTTGTCGACAACTTGTTTAGAACTTCAGCGGCACCCGCGTTATCCTTCCGGTAGTTGAGTTCTATTTCAAGAACATGATACAACGCCTCTGGGGCCCTGGCGTTTTTGGGGTAGGATGACTGGCACGATAGAAAGTTTCCGGCTGCTTCATTTAGATCCTTTGACCGTTTATTATAACGGTAGAGTTCCTCGTACACACCAGCGCGGTCAAAGCATGCTTCGGCAGCACTTGGGCTCTTAGGATATTTTTTCTCCACTAGTTCGAACGTTCGGATACAATCCATCCAGTAGGAGCGATACTTTTTCTTTTTTGATTTTTTCAGGTCAACCAAGCGTTGGGAGGCGATACTATACTTATGCCCGGCTTCAGTGTTATAAGACGGGTAAGCAGGCTCGGAAAAAGCCAGTAGGAGGGTGCAAGCCATTAAGGCCGCAATAGAGAAACGGCCGCGTGTCATCATCATTTCCAGTTGTTTTTTAACCGAATTTACGGGCATTGTCAACAAAAAAAAGCCCCGGATGTCCGGGGCCTCCACATTTCTCGAATCATTGAAGCAGCAATGCGGAAAATGCGGTGTTTCCGCCTGCCGTTTTTCATGATCGCTACCGCGGATTACGAAGCAGCCTTTGCCGTCTCAACCAGTTTGGTGAATCCGGCCGGGTCGGTTACGGCAAGATCCGCAAGGATCTTCCGGTCGATTGCCACACCGGTTTTCGTGAGACCAGCCATAAATCTGCTGTAGGTAACTCCATTCAACCGCGCTGCGGCATTGATGCGCGCGATCCAGAGTCTGCGGAAATCCCGTTTGCGGGCCTTCCGGTCCCGATATGCATATTTGAGCGCACGATCAACTGCCTCGGTAGCTGATCGGAACAGTTTTGATTTTGCTCCCCAGTATCCCTCAGCAAGGTTGAGCACCCGCTTTCTTCTGGCCCTCGTCTTGGGGCCGCCTTTTGCTCTCGGCATTATTAAAACCTCCTCTGTTCATAATTCCGGTTCACAGTCCTCATATGCTGAACTCTGAACGTTGTATTCTATGCTCGTTACTTTAATCCATAGGGCAGCATCTGCTGGAAATTTTCCCGTTCGCTCTTGGTGATCTCGAAATCACCGCTGAGCCGTCTTTTGCGGGTAGCATTCTTGCCAGACAGCAGATGGCGTTTCCAGCCTTTGCGCCGCATGATCTTTCCTGACCCGGTAATCTTGAGCCGTTTAGCAGCGCTCCGGTTCGTTTTCAGTTTTATCTTTACCTTTGTCTTTGCCATGTTTAACTCCCCTTCTGAAATCTTTTTTTAACTCCTCTGTATAGACACAAGAGAGGCATACCGCCTCCACGGAATTACTCTGGAAAGCAGCGTTGACCGTCCGATCGGGGTTACACAGTTTTTCCCTTGGCGCCGAGCAGTAACGTCATGTTCCTGCCTTCCATGCGCGGCGGCTGTTCAACGACGGCCTCATTTTGAAGGTCGGTAACAACCTTATCAAGCAGGGCTCTGCCCTGTTCGGTGTGGGCCATTTCACGCCCCCGAAACATGATGGTCACTTTGACTTTGTTGCCATCTTCGAGGAATCTCTTCATGTTGTTCATTTTAAAATTTATATCATGGTCGTCGGTCCGCGGACGGAGCTTTATTTCTTTTACAACGATGACGGTCTGATGCTTTCTGGACTCCGCAGCTTTCTTGGCAATTTCATACTTGTATTTCCCGAAATCCATGATCCGGCATACCGGCGGCTTTGCCGTAGGTGCCACTTCGACCAAGTCTAAACCCGCCTCTTCGGCTTTTTTGATCGCTTCCCGTGTATCAAGGATACCGAGCTGCCCTCCATCCGCATCGATGACCCTGACTTCCCTTACCTTGATGCCATAATTGGTTCTTGTCGTAATTTTACTGATAAACAATCACCCCCTTATCAATTCTGTGGATATGCCTTTACCCTTGATATTCATTCCTACAGCGTCGATGAACTCTTTGAGTGTCATGACCCCGAGATCCTTGCCGCCCCGCTCGCGCACCGCCACAGCGCCCTGTTGTACTTCCTTATCTCCTACAACAACGATATAGGGCACCTTTTCCATTGCGGCTTCGCGAATCTTAAACCCGATCTTTTCCGACCGGCCGTCGAGTTCTGTCCTGATCCCCGCTGCAAGCAACTGGTCCCGAACACTTTTGGCGTACTCGAACTGCTTGTCCGTAATGGAAATCACCTTCGCCTGAACCGGCGCGAGCCAGAGCGGGAACGCCCCAGCATAGTGTTCGATCAGCATCCCAAAAAAACGTTCGATCGAGCCAAGCAGTGCCCGGTGGATCATGTACGGACGATGCGCCTGATTGTCGACGCCAATAAAAGTCATGCCGAACCGCTCCGGTTCGTTAAAATCGAACTGAACTGTCGAGCACTGCCAGAGACGCCCCAAGGCATCCTTGATCTTGATATCGATCTTGGGGCCATAGAAGGCACCGCCACCTTCGTCCATTTCATAACTCAGACTGGCCTTGTCGGCAGCGACCTTAAGGGCCTGCGTAGCCTGCTCCCACATCACGTTATCGCCTACTGACTTCTCCGGTCGGGTAGCGATGTACGCTTTAAAATCACTGAACCCGAAGGTCCTAAGCATCTTTACAACGAAGTCGAGAACCTGGATGACCTCTGTTTCCATGTCCTCGGGCGCCACGAAGATATGTGCATCGTCCTGCGTAAAACCACGAACTCGCAATAGTCCATGCAGCACGCCGGAGCGCTCGAAGCGGTACACCGTCCCCAATTCCGCATACCGAAGTGGCAATTCACGGTATGAACGAAGCTTATTCTTATAGATCATGATATGGAATGGGCAGTTCATCGGTTTAACATAGTACTCCTGCCCTTCTATATCCATGGAAGAATACATGTTCTCACGATAGAACCCGAGATGGCCGGACGTCTCCCATAATGTCCCCCGGCCTACATGGGGTGAGTACACGAAATCGTAGCCGTTCTTTTGGTGCTCGTCGCGCCAGAAGTCCTCGATTGTCTTACGGATAAGCGCGCCCCGCGGATGCCATAACACTAGGCCGCCGCCGACATCATCGGATAGCGAGAATAGATCGAGGTCTTTACCGAGTTTTCTATGGTCGCGGCGTTTGATCTCCTCGAGCCTCGTTATGTACGCTTCGAGTGTATCCTTGCTCGGGAATGAGATACCGTAAATACGCTGAAGCATCTTATTCTTCTCGCTACCACGCCAATAGGCGCCTGCAATGGAGAGAAGTTTGAAAGCCTTTATCTTCGACGTCCACGATACATGGGGTCCGCGGCAGAGGTCCGAGAAATCACCCTGTTCGTAGATCGAGATCGTACCATCGGGCAAATCCTCTATAAGCTCGACTTTGTATGTCTCGCCCAGTTTTCCAAAGAACGACAAGGCTTCAGCCTTGGAGAGCACTTTTCTCGTGATCGGTATCGCAGACTTGGCAAGCTCCGCCATCTTCTTTTCGATCTCGACTAAATCGTCTGGCGTCAAAGGACGTTCTATGTCGAAATCGTAGTAAAAACCCTCTTCGATGGCCGGGCCGATCGCAAGCTTTGCCTTCGGGAAAAGCTGCTTCACCGCCTGGGCCATAAGGTGCGAAGTGCTGTGCCAGTACACTTCTCGGCCTACCGGGGCGTCAAAGGTCACTATCTCGATCGCGGCGTTGTGATCAACGGGGACATTGAGATCCTGAAGATGACCGTCTAATTTTATGGCAAGCGCGTCTTTAGCGAGGCGAGAGCCGATTTTCTCGGCAACTTCCTGACCGGTGATGCCAGCTGGCATACTTTTGTCCCGACCGTCAGGCAGCCTGAGTTGTATTTCACTCATAATATAGATAACATAGGTTGTTGTTAAATCATGGTAGGCCCGGGCGGTATCGAACCGCCGACCTCTACCGTGTCAAGGTAGCGCTCTCCCCCTGAGCTACGAGCCTAAATATTCTATTTCGTGACGAGAGCGAATTTTATGAAATTTCAGCGGTTTTGTCAAGGATAAAAACATTTCCCGTGACTTTTATGGTAACAATTATGACTTATTTCTCGTACCTCGAAAAAAGGTCTGCATCCGAAAATACCGCCAAATGTTTGGCTATTTTTTGGCAATCACATTTTTTTTTCGTCTACCGACCTCCCTCAATTAGCTTTATCGCTCATTTTAAATTTGATTTTATCAGGAAAATAAATCATCCCCTTAGGCCAGTTTAATTTTAAAATCCTTCCACGAAGCCCCGGCTGCTCGTAGAGTAATGATGATTTAAGGGGTCAAACAACTAGTCTAGAGCGCATCGATTGGTATGCATTTTTACTGCCAATTCAGACGTGGTCATTGTTGCTTCCTCATTTCCATTTCGATCCCGTAAACAATGGCTCTTTTGAACGCAATCATTTCCACGCCAGACTGGAGATAATCGGAAAATCCGCAGATTCCTTCCCCGATTTTTTTTCGTTTCTCATTATTCCCTTGCACGAAATACCAGGACGCGTACGGCATTATCCTTGCTTGATGGTTCTGCGAATTCGCTCCAGGGCCTGCATCAAGCGGTCATCCGGCACTGTGAGCGAAAGGCGGAAATAACCCTCACCATAATGTCCGTATGCGATGCCTGGTGTCACAAGTACGCCAGCTTCTTCTAAAAGTTTTGTAGTGAACTCCAGCGAGGAAAAACCGGCTGGTACGGCGATCCATAGGTAGAATGTCCCACCACCGCCAGTTGCGGACATACCAATCTCGTCGAAAACACGCAGAACAGTATCACGTCGCCGCCGATAGATCGTGAGCATGTTTTCGATATCTTTGTCCCCCGCATCCATTGCCCTCACACTGGCAAGCTGAATCGCGTTAAACACACCGGAGGACACGTTCTCCTTGTACCTGGACATAGCGTGAATGATCTGGTCGTTGCCGACGGCCATACCAATGCGCCAGCCGGTCATGTTATACGCCTTGCTTAAGGAGTTGAACTCCACTGCGACATCTTTACCACCCGGGACTTGAAGCAGACTCTGCCTCCGATCGGCCGGGAAAACAATTTCGCTGTAGGGATTGTCGTTTAAAAGCAATAGATTCTCTTCTTTGGCCCACGTGACCAATCGTGAGAAAAAATTTCCGTCAGCGCAGGCTCCGGTGGGATTGTTTGGATAATTGAGGAAGAATGCTTTTGCCTTTCGGCACACCTCTTTGGGGATCTCCTCAAAAGCTGGCAGAAAATGATTTTTTTCCAGCAGTGGTACATCGTAGGATTCAGCGCCGGCTATGTGGATATTGGCCTTGTATGCGGGATACCCGGGATTCGTTATAAGCACGATATCGCCCGGATTGACGGTCGCCATGATAAAATTATGAATGCCCTCCTTCAGGCCGTTAAGAGCCAGTACTTCGGTTTCCGGATCGAGCGTTACACCGTACTTCCGTCCGTACCACCGTGCAACAGCCTGCCGGAATACCAGCATACCTTTATGCTCATCTGTGGGATACTGATGGTTCGCCGGATCTAGTACGGCTTCTCTCAGTGATTCTATGATAGAGGCAGGAGTTGGCTCGACAGGATCCCCGATGGCAAGTGAGATCAAATCCACGCCGTCCGCCTGTGCCTTCCTGATCTTGTCGCGGAGTTGTATGAACAGGTAGGGCGGGATATTTTTCAGCCGGTCTGCAAGGATGTCCATACGCAGTTTCTATTCCTTTCGAATTTATAAAAAAACGACTTTTAATCTTGGGACCAGTCCCGGATTGCCCGGCCAAGCCGTTTGATGCTCTTTTCAGCGATCACGGGATACACGCAGATCTCCAGGATCGAGGCCTCTTTGGGTCCCCCCCCCTGGCTGTGGGGAGTGCCGCTGTGCTCGCAAAAAGGTTCAAGTTGGGAACAATCGGACATATCCGTATTTTTTGTGTCGAAGCCCTTCTTAAGTAAATAGACACGCAGATCATTTCGCTTTGATGGTTCAACGGTCAAGGGATAATAGACATAAATATGGTCGTCCGTTGTCGAGGATGGAACGTTGATCTTCTTTATCCCATGGAGGCTTTCGGAGAGAACCTTAGCATTGTGTCTCGCTCCTTCATTAAAAGCTTCGATCCGGTCGAGTTGAAGTAGGCCAATGGCTGCCTGTAAATTGGCCAACCTGTACACACGAGGATTCGACGCGGCAAAGGTGCTCAGAAGCTCGTCGCCGACCTCCGAGTCCATGAGAGGCTGTCCTAAGAAAAGTTTGAGGCGCAATACCGGGTACACAGTTAAACCGAAGACCTCAGGCCGGGTCAGGAACCACAGCATCCAGATGAATGCAGCTTTTTTCAGGACTTTCCCTTTTGCGGGCATAGGAGCCTTTACTAGAATGTCCCTAGCCCGCTTCGCGATCTCATCATCGGATGTTGCAATGGCACCTCCGCCGAAGCAGGGCATGTTCTTGCCCTCGGCAAAACTGTATATCCCGATGTCACCGAAGGTGCCTACGGAGCGGCCATCAACGCGTACCCCCAGAGCATGAGCGCAGTCCTCCATAAGGCGGATGTTCCGCTTTTTTACAAGCTCGACAATCTCTCGGATCAAGCAGGGCTGGCCAAAAAGATGGGTCGCAAGCACCGCGCCGGTTCGCTCATTGATTAGAGGAGCGATCTGCTTTGGTCCAGAATTAAATGTCACGGGGTCTACGTCACAGAAGACCGGTTTGTAGCCCAGCATCTTGGCCACCATGGGCATGACCGGAAAAGTGAATGCGGGAAAGATGATCTCTTTTCCCTTTTCCAATCCAAGCGATTCCAGGGCCAATTGAAAGGCAGACCTGCCTGATGCAACCCCGAACACGTGAGGTGCGCCCAGCCAAGCGCTGAACTTTTTGATAAAAGCCTCAAGTGCCGGGCCCTCTTGGACTGTGCTCGTCAGTGCAGAGGTAATGAGCGTGCGAAGCGCTCTTGGAGGGAGGTTCACACACCGTCGCGGGATGGTGCCGATTATTGCCATACTTCATTTCTCCTTTTGCATCAAAATATTTTTCTGATACCCAGCAGGCTCCACAGGATATTGGGATTGCGCAGATAAAAAAACCCGTACCGCCACAGGTGGCGGAGGGCAAACTGGGGCCGGAACAGGTAGCGCTTGTAGAAGTCTGAGCGCAGTTTCACCAGCTCCTGCGGCGATACGGCTGCCAACGACACAAGCGGGCGGGCGTAATGGTAGAGGTGTTTAGATACGGAATCGGCTAACTGGTTTTTGTACAGGTCCCAGGCCTGCGACCCGGGATAGGGCGTATAGAAATGGACCTGGATGCTGTCGGAGTTGAGCTCCAACGCTAGTTGGATCGTCTGTTCGATTTCTTCCCGCGTTTCCGTCGGACTGCCGATCACGTAGTAGGCGTTCGTACCGATGCCCAAGTCCCGGGTCCAGCCGAAGACCTGCCGGCAAAGCTCAATCCACGAGCGGTTGACGCTCTGCTTATGCATGGCCTTGATGATCCGCTCGCTGCCCGACTCTACGCCGATGCCGAGCATAACACAGCCAGCTTTCTTCATGAGTGTCAGCAATTCGTAGTTAAGCTCATCCACGCGGACCCTGGCCATCCACGGAATCTTCGATGCGCGGCCGATCAGTTCATCACAGAGAGACTGCATGAACTTCCGGTTCGCCGAAAAGCTGTCATCCTGGAACGAGCAGATATTGACGCCCTGCTTGACCAGATGCTCCATCTCGTCGGCCACGCTTGCGGCCGAGCGGCTTCTGAGCTTCTTGCCAGTACTAACGCGCATCACTTCGCTGCAGAACATGCAGTTGTGGGGACAGCCCCGAGTAGCGACAAGGTAGCCCCAAACCACTCGATGCCGGACCTGCACTGGGAATATGGACTGATATGCAGACAGTTCGTCGGCCGTGTACGAAGGGAAAACCAGTCGGTCCGGATATTCAACCAGGAAGCGTTTGCCGTCATCAAAGGATTTTCGATAGTGTATTTTCCAATCGTCCGAGGCCGTGCCGTTAGCGCGTATCTGGTCGAAGAGCCGAAAAAATTCCTGCTCCGGTTCTCCCAGCAAGATGGCGTCATACCTTTCCGTTTGTTCCCGTGCCAGGTCCCGATGATGATAAAAACCCTGTCCGATCCCGACGATCAGAGGCGGATGCTCCTGCATCTTCAAGGCAGTGACGTACTGATCGGCCACGTCGATGTCAAAGCTCGATGCTGAAACAACCACGAGGTCGGGCATGATGGACGCCGCATGGTCCAGGAGCCTGGAGATGCTCATCGGCCTGATCCAGCAATCGAGAAGATGGACCTGCATGTCCCGTTTCTCTTCCAAGCCGGCCTGGAGACACTTGAGCGCATAAGGAGGATCAAAGAACTGTGGGTGCTCCACGTCCTTGTCCACGGACGAACTGACGCGCATCAGCAGTATGGTATGGATGTTCAAGGTGTGATTTCCTTTTCAATATCATTAGTGCTTAGTATCGTATCGCCCCAGTCAGGGCTGTCTTTCCAAGTACGAAGAGCAATCGTTCTCCTGATCAGCCACGTGAAGGCGCCCAGGAGAATGTGTAACCAAAAATCGATGAACCGATTCACGACAGTTAGAGATGCGGCAAGTGGCGTTGCTATACCCAGAAGCCGCATGCAGCTGAAGAGTGTCAATTCCACGGCGCCGGCGCCTGAGGGGGTGAGCGGGAATGCAGTGACAATCATGGGGATCATGGTCAGGAACAGGGCCTCTCCCGCGTTGAGATGCACATGAAACGCCCTCGCAAGGAGAAAGAACCACAGTGTCTCCATTGTCCAGATGACCATGGTCAGAAAAAGAATGGGGACGATCTCTTCCAGGTTCGGCAGCATGCCAGTATGAAAGGCGCCGATCCTCTGGCGAACAGCTTCGGGCACCCAAGCCGGTACCGCGCGATTCAGTGCAATAAAGGTCACGATTACAGAGCTTGTTGCGAGCGCTATCAAAAACGCAATCACCAGGGCCCAGGCAACGGACCGCGGGAACGTCGCTTCGAAAAGGTACCACGAGGCAGCGGCGGCAAGGATGAGGACGAGCCAAGCATCTATCATGCGAAGAAAAATAATGGAGCCCAATGCGGCCGAGCGACGGACCCCGCAGTTGATGCGGGCAAGGTGCGAGGCATAGATGTCTCCCAGCTTGGCCGGCACCACGTTGTCAACGAAATTATAAAAGAACACGAGCAACCCGAACCTGGAGTTGCTACAGCGATGCCGTACGTGGTTCAGGGCTCGTTTCCAGCGGATCCCTCGCACCGGATATGTGCCGTAATGAGATAGCGCGGCGAGGACGAGCAGCCGCTTGTCGCTTGCGATCCATTCCCGCCAGACCTGTGTCAAATTTACGTACGATACTAAGATGACAAGAAGCACAACGGTAATGGCAATGCTCGCTAAAGTATGCCAGCCCCAGAGCTTCGGACTGTCCCCTTCACCGAGGACGAGCGGTGTATTTTTTTCTTCGTTCAAGGAGTTGTTCAATATTTTCGCCTAATATCTTACAAGGTCAGCAGTTTGCTGCCAGTCTGCACGCTGTCTCAGATCAAGACATCGGCCTGTTGGATATGAGCAGTTTGTTGCCTTCCTCGTCCATGACATAGGAGGACTTGAGCACGTGTTCAAACTGCAGGTACTGATCCCGTTCGATGACGCACAGGACCCTTTTTTTTGAAGCTAAATAGTGTTGAAGTTCCTGTTCACTGTAGAGAATGGTCGCTCTTCGGTTCGTATAGAACAGGGCAGAATCCCAGAGCATCCTGAAAAAAACGAGATTTTCCCCCGGAGAAAGCATGCCGTCCATTTCCTTTGCCAATCCCTTGGTAGAGCGATACGGATTGATCAGGGGAATATATATAGTGTTGATAACAATGATCCCCACGACGAATGTCGCGGCTAGGGCTGTGAACGCGGCCCGGTAATGCCGGAGGATGTAGAAGAAAAAAGCAATAGTTATGATACCCGTGATGACTATCAATAAACCGTATAGATCATGCAGGTTTATTCCGTACTGCATTTGCATCTTTCTTATCGGTGGTTGAAACAGAATAACGAACGCTGTCCCTGCCAAGAAAAGAGCCGACAGCGGTGCGAGGGACCAGGCAGTGACCCGGCGCAAACCGGGAGTCGGAGCCGCCATGAGTTCGTGCCAAACCCTGCCGATCAGCAAAGCAGCCGCCGGAAGTGCAGGCAGGATATAGGTGCCGAGTTTCGAGCTCGCCGCAGAGAAGAAAAGGAAGATCACTAGGAACCAGCACAGAAGAAAAAGCACTCCATCGTCGATCTTACGTAGTTTCCTATCCAGAGGCCGGAGAAAGGCCAGGGGCACGAAGCATGACCAAGGCAGCATGCCACTAAGCAAGACTGGGACATAGTAATAAAAGGGTCGTGGATGGGTGGCTTGCGTCTTTGACAGAAAATTCCCGAAATTCTGCTTTAGAATAAAATACGATAAATAATCCGGGTTTCTCATACTGATGAGCACATACCAAGGCGCGGCGACGATCAGGAAAACAAGCGCTCCCCATCCCAAAGCCATCTCCTTCAGGAAATTTAGTTTTCCCTTCATGAGGAGAAAGAGACCGATAATCATGCCCGGTAACAGGAGCCCGATAGGTCCCTTGGCTAACACGGCGAAACCCATCGCGGCATAACAGAGGAACAGGTTTATCCGACGATTCCGTGGATTGTCGTACGCGGTGTAAAAAAAATACAGGGCCAAGCTTATGAAGAAGGCCAGAGAAATGTCGTGCATTACCGTTCGGGAAAGAACGATAAACAGGGGGCTGGTAGCCAAAACCACACCTCCTAGGAGACCGGCCCGGGAACCGAACAATCGCTTCCCGACTGCGTAGCTCACGAGAACCGTCGCAAGACCGAGAACCGCGGCTGGTAGCCGTGCTGCAAACTCTGTGAACCCGAATACGAGGAATGAGATTGCGGCAAACCAGTTGAAGAGCACCGTCTTATCATAAAAATTTACTCCGTTCACCCTCGTAGTCACCCAATCACCAGTCAACACCATATCCTTTGATGTTGCGGCGTGCATACCCTCGTCGACATCCCACAGGGGTCTGTCGCCGAGTTGAAAGAACAAAACAACGATGCAGAGAGTGCAGAGAACAAGAACAGAAAGGTAATCCCCTTTCCTGAACTCTTGACCTAACCCTTCCGGCGTGGGTGATTTTATTACCATCGAGGACGTCATAATGCCCTTCCCTGTACTGTGCGAATCTGATGAACTAATCAAAAGCCTGAATTAATCATGAAGGCAACGTGGGCTCGGAGTGAACCAAATTATCAAATTCCTTCTTCGTGTCCCGATGCCTCAGTGGAGGATTTTAATTTTTTAAGACTTACTCAATTTTGGCCTCGTCGAGGATTGGTCGAACAATGTCAAACACCCGCTTGGGATTGATGATTTGGAGACAGACATTGTTGCTGCATGCTGTCTTGCGGTGGTTCGCCGCAGAGACGCAGGGCGAACAAGCAAGATCGGCGAAGATCGGTGTTGCATTGCCAAGCGGGCAGTAGAGCTTCGGGGTCTCAGGACCGAAGAAAACGAATACAGGCATGTCGGTAACCGATGCGAAATGCGGCGGGCCAGAATCGTTGCTGAGCATAAAAACGCTCACCGAGTAAAGAGGAGGTAGCTCCGCAAGGCTCGTTTGTCCAGCAAAATTGATACATCGCTCGTTACGGATTGCTGAGCTTATGGCCTCAAGCCACGCTCGATCCTCTTTCCCTCCCGTAAGCAGGATGACCGTATCCGGGTAACGATTCAAGACGATCTCTGCTAGTGCAATATAATGCTCCCGCGGCCAGCGCCTAATGGGTAGCAGCTCGGAAGCATTAGCATTGAACAGGACGATCCTGTGCCTCCCAACTTCATAAGCGGGAAAGGCATCTTTGATTTTTCGCCGGATCGATTCCTTCGATGGCTCCTCTATCGCGACTTTGCGAAGTCTGGTTTCATCATCCGAGATGAATGTCTTCGAGAGGGGGATTTCGGATTTACCCTCTATTAGAGCGTTTGCAAGTGCGATAAAGTTCTTTGACATATGCTGGTGAGGGTTATAGGACACCTTATGCGTTAAGAAATCACCGCAGTATAACCCCTCATTTAGGAAAGCATGAAACCCCACGGTGAGTTGAGCCCCGGAAAATCCTGTCAACAATGCAGAGAACCGAGAAAAGAGTTCCATATCGATGACCGTATCGATACTCTTCCGTCGCGTCCAAGACAGTAGTCTGACCGCATCGGCGACGAGCGCAACGAATGAGCTGTCGTCGATGGTGTAAATGTTCTCTTGCGGAACGGTGCCCAGAAGTTCCAGACTCGGGCGGTTCTTCTTGAAAATGACGAAGAAGATATTGGCCTGCAGCACGCGCTTCAGCTTTTGCATTGCCGGGTCTGCCAGGATTGTGCTGCCCATCTCCGAAAGTTCGATCAGCAATATGTTCTTGGGCAAGGAAACGTTCTTCGGCTTCGCAAAAAGGGTGAACAGCTTCTTCATGCTTGTCCCTGCAAAGCATAGAGGCACGCCGACAAAATAATCCACTTTTCTCATTGTGTCAACTTTCATTAACAGCTCCGAATGCACTCACAACGACGCCGATGTCGAATCCCGAATCAGACTTCCCTTTTTCAAAAAGCTTGAGAAACAATACGTTCTAAAGCACTCACTCGCAAAGATAAGTGAGGGTCCGTTCTTCTTTTACGTTATTGATTTTTTCTGAGGTGATATTGCGTGGCTACTCGGTTGTCTTCCAATGGAAGTTTTCAAGCAATCATCCCTTTTCAACAGAGATCTTCGAATGGGTACTGTAATCGTGGAATTGAGACTCGGAGCAATTGTTCCGAAATGACTTGATCTTTCGTTTGACAGACCCAATTAATATTATAGATCAGCATACGTTATTACTAAATTTCTTCGGAATATACACCACATACTTCGTTATGTCAATGAGTTGATAGGGAGTTTGTCAAGGCAAAATAGAAATGATAATCATATAAAGGGCACCTCCGAGCATAGCAGAACCGTAAGATTCTGTTATGCTCATAGGAAAAGAGTCCAATCTTAACCCTGGAGGTGCTGTGTGAGATTATACGCTGGCTTTGACCTGCATTCAAGCAACACCTATCTTGGCTTTGTCGATGAGGATGGCAAACGAGTATTCAAGAAGAAGCTATCGAACGACCGTGAAGTCATACTGAGCACATTGGCGCCATCCAAAGATAATATAGCAGGCGTCGTCGTGGAATCAACGTATAACTGGTATTGGCTAGTCGATATCCTGATGGAAGAGAGCTACAAGGTGCATCTGGCAAACACTACGAAGATCCAGAAATACACCGGACTCAAGTATGCGGACGATCAACACGATGCCTTCTGGCTGGCCGAGATGCTGAGGCTTGGTATTCTCCCGGAGGGATATATCTATCCGAAAGAAGATCGTCCGATTCGAGATTTACTCAGGAAGCGAAGTCATTTAGTACGACTTCGGACATCGCTGATTTTAAGTCTTCAGAACATTCTTAGCCGGAACAATGGGATCAAGCTGAACGCGAACGCCGTCAAGGCATTAACCATCGATCATGTAACTCCCTATCTTGCTGCCAACGAGGATCTGGCACTGGCAGGAAAGGTCAGCAAGGAAAGCATAGATTTTTTCACCTTGCAGATCAAGTCACTCGAATCCGTTGTGGAAGAGCGGATAGAGCTGAGGGAGCCGTACAGCAAGCTTCTCACGAAACCCGGCATTGGGAAGATCCTGGGCCTGACGATTATGCTGGAGACTGGCCGTTTGCCGAAGTTGGAAATTTTGTATCGTACTGTCGAAAGGTTTCGACCGCCTGGATCAGCAACGAGAAGCAAAAGGGCAAAGGGAATAGGAAGTGCGGA
>Ga0335081_10005751_pt1 | contig 19635 bp, 16 predicted proteins | sample Lox_Sample_35_FD_206713 | JGI IMG/M metagenome (GOLD analysis project Ga0335081, IMG submission 206713) | Soil microbial communities from Loxahatchee National Wildlife Refuge, Florida, United States - Lox_Sample_3.5 | ecosystem: Environmental > Terrestrial > Soil > Wetlands | place: USA... | reverse complement strand
TGGCGTCATCGAGCACGGCCAGCCGGGGATGCGTCACGGTGTGGCTGGCAAACTCGTGGCCGTGCTTCGCGAGTTCGCTTATCTCATCCCAAGTTACGTGGTTTTGATTCGTCGCGCTGGGTTCCGCGCGCGGCGGGAAGGCGCCCTGCCGGACCTTGGCATACGCCTCATCGATCGCCTGACAGGCCTTGGTCAGATCATGGTTCTCGTCGTAAATTGAGCCGGCACGCGTATGGAAGGCCAGGGTGCCCTGAAGCCCGAGAAATCCGATGACGGAGGCGCGCTCGAAGAGGTTGTCTCTGTTGGTAGGAACCGTGGCCGTCTCTTCGATGATGGCCTGTGGGGGTCGTCCGACGAACGTGCCGTGATATCGTGATCCGGGAATTTCGCCGGTGATGATGAAGAAAGTTGCCGGCAGGCCGAGCGAGTCCATGATGGGAGCTGCCACGCGAAACTGGTTGATGCTGCCGTCATCGAGCGTGATTGAGACTGCGCCGGCCTTGCCGTACTGCCATTTGGCGATTTCGGTGTGGCCGACCTGGGCGGGGGCGGGAGCAGCGAGCGTGACGAAAACGGTGGCGGCTAATTGTGATTTCCATGTCATGTCAGCTTTTCATTTTGCGCTATTCGTGCCCACCGTGGGCGCGCAGCGCGGGAGAACGGCCGCAGGTACCCGCAAAAAACGCGTGTCCCTTCGCTACATTGGCTCGAAACTATTCCCGTAGCGCGGGGTTGGCGGGACCCCTGCGGCTCTTAGAACCCGTACCGTTCCGGATGTCGCGCGATGATCATGGCGGCGATAACCTTCGGGACATACTCGCGCGTCTCGGGGGGCACCGCGCGCACGCGATAGAGATACCAGAAGTTGCGCTGCTTAATGGGATCGCTCACTTTGCGGATGGCGGTCTTCACCTTCGACGGCCCTAAATTATACGCCGCGAGCGCCAGCATCACCGAGCTGCCGGAGCCAAAGTCCAGAATCAGGTCGCGAATATACTTGCAGGCCGCGTGCGTGGACCTGGCGGGATTCAGGCGCTCGTCCACAGCATCGTTGACCTTCAATCCGTAGGCGCGCGCGGTTGCCGGGGTGAACTGCCACAAGCCTACGGCGCCCGCGGCGCTTTCGCTGTCGCCCGAGAGGGCACTTTCCACTAATACGATGTACGCCAGGTCCGGCGGCAGATTGCTGTCTTCGAAAATCTGCCGCATCGTTTCCATGTTCTTCCGCGCCGCGCCCAGCGCGCGCTCCATGTGCGGGCGGTCCGGCCCCTGATACTGCTCGATGAAGCGCTTGACTTCGGCCACAAATTCCGGCGGAACGCTGTAGGTTTCCGCTCCGAATTCCTTCAACAGCGCCCGAACTTCCCGCTCGATGAATTCCTCTCGCTCGAAAGAGCCGACGCGATAGAGAAGTGTGTTTTCAACCGCGGCGGCTTCGCGCGATTTTTCGTCCAGTTCCTCGATCAACTGGTCGGCTTGCGCCTGGTTCTCATTTCCCTGCGCGAGAACGGCCTCAATCTGCCGGATCTGGCCGTCGTACTGCTGCTTCGCCGACTTCAGACCCTGAATTCTCCAAAAGCCGTAGGCGCCCATCGCGATGAGCGCGCACACCAGGCCGGCGATGATGGCCTTGAATTTACGGCCGGTCCGGTGGAGCGCCGCATCCAGCATTTCGCGCATGATGACGACCGTGGAATCGCCGATTCCCATGCGGCGTGCCACTCGAGCTCGCGCCACGGCATCGGAGAGGAGGTCAGCGTGCGGTTTGGTCGGTTCGGCGGCAGGATTCTGAAGGAGTTCGTCGGACGGAGTGGGTACGACCAGCGTCTGGTTTAGGTCCTGCGGCGCGGAGTCGTCCAGCACGAATTGGAACTCCGGGCCGTCCGCGCCCAGGCGGATCGCGCACGAAGGTTCAAGCTGCCCCTCGTTCACTCGTTGCCCGTTCAAATACGTGCCGTTGGTGCTGTTCAGGTCGACGAGAAGATAGTTGTCGCCTTCCTTGCGGATCTCGAGGTGATGCGAGGAGACCATGGCCGCCTCGCTGATGATGATGTCGTTGTCGGACCCGCGGCCAATGTGCGTGATCCCGTCGCGAAGCGGGTGCCTTGTGCCGGCTAAAAGTCCGGACTGACGAACCAGCCACGCATTCAGGTTCGCACTCTCCACCTGCATCGAAATATAACAAATGGCGGCAGGGGGACGGCTTGCATGCTAGATTGGGGCGGTAGGGACGCGATGCGCGTTAAGCCAATTCTGGTGGCAGTGCTGGCATCGCTGCCAGTCGGACTGCTGTCGATGCGTGCGATTGTGATGGAAGTGCGTGACCTTTCGGACCCGTGCCTCCAGTGGGGACAGAGCTCCGACTGGGGCTACGGCACGATCGCTCCGTTCTCCGCGCGGTCTAGCGACCCCTGTGCCACGCGCGTCTCTGGCACGTCGGCAACCAAGGCGGGTGCGAGTGGTCGAACGCTTTTGGTCCCGGGCGGAATCCTGGCTGCCATCGCTTTGGGAGTTCTTGGCGCGGCACGTTCACGACCCAAGGTTGTCGTTTTTGGCGGGTGTTTGATGCTTGTGGAAGCAGTTCCGCTTATTTTTAGTGTTGCGCCCTTAGCCGTTCTTACGGGCGGCGTGTTCCTTTGGGTAGCGAACCGGCTGCAGCCGGCGGGCGCTGCCGCTTGAGCGCCGTGCGATCATCGTCGATATGTCCACGATGAAGCCGATGTTTCTGCCGGACGTCGAGCAGAACCCCAAGCCCGGGCCGTTTCGAAACCAGGTGGAGGGGATGCGGGCCACGGGCGGCGAATATCCGCAGATCTGGCACATGTTCGCCTACATGCCGGCGGCGACCGAGCATCTGGCCCGGTTTACGCAGGAGATCATGCGCGGCCCCGCGCCCATCAGTCCGGGGCTGCGCGAGCTGATCGCGGCTTACACTTCCTATCGCAACGATTGTCCGTTTTGACTGAAGTCGCACGCCGCAGTTGCGGCGGAACTATTGGGCGATGAAGACCTGGTCCATGGCGTGTTGCGCGATCTTGAGAATTCACGTCTGAGCGAAAAGGAGAAGGTTCTGTTCCGATTCGTGGACAAGGTCAACCATCACTCGCCCTCCATCACCGCTGTTGATATGCAGCCGCTCTACCAGGCCGGTTGGGACGACGAAGGAATCTACTACGCCATCACCGTCTGCGCGCTATTCAATTTCTATAATCGTTGGGTGGATGCCTCCGGCGTCCATGCGCTCTCCGATGAAGCGCACCGCGCAGGCGGCAAGCGCTCGGCGGTGCATGGATATGTTCGCAAGTAATCAGCCGTGCTTCGCCGCTCCGACACGCCGCATCCAGGCGAGCTCGGTTTCGGACATTGGACCCCGGTCGAGCGTCCGCAGCGCCTCCTCCATCTGCGCGGCGTTGGAAGGCCCGGTCATGCAGACGTCCACCTCGGGACGCGAAAGCACGAACCGGTAGCAATCACTGGCGGTCGGAACCTTCTCGCCCAGGGGGATTTTCCTGGAATTCATCAACTGCTTCCAACTGGTGGCGGTGTATGCGACCATGCCGGCACGATCCTGCTCAGGAATGTGCGGGAAGATATCGGACTCCGCGCCAGGATGGATCGCGTTGTAGCGAAAATGAAAGACATCGAACGCCCGGCTCGCCACGAGCCGTCCAAGCAAGGGGCGGTCGTGCGAAGAGAGCGCCAAAAAGCGAACGAGGCCTCGATCTTTCAATTTGTGCGCCGCTTCCAGAATGCGGCCGGCCACTGGCTTGTTCCAAAGTCCCAGCAGAAGGATGTCGGCATAGTCCAGCTTGACGTCACGCAGGGCGCGTTCCAAGCTCGGCCCAACCAGCGCGGCGATCCTGGAGTAGGACTGGATCACCAGCGTGAATCGATCGCGGCGGGGGCTCAAGGTGCGGATCGCCTGCGCAAATCCGCCGCTGCGGCGGCTCCCCCAGTAAAGGTAGTTGACGCCCCGTTCGAACGCCTGCTCCACGGCGCGCGCCGGCACGCCATAACTCGCTGCGACCCCCAGGCGTCCTACGCGCAGACCCGTGCCGCCCAGCACCGTACTTTGAAATGACATGTCACTGCCCGCAGGACTCATCTGTTCGCACCACTTACTTTAGATAGTAGCGACTTACCGTTCTCACACGCTTAGAATAAGGGGAGCGACCCGCACTAAGTCCCCATGCCGAGCCAAGGAAAATTTGTCGATTATTACGATCTGATGCAGATCAGCCCCAAGGCGGAGCTGGAGACCATCAAGCGCGTCTACAAAATGCTGGTGGCGCGCCTGCACCCAGATAACACCGAGACCGGCGACGCGGAGGCTTTTATGCAACTCCGCCGCGGATTTGAAGTGCTCTCCGATCCCCAGGCAAGGGCCTCGTACGACGCCGAGTACACGGCGCGAGTCAAGCAACCGCTGCCATCGGTCGAGCCCGCCGAATTCGCAACGGGCGTGGATGCGGAGCTCAGCCGTCGCGTGGGGATTCTTTGCCTGCTCTACAAACAGCGCCAGACGAATCCGGCGCGGTCTGGGTTGTCGCTGCTCGAACTGGAACAGGCGACCAAGTGCCCGCAGGAGTTCGTCTCCTTCACCCTGTGGTATTTGCAGAGCAAGAACTACGTCGGCTCGGCCGATAACAGCGACTTCGTCATCACGCCGGCCGGCATTGACTACCTGGAGGCGAATCTTCCCGAAGGAAGAACCGCCGGGACCGATGTGCTGGGCTTAGCGAGCCGCCGGGCTTAGAAACCCGTTACCCAGCCATCTGCGAATAGCGTTCCGTGCCGTCCACCAAGTCCAGCTCCCGCACAGGCGGTGCCGCGGTGATTCCGGAACTGGTGATCACGTCTTCCGCCAGGATGATCGCTTCCGCTAAGTCGCGCATGGGACGCCGGAGACGCCGGCTTTCGCCGCGCAGCCGCAGGTAAGCCTGCTCTTCGGTGAGGTTGTACTTGGCTTGCAGGATTCCTTTGGCGCGCTCCACCAGCTTGCGTGCTTCCAGCTGGCGGCGAATGTCCAGCGCCTCTTCCTGAAGCCTGGCGTTCTCCTCCATCACGCGCCCTCGCACTATCGCGCCTCCCATCTGCTCACCCATGAACGACAGCAGCGCCACCTGCTCCGGCGTGTGCACGTGCGGAGCCTTGTGATGGACATTGATTACGCCAATGGTATCGCCGCCGCTGACCAGCGGCACCGATAGAAACGCTTCGAAAGTGTCCTCCACCAATGACGGAAAGTTCTTGAAGCGCTTGTCCGAGGCGGCCTTGGAGGAAAGCGCGACAACCGACTTATGCGCCGCCACCCAACCCGTCACGCCCTCGCCCAGTTTCAGGCGAATGCTTCCGATTTCCCTGGTGTGCGGCAGTTGTGACGCCCGCAGCACGATGTCGCCCGAGGGCTCCACCAGGTAAACCAGGCAGGCATCGCAGCCCGTTACCTCAACCGCCAGGCGAATCAGGTCTTTCAGCATGTCATCCAGCACGAGGCCTGAGCTGACAATACGGCTAGTCCGATGCAGCACGTCGACTTGCGAGTGAATGGGTGCCATTCATTGAGCGTAGAGTGTTAAATCGGGTGTGGTCCAATCAAAACTTTCGATGGGGCTGATACCGCTGATAACGCTGAGATAAGAAAAGCTTGGGCGGCCTATTTAAAGTTTCGATTTGGTTTTCATACTGTGGATCGAGTACCTTGACACAAACAGTTGTTGTTTCAGTGGGTAAATGACGATGACAAAGTTCGATCGGCGATTAAGTCTTGCGGCGACAGCGACTTCTGTAATAGGCCGTTCCGCTCGTGGGTACGTGTGCGGTCGATAATGTGATGAAGTTCATGCGCCAGCACGCGCCCCAGTGCGCGGCCCAGCATCCGGTCGTCTGCCGGGCCAATCGCGCCATGCCCGGCGCGCAGTTCGCTCCGGATGCGGTCACATTCCACGTCGGCGAACGGAATGACTTCGCCGTTGGATATATGCGAATAGCCGAGAGGTGCGCCCTCGTAGGGCTCGATCGGCTGAAAAGGCCTCATCTCGCAGCTGCCATGAAATGTCACCACGATCAGGCTGGGAAACGACTCCGCGGGGGAAAGCTCTCCCGAGTTGCGCCAGCTCAGCTGCGTTCCGGAACCGCGCAGTATGTTCTGCGACTCGCGCTTCATTTCGCTGACAGACAGCTCGGAATGGCGGCCGTCGAATTGAAGGATAAGCGTCACCGGCCCAGCCGCCGAGGCGGTGGAGGCTGACGCAGCTAGGGCCAGCAATGCGCAAAACACAGGGCGCATAAAGTTGCCTCCAGACAGGGGAGACAAGTAACAACGCCCTGATTATACTCTGCGGGGAGGAAAGGGGGAATCCCCTCAGGAGTACTCAAAAAAGATTAGTTTTCGCAGTTTGGTAACAGTACTTAGGCGGCTTTTGGCCTCCATAGGGGCCCCTCGGTAGGCCGCCAATACCTGCCGCTCCCTGACGAGCGGTGATTCCGCGAGCACGTTTCCCTCGCCCATCCCAGTTCAAACAGGAGAATCAGAATGAGCAAGCGCGTGCGCGGTTACTGCCGCTTTGTTAGTGCAGTTGTTTTGCTTCTGCCCCTCGCGGGCATCGGCTATTCGCAATCGACAACGTCTTTGCGCGGCGTGGTGACTGACGCCCAGGGTGGCGTCGTCCCCGGTACCGTCATCACTCTTACGGATCGCGATAAGGGAACGGTCCGCCAAGTGGTGACCGATGCGGTGGGCGAATACGCATTTCTGCAGATGCCTCCCGGAACCTACGCCCTCAAGGCCGAGAAGCCTGGGTTCTCCACGGCTACGCGCGACAACATCAAACTCCTGGTCAACACGCCCGCTTCGCTCGACCTGCAACTCGTGATCGGCAACGCGACCGAGACCGTGAACGTCACGGCGGAGGCGGCCGCGACCAATACCGTGGATGCCTCGGTCGGCAATCCGTTCTCCGAACGTCAGGTACGCCAGTTACCACTGGAGACGCGCAACGTCGTCGAGTTGCTGAGCCTCCAGCCTGGCGTAACGCCCACCGGCGAAGTAATGGGCGCGCGGCGCGACCAAAACAACATTACTCTCGACGGCGCCGATGTCAACAACAACCAGAACTCCGGATTGCAGGTCCAGAACAGCAACACCTTCACGGGAGGCTTCCAGGGCTCGAACGCCAATGGCGCGGTCATCAATTCAGGCTTCAATGCAGTGTTGCCGATTCCTCTGGATTCGGTGCAGGAGTTTCGTGTGACCGTCGCGGGTGAAGGCCCGAATCAGGGCCGTTCCTCGGGTGGGCAGGTGGCGCTGGTAACTAAGAGCGGCACCAACCAGCTCCATGGGTCACTCTATGAATTCAACCGGAACACCGACACCGCGGCCAATGACTGGTTCAACAATCGTTCCGGCGTGCCGCGCCAGCCGCTGGTGCGCAATCAGTTCGGGGCTTCGGTCGGTGGCAAGGTCATAAAAGACCGGCTGTTTTACTTTTTCAATTACGAAGAGCGCACGGATGCGAGCGGCAATGCCACACCGCGTGCCGTTCCTTCCGAGACGATGCGGCAGGGCATCCTCACCTTCAAGTTGACGGACGGTTCCACGCAATCGTTAACACCGGCCCAGATCCAGCAGGTCGATCCGCTCCACCTCGGAGTGAATCAGGACATGCTCAAGGTGCTGAATTCGTATCCGGCTGGCAATGACCCGACTTTCGGCGAGGATGGAGGGCTGAATTTCAGCGGTTATCGTTTCAATGCCCCCAGCCATCGCAACGACCGCGCGATCGTCGGGAAAATCGATTACCATATTGACGGCGCCGGCAAACATACCCTCAGTCTACGCGGCACATTAGCCGACAATACGGACACGCAGATTCCCGCTCAGTTTGCCGGTCAGCCTGCTGCATCGACGCTCAGAGATAACAGCAAAGGAGTGTCGGCGCAATACACGGCGATTTTCAAGCCCAACTTGATCAGTGTTTTCAATCTTGGATTCACACGGTTTGGACAGGAGTTTTCCGGCGTCACGGGTCCGGTGTTGTTTCAGACGGCTCTCGATCCCTTGCAAAACCCGTATGCCCGCCCGTTCGGCCAGCGCTTGCCGACGCTGAACCCAACCGAAGACCTGACCTGGATCAAGGGCAAGCACACCATCACCACCGGTTTGAATCTTCGTTTCATCCACAACAACACGGCGTCAGACGCGAATTCCTTCGCACGCTACGGTTACGGCGCCACGGAGCTGATCGGCCTCGGCGCTGATATCGACAATGCGGTCACCAGCTACCTCCAGAACAACGGATTCCCGAATGCTCAGCTTTACGATCCGAATTCGGTGGCCAACGCCATGGGCGCGCTTCTCGGTATCGTCAACGATAATTTCCATACCGACTCTTTCGGCACCAATGGGCAGCCGCAGCCGCAGGGCACATTGCAGGTGCGCAACTTCGTAGAACGCGACTATGCGGGTTATATCGGCGATTCCTATCGCGTGAATCGCGCGCTGACTCTGAACTACGGCCTGCGATACGAGAATTTCCGGCCTCCGTACGAAGCCAACGGCATCCAGGTCATGCCCACGTTTCCGCTGAATTCCTATTTTGCGCAACGCGATTTTCTGCAATCGCAAGGCGTGCCGCAGAACCAGATGCCGAACGCTCTGCTGAGCTGGGGCTTGGACGGCCCCAAGAACGGCAAACCCACCTGGTGGAGCCCGTACAACAAGGCATTTGCGCCACGTTTCGGCATGGCTTATGCCCCAGGCGATCACGACAACTGGATCGGAAAGATTTTCGGCAAGAGCGGCGTGTTTCGCGCTGGGGCCGGCATCGCCTACGATCGCTTCGGCAGCGATCTGATCACGCAATACGACCAGTACGGCTCCATCGGCCTGGCCACGCAATCGAACTTCCCCGATTCCTATAGCTTCTCCACCAGCCCGCGGTACTCGGGCGGGGCGCCCGTGGTGCCGGTGAATGCGGCGGAGACGTTCCCGTTCACGCCACCCAACATCGCTGCCATTTCGGGAGCATTTGAGGGTATCTCACCGGACCTGAAGCCGCCTTATTCCTACCTGCTCAACGCGAGCTTCACGCGGGAACTGCCGAAGAAGATCACAATCGAAGTCGGATATACAGGCAGGCTCTCCCACGCTCTTCTCATGGAAGGCGACGTCTACACGCCGCTCGAGTATTTTAAAGATCCGAAATCGGGCATCACCTGGGCGCAGAATGCCGCCATTGTGCGCCAATTGTACGATTCCGGCATTACGCCGGCCATGGTGCAGAAGAACCCGAGTCTGATTCCGAACCTCCCGTTCGTGCAAGACATGTGGCCAGGATTAGCGAATGTCGACTTCCCGGGCAGCGCTTCGGCCAACTACTTCAACTGCGTCTACAACGATTACGGCGGGAGCTTCCTGGATTGCCTCCACGCCCTTGACCGCAACACCACCAGTTCCTACGTGAACGGGAAGTGCCTGTCTATCTCCGGCTGCTACACGTTCTTCCCGATTCAGGGCAGCTCTATGCCCACCTGGATGAACGTCGGCACCGCGGCGTACCACTCGCTCACCGTCGCGCTGCGGCGCGCCTACAGCAACGGCTTTTCGTTTGACTTCAACTATGCGTGGTCGCACTCCATTGATCTTGGCTCGGCGGCGGAATCGGGGGCCGGACCGCAAGGCGCTGCGATTCAAAACATTTTCAACTTCAAGGAATTTCGCGGCTCATCCGACTTCGATATCCGCCACAACATCAGCGCCAACTTCCTCTACGAGCTGCCGTTTGGCAAGAACAAGATGCTGTTGAGCAGCGTGCCGGGTTGGGCGAATCAGATCATTGGCGGCTGGCAGGTTTCGAGCGTGATTCGTTACCGCTCGGGCCTGCCGACAACTGTCGCCGGCGACCTGGCCTACAACGCCAACTACTGGCTCAACTCGCTGACGATCCCAACCAAGCCCGTTCAAAGCGGCGTCCAGATCGATCAGAACGGGATTCCCAGCTTATTCGCCAATACCTCGGTCGCCAGCTCGTTTGAAGATGAATTGCCCGGACACAGCGGCGCGCGCGCGGTGCTCCGCCTGGCGCCCTTCTTCAATACCGATCTCACACTCTCAAAGTATTTCAAGCTGCCGTGGGAGGGCCAGCGCATCCAGTTCCGCGCCGAAGCGTTCAACGCCTTCAACAACGTGAACTTCACCAATCCCAGCCTCTCGCTGATCTCGAATCTGACGTTCGGCGAATTTCAGGCCGTTATGCCGCCGCGCACCATGCAGTTCGCTCTGCGATATGAATTCTGAGGCAGGCCGGGCGGTGCCCGGCCACTGCGTCGGTTTTCGCAAATCCATGTAGGGGCCGGGCACTGCCCGGCCCGATTCTACAAACTCCCCTCCGGCGACTGCGCGTCGCGTGATTTGGCGATGGCCGGCGTTTCCTGCGACTCCGGCGTGATGTGGTACCGAACCAGGCCTTCGCGCAGAATCTCGAAAGCGCTTTCGGGATCGTCGGCGTACTGAAACAGATCCAGATCTTCAGGCGAGATCATGTCATGCTTCACCAGCGCGTCGAAGTTCAGGATCTCTTTCCAATAGTCGGAGCCATACAGCACGATCAGAATTTTCTTGGCCAGCTTCTTGGTTTGCGCCAGCGTAAGGATCTCAAACATCTCATCCATGGTGCCGAATCCTCCCGGAAACACCACCAGCGCCTTTGAGAGGTAGGCGAACCAAAACTTGCGCATAAAGAAGTAATGAAACTCAAAGCTCAGCTCCGGGCTGATGTACGGATTGGGCAACTGCTCGAACGGCAGCCCGATATTCAGTCCGATGGTCTTGCCGCTCGCATCCCGCGCGCCGCGATTGGCGGCTTCCATAATCCCCGGGCCGCCCCCCGTGCAGCACACAAACCGGTACGTATGATTGGCGAACTGGTTCGACCACTCGGTCATCAGGCGCGCCAGCGTGCGCGCGTCGCGATAGTATTGCCCGAGCGGCCCGTCTTCGCGCACACGCGCCGAGCCGAAGAAAACGATGGTGTCGCGAATATGCTCGTGGCGGAAATGGCCTAACGGCTCCAGGTACTCGGAAAGAATCCGCAGGATGCGCGCGTCGGGGCTGTTGAGGAAACTCTCGTTCTTGTAGGCCACCGGGCGGCGGCGATCAACCGTTGTATCGCTCATTTCTTCTCCAGTTCCTCGACCTTCTTCTTTAAATCGCGCACGAGCTTCACCAGTTCCGGCAGCTTGGGAAATGCCGTGATGGCGCGCAGCCAGACGTTAGCCGCGAATGCCGGCGAGCCTGAAATTCGCGCGCCCGGCTCGACATCGCCGCCCACGCCGCTTTGTGCGTAAACCACGGCGTTATCGTGAATCGTCAGGTGTCCCGAGATTCCCACCTGCCCTGCCAGCAGAACATTGCGCTCCAAAATCGAGCTGCCCGCGAGGCCCGTCTGCGCGCAGATGATATTGTCCTCGCCCACCACGCACGCATGGCCCACCTGCACCAGGCTGTCGATCTTCGCGCCCCGCTTCACGCGCGTCTCGCCCACGGTCGCGCGGTCGATCGACGTCAGGCTCTGAATCTCGACGTCGTCCTCAATAACCGCGGGCCCCGACTGCACGATCTTGTAATGCGTCCCGTCGGCGCGTTTGGCGAAGCCGAAACCGTCGCCGCCGATGACCGCGCCGTTTTGCAGAATGACGCGATCTCCGATGCGGCAGAATTCCCGCACCACGGCGTGCGAATGCGCCAGGAAGTCGTCGCCGATCTGCGCTCCTTCATAGATCACCACGTGCGGATGCAGAACAGCGTTGCGGCCGATCTTGACATTGTCGCCTACCACGGCAAACGGCCCGATGGAAGCGCCATCGCCGATGCGCGCCGAATTCGCCACCGATGCGAGCGGGTGAATCCCTGGCGGCGGCTTCGGCGGCCGGTAAAACAATTCGAGCGCCCGCGCGAAATCCAGGTAAGGATTGCTCGAAACCAGGCTGGCAATCGGCAGATCGCGCAGCGCTTCGGCCACAAGAATCGCGCTGGCGCGCGTGTCCTTGACCTTATGCGCGTACTTCGGATTGGCGAGAAACGTCAGCTCGCCCGGCGCCGCGTGCTCCATCCCCGCCACGCCCGTGATGTCGATCTCCGCGTCTCCCATCAACTCACAACCGAGCGAGCGCGCGATATCGCCGAGTTTCATCGTCAAGCATCAAGATTAGCGTAGGTATCGGGCCACTGGCGGCTAAGCCTCACTCGGTGTTCTCGGCGGCTCGGTGTTTCTGTTGCTTCTCCACTATCGCGGAAGCCCAACGCTGCCGATGTAAAATTGAAGTATGCGAAGCGCCCTGCGCGCCTTGGGCGTGAGCCTGTTGACAGTGGTGTTTGCCCGGCCGCAGCAGCCGAGCGAAGTCCAGCGCGCCATTGACGAGTTCAAAATCCAGACGGCGAATCTCGGGCTTCGCGCGGAGAGTCCAACCGTAGCCGCCAAGATCCAAAGCCCCTTGCGCGAATGGCACGGCCGTCTTTACGAGAACTTCCGCAACGATTTTCTCGACGCCGTGCCGCATGAGATCGTGCAGAACGGTGGCGACAAGGGGCTGTTGCGCCGCAATCAGTACGGCTTCAACGTTGCCGGCCCGTTTTTCGTTCCCAAGCTGACGCACGGAAAGAGCAATACGTACATCTCTCTGTCGTTCGAAGGTGTGCGGGAGCGCATTGACCGTACCCACCTCACGACGATTCCGACGATCGAGCAGCGCACTGGGAATTACTCCGATGTGGTGGACTCTGCGGGTAACGTGCTGCCCATTTACGATCCCGCCACCACGCGGCCCAATCCCGGCTACAATCAGGCTCAGCCCGTCTCCGCAACCAATCTGCAATACCTGCGCGATCCGTTTCCCGCGAACGTGATTCCCACCAGCCGCCTGAATCCCGTGGCATTGGGCGCCCTCGCGCTCTATCCCCAGCCCAACACCAATATCGGGCCGTTCTTCCAGAACAATTATTTTGTCAATTCACCCGAAACCAATACCGCCAACGGGATGATCGGGAAGGTCGATCATTCGATCGGCGAGCGGCAAAAGATCAACACTGAGGCGGCTTTCTCCAACGGCCTGTTCGAGCCGGCCGAATGGTTCCCGACCATCGCCAATCCGGGCTCTTCGAACCAGCGGTTCTCCTCGCGCCGGGGAACCGTCCAGTACATTTTCACCGCCTCCGCCGAGGCCGTGAATACCGCCGGCTTCGATGTCAGCTCGGCCACATCGCGCAGCGGCCAGGATCAGGCGCCCTTTCCGGCGTATCAGTTCGGTCCGTATCTCAGCATGGGCCGCTCGTATCCCATGTCTACCAACGCCGACAATTCGTTTGTCTGGACCGATGGGCTTTCCGTGCACTGGCGGCAGCATTCGCTGCGCCTCTCGGCCCGGTATGCGTTCTACCAGGTCAACAGCTTCTGGCCGCAATACCCGGATGGTTTCTTCCAATTCGATGCCGGCCTGACGAGTCTGCCCGGCATTATCGACACCGGCGATGGTGTGGCCAGCCTCCTGATCGGCCAACCCGCATTTGCCGAGCAGAGCTTCGTGACTTCGCCATCCTATTTCCGCCGCACCAGCGCCTCGCTCTCGCTCGCGGATCATTACGAACTTCGCAAGGGGCTGGCGCTCGATCTGGGCGCTTCCCTGGTTCGTTACACGCCGCGGGTGGAAAAGTACAACCGCCAGTCAACCATCGATCTCGGTCTCACCAATCCTGACAACGGCCTTCCCGGTGCTCTTGTGGCGGCCGGTCAGGGTGGCGAGAGCCGCGGTTTCCGGCCGGCACTGGTGCGTTTGCAGCCCAGCGCCGGCATTGCCTGGAACATTACCAGCGATTCCAAAACGGTGTTGCGCGCCGGGTACTGGCGCAGCTATTCCCCCATTCCCATTTACGACGGCCAATTCGGCACCCAGGGTTTCAACAGCTACCAAACCTTTCTCTCGACGAACACAGAATTGCAGCCGGCCGTGGCGCTCACTGGCTCACTGCCGCCGCCCGCGCACCCCCTGCCCGATCTGCAACCCGACGCCGCCAACAACACCATCGCCGACTTGATTGACTCCACCAGGCGCCTGCCGACGTATCAATCCGCATCGTTAACCATCGAGCGCGAGTTGCCCGGATCGATCGTGGTTTCCACGGGCGTTTCATACTCCGGCGGCCACAATCTTCTGGTGGGCGACAGCGCCGCCAATCCCAACGCAATCCCGCCGGCCGATTTGGCCTACGGCAACCGGCTATATGACCTCGACTTCAATCGCACGCTGCGCCCCTACCCGCAATACCAGGGCTTCGAGCTGTACGGCTTGTATCCCGTCGGCCGTTACCAGCGTGATGCCGGTTTCGTGCGCGTGGAGAAGCGCGCTTCCATGGGCCTCGCGCTCAGCGCATATTATGAGTTCTCCAAGCAGATGGACGACTACTCGGCCCCTTACGGAATCCAGGATTTCTTCAACCGGCAGAACGATTGGTCGCTGACGTCATACAACCAGCCGCAGAGGCTTCAAGTGAGCTACAACTACGAGCTGCCGCTCGGCTCCAACAAACCGTTCCTTACGTTTTCCGATTGGCGGCGCTACGTCGTGGATGGTTGGTCGTTCAGCGGCACCGCCACGGTCTACTCGGGCACCCCGATCGCCGTGCGCCCGGAATTCAACAACACGGGAGGCGTCATCACCGCGCTGAACGCTGACATCGTGCCCGGTGTCAATCCGGAAGTGGGTAACCCCGGCCCGTCGCTGTGGTTCAATCCCGCGGCTTTCGCCCAGCCCGCCGACTTCACCCTGGGCGACGCTTCTCCCACCAGCCCCACGCTGCGGAACCCGGGCAGCCAGAATTACGATCTGAGCGTCAACAAGCGCGTGTCGCTCGGCGCCGAGCGCGCCGTCGAGTTCAACGCTTCCGAATTCAATTTCCTCAACCATGCCAACTGGAACGACCCCGATCCCGTGATCGGCCCGGCGAGCGCTCCCAACGTTGACGCCGGCCACATCATCGGCTCTCGCGGCGGCCGTGTCATCCAGCTCGGCATGAGGTTCAGTTTTTAGTGCGGTGGCTATGGGTACTGCTGTGCGGCGCGCTGGCTGCCGCCCCGCCGCCTCCAGCGCGGCCTGCTCAGGTCCGCATTCCGGTCTGGCTGGACGCCGCATCGGGGGACCCCACGGCAGAGGATTTTCATGCCACCATCGATGGTTCGGCCGCGCGCGTGACCGCCGTGCAATGTCCGGATGACGAACTCATCATCCTGCTGGTTCTCGATATCTCGTCCGGCGACTTGACCGTGATGGATCCCGCCAAGGCCACGGCCGAGGAGACCATTCGCAACCTGCCGCCCAACACCTACGTGGGCTTATTGCGCGCCCAGGACAGCCTCCAGGTCCTGGAGGACCCCGTCACCGACCGCGACGCCATCGCTCGCCGGATCGAGGAACAGACGCTCAGTGGCAGAACCGGCCTGCTCGCCACCGTGGAGACCATCGGGCACATCGCCGACGCCATGCTGGAGAAATCGAACGTGCGCGTGGCCATCCTTTATGTCACCGATGGCGATGTCCGCAACTACCGTGAGGACTTCACCAATCCCGTGATCAACTCCAGCGATTCACACGATCTCAGCCGCCGCTTTCCCGAGGCCCTGGTGCAGGAGAAAATCGCCAAGCTCGATGCGGTTCTGGCCGCGCAACAGGCGCCCCTGTTCATTGTCGATCTCAACCCGCGCACCGACCGCCTGAACAACGCTTACCATAACGGATTGAAACAGCTCGCTGAAACCACGGGTGGCGCGGCGTTCTTCAGCCGCTCAACCACAGAGATTCCCGAGGCGATTCGCAAGAGCTTCGAAACCGTGCAGTCGCACTACAGCCTCACGTTGGCGGTGCCCGAGCATGTTCCACAGCGCTTGTTGATCCGGCTCACGGTACCGGAGAACCATCACCTGCTCGGCTATCGCACGCGCCTCGCGCTGCGCCGGAGGTGATACGATTCTGCCTATGCCGGGACCGGCCAAAACTCGCGTCCTCCTCTGGTTCGGAATTCCCCTCTTCGTGATCACGATTATTGTCGGCGGCAGCGGGCTCGTCTGGGAGGCGCGCACGATAGCGCGTTTGCAAGATAACATCGCTGCGCTGTCCCGCGAAAACGGTCAGTTGCTTCGCCGCGTCGACGATCTGACCCGCGCGCAGCCGGCGACCACGCCCGAGTTACCCTCCATGCCTGCCACTCGTGCGCCACGAACGGTCCCGGATGCGGCTACCGCCCAGGCGCTCTCCACAGCCGAGCAGCAGGTGCAGCGTCTGCACGATTCGCTCGCTCAAGCCAGCGCCGAAGGCGCGCGCTTGCAGGCCAAGGTTGCCGGCCTGGAGTCGCGCGTCGAGTCTGCCGCCGAGGAGAATCGCCGGCTTTCCACCGCGGTCGAGGAAGAGCGCAAGAACCTCGCCGACGCCACCGAAACCATCGATACCCTGCGGGGCCAGTTGAAAGCCGGAGGCATGCGCGTCGCGGACCTCGAGAACCTGAATGCCAAGATGAAGCAAGAAGCTGCAGCCGGGAGGCAATCGTCAGCGCAAGCGCAGCAAACCATCTCCGATTTAGAAAATATTTTCCATCGGCGCGAGATGTATCTAAACAATATTCTCCGGCGTTACAAAGAAATTACCGAGCAGTATCGCGCCATGTCAGGCGTTCGGGACGGCCGCGACCGTGAAGCCAGCCCTCTGAGCAGCGCCGAGATTTCCCGCATTCAGAACTCCATCGCCCTGGCGGAGGAGGATCTGAAACAGATCTCGGCCCTGAACGTTCAGGCGGAGCGCCTGCAAAAGAAATTACCGGTCAAATGATCGTGCCCTACACCCCGATAACGTGGGATAGTCACCCGTGCTCTCGAACTCGCCCAATGCCTGCGAGGTCAAGGCGTTTAACGGTTATCTCCGGCCTATACCGTTCAGGGCCGGGACTATCGTACTGGGTCTCGCTGTTCTGATTCCGGAACAAAATCCTTGAATGGCTCGAAAAACTCTGATAAATAACAGAGTAGCGCTTTGCGAAACACCGTTCTGTTCCGAATGTGGAACATAGAGACGGATAGAAAGAAGCGCCTGCCGCCGCGCCACGGTAGCAAATTTTTTAAGGTGGGCGAGACGCGTCGGCAGTTGACTGAAGAACTCGGAGGGCAGATGCCGACACGGATTTTACTCATTTATCGTTACCCGCTGGTTTTCCAGGCGCTTAAGGCGCTCATGGAAGGCGAAGGCTTCCGCGTGATGGGGCACCAGGACAGCCCCGAGGCCGTTCGCGTTGCCCAGCAATTTCAACCCGATATCGTAATTCTGGATTTCGAGCTGCCCGACACTGGCATGGATTGCGTTCGGCAGATTCTGGAGGTCAGCCCATCCACCCGGATCGTCGTGCTGAGCAAGCATGCTGAGGAATTCCGCGTGCGCGACGCCATTTCCATCGGCGTTCGCGGTTATGTGTTGAAAACCCGAACGGCTGACGAACTCCTGCGCAGCATCGAAGAGGTTTCCCATGGCCGCACTTACTTCTCGCCCGAGATCGCCCATATCGTGGCCGACCTGGTACTAGAACCGTTCAGCTTTCGCGGTACGGCACGGCGTGCCACGCAGTTGACCGACCGCGAGCGCCAGGTGGTCACCTTGATCGCCGAAGGCAATTCCACCAAGGAGGTAGCCGCGCGGCTCGGCATCAGCGTGAAGACCGCCGACTGCCACCGCACGCGCATCATGGACAAGCTGAACCTGCACCAGACCGCCAACCTGGTTCGCTACGCCATTCGCCAGGGTTTCATTGAGGCCTGAGGCCGGCGCCACCCGTTCTTACCCCGGACCGGCTCCGATCACGCGAGAAAAATAGAATTTTGCGGACACTCAGACTGTGCGTCTTGCGCAGATATCAGCTAGGATTTCAGAGATCGCCTACCAGTACTCAAGCATTTTCCTAGTATTCCTGCATTTGCGCAGGCGCCTATAATCTGGATATCCGGGCCCCGGAACTGCCACTTCTCCGGTCTGGAAATTCTAAGTACCGAAAAATGGAACCTTCGCGTCCTGTTTGATAAGAGGCACACACATGAATTTAACGAAAATCCTGGAAGATCTGCGCCAGGAAAGAGAGCAGATTGACGAAGCAATTCTGAGCCTCGAACGCTTGGCCGCTGGTAGCGGTCCCCGCCGGGGCCGCCCTCCCGCCTGGCTGAAGGCTCACCAAAACCGCCCCCGTTCGGGCAAGAGCAAGGAAGCCCCTGCCACCAAATCGGCTGGCGGCGCCTAATCTGCCCACATTGGCGTGAAATCGCCACCCCCCACGCGCGTCGGGTCGGCGTGCCCTTCATAGGTATGATACCCGACTTCTGTCGTATTAAAATCTAGGGTTTACGGAGCTATTTTAGGGCTATAATAATGAGCGCGGGAGAGTTTTGTGCTCCCTCGCACACCTAGGCCTATGATGAAAGCCGTCCTCAAGACGCTTGCGATCAGTTTCGGTGGCGGTCTCGCTCTCGGCGCCGGAATCCGCTTGACGCAAGGCGCCGCAAAATCCCGCCGGGAACCGGGCGTCGATCTCGATCCGCTGCTCTCGCGGTTGAAAAATGTCGAAAGCCGAATTTCCGAGATGGAGCTGGAATCCTACGCCAGTGTGGAAACACCTGTTTCTTCGGCGCCTCTTCCCTCCGAAGTGCTCGGTCAAACCCTGGTCGCCTTTGAAGCCCGGCTCGCCTCCCAATTAAACGATGTCGAGCAGATCCGCGGAGATATTCGCCGCGTGGATGAGCGCCTGGCGGATCTCGATTCGCAATTGCCGGTTCTGGTTCAGTCGAATGTCGACGTCCGGTTCCAGGAAGTCGAACGGAAATTGCAGCACGAATTCGAGCAGGCGCAGACGCGCTCGATGGCGGCCTTCGTGGATACCCTGCAATCCAAGGTCGTCGACCGCATCAGCACCCTTGAAAACAACCTGGCGGAACAATCGCAGGCCATCGGGAAATTGCGCGATGCCTCGCAGCGATCCGATGAGAATCTGCAAAAGATGCTCGTGGGCATCGAGCGGTTGGTGGATCAGACCAAAGCTCCGCCGCCGGCGCCGCCTCCTGTAACGGTTGTGCCTCCGGCCCCGGTCGTGGTGCCGCGCGAATCCCCGGCATCGGTTTATGAAGCCGCGTCCGCCATCGTGCGCAAGGAGCCTGTCGAGCCGCACGAGAGCGTGCGGATGCAGGCGAAGGAAGTTGCCGAACCGCCGGTGGCGCGAACCGAGGCTCCGCCGGAGCCGCCTGTGGTTGTCACTAAGCCGCGGTATGAGCTTCCGGCGGACTCGCCGGTGCTCGCCGAGGTGCCTGAGATCCCGCCGGCCGACACCCAGGAAATGGTGTATATCAGGGTTTCGGCCGCCGAGATCGAGGCATCCGAGCCCAGCGCCGCTCCATCGCCCGCCGTTGAAGTGCCGAAACAGGCCGCAGCTACATCCGTCACTGAGTTGCCGCCGCCCGAGCCGCTCAAGCCGGAGGAATCCTACGAGTGGGTCAACAAGATCGGGCTCGAGCTATTGGCCCCGCGGCCCAAGCCGCGATTGGGATGGCGCATCCCTTTGGTCAT
>Ga0335081_10005750_pt1 | contig 19638 bp, 16 predicted proteins | sample Lox_Sample_35_FD_206713 | JGI IMG/M metagenome (GOLD analysis project Ga0335081, IMG submission 206713) | Soil microbial communities from Loxahatchee National Wildlife Refuge, Florida, United States - Lox_Sample_3.5 | ecosystem: Environmental > Terrestrial > Soil > Wetlands | place: USA... | reverse complement strand
AGATTGGCGGGCCTGGTCAGTGAGCGAGCCGCGGTCGTCTGATGCCGCTGACGTCATCGTGGTGGGGGCGGGGCCGGCCGGGTCCTCGGCCGCGTGCCACCTGGCGGCGGCGGGCCTGGATGTGCTGCTGGTGGAGAAGACGAGCTTCCCGCGGGAGAAGGTGTGCGGTGACGGCCTGACGCCGCGGGCGGTCCGGGCGCTGACCGGGATGGGCCTGCGGGTGCGGCGGCAGGACGGCTGGCTGCTGAACAAGGGCCTGCGGATCATCGGGGGCGGGGGCCGGATCGAGGTGGACTGGCCGGAGCTGTCGGTGTTCCCGGGTTACGGCGCGGTCCGGACCCGGCTGGACTTCGACCAGATGCTGGCCAGGCACGCGCAGAGGGCGGGCGCGAGGCTGGTGGAGAACGTGACGGTCACCGGGCCGAGGCTGGACGAGCGCACCGGCCGGATCACCGGCGTGACGGCGCGGGAGACCGGGCAGCCGGCCGGCGAGCCCGGGCGGACCCTGGGCGCCAGGCTGGTGGTGGCCGCGGACGGCAACTCGTCGCGGCTGTCGGTGTCGATGGGCCTGCGCAAGCGGGATGACCGGCCGCTCGGCGTCGCGGTCCGCACCTACTACACCAGCCCGCGGCACGAGGATGACTACCTCGAGGCCTGGCTGGACCTGTGGGACGGCAGGCAGCTGCTGCCCGGGTACGGCTGGATCTTCGGCATGGGCGACGGCACCAGCAACGTGGGGCTCGGCCTGCTCAACACCTCCGAGGCGTTCGGCCGGCTCGATTACCGGGCGCTGCTGCGGCGCTGGCTGGGGGCGATGCCGGCGGAGTGGGGGCTGGCGGAGGAGAACCGGACCCAGCCGGTGCGGGGGGCGGCGCTGCCGATGGGGTTCAACCGCACCCCGCATTACACCCGCGGGCTGCTGCTGGCCGGCGATGCCGGCGGGATGGTGAACCCGTTCAACGGCGAGGGCATCGCGTACGCGATGGAATCGGGCGAGTTCGCGGCGCGGTCGATCGTGCAGGCGCTCGGCCGGCGGACGGCGGCGGGGGCGGAGCAGGTGCTGCAGGCCTACCCCGCGGTGCTCAGGGCCGAGTACGGCGGCTACTACACTCTCGGCCGGACGTTCGTGAAGCTGATCGGCAACCCGTCCTTCATGAAGTTCGCCACCAGGCACGGGATCAAGCGTCCGGCGGTGATGCGGATGACGATGAAGCTGATGGGCAACCTGACCGAGCCGCGCGGCGGCGACGCGGTCGACCGCGTCGTCAACGCGCTGTCTAAGATGGCGCCGGCGGCCTAGGGCCGCCGGCCGCTGACCTTCCGCGCGGTGCGCACCCCGCACTGCATCCGATACACAGGATCCGATACGCAGGGCCGTCCAGCCAGGTGGCTGCGCGGCAGGACAAGGGGGTGACGGAGCCCATGAGCTACTACGTGCCTGTCGTGGTGCTCGGCGCGCTGTCCGCGTTCTTCGCGCTCTTCTCGCTCGTCGCCGGGACGATCAGCGGCCCGAAGAGATGGAACCGGGCTAAGCTCGAGGCCTACGAGTGCGGAATCGAGCCGACCCGCCAGCCGGCGGGCATCAGGTTCCCGGTCAAGTACTACCTGACCGCGATGCTCTTCATCGTCTTCGACATCGAGATCATCTTCCTGTACCCGTGGGCGGTCGCGTTCGACCACCTGGGCGTGTTCGGCCTGGTCGAGATGGTCACGTTCGTCGCCACGGTTCTTGTCGCGTACGTCTACGTCTGGCGGCGCGGCGGTCTGGAATGGGATTAGCCAATGGGCGTTGAAGAGAAGCTGCCGAGCGGGATCCTGCTGACCTCGGTGGAGAAGCTGGCCGGCTACGCAAGGAAGTCCTCGGTCTGGCCGGCCACGTTCGGCCTGGCGTGCTGCGCCATCGAGCTGATGGCGACCGGCGGTCCGCGCCACGACATGGCCAGGTTCGGCATGGAGCGTGCGTCCAACACGCCGCGCCAGGCCGACCTCATGATTGTGGCAGGCAGGGTCAGCCAGAAGATGGGCCCGGTGCTCCGCCAGATCTACGACCAGATGTCCGAGCCGAAATGGGTCATCTCGATGGGCGTGTGCGCGTCGAGCGGCGGAATGTTCAACAACTACGCGATCGTCCAGGGCGTGGACCACATCGTGCCGGTGGACATCTACCTGCCTGGCTGCCCGCCCCGGCCCGAGATGCTGCTCGACGCGATCGTCAAGCTGCACGACAAGATCCAGAACTCCAAGCTCGGGGCCAACAGGGACAGGGAGATCACCGAGCTCGAGCAGGCCAGGCTGCGCCGCCTGCCGCTGCTGCCGCACCTGCAGGCCGGTGTTGAGCAGTGAGTGACACGCCTGACAAGGTCCCCGACGCCGAGGAGCGGCCTGGGACTGCGAGCGAGCCGGTCGGGGAACCCGGAGGCGAGCGGGCTAGCACCGCGGAGCTGGCCGGCCGGGAGCGGCTGACCGAGCCGGTGGTGCGCACCGGCCTGTTCGGCACCCACACCACGGGCGACACCTCGGGCTACGGCGGGCTCAAGGTCAGGACGCCGCCGCCGCTGGTCAGCGAGCCGCCGTACGGCGGGTACTTCGACGAGGTCACCGACGCGCTGGGCAGCGCGCTCGCCGCGGCCGGGCTGAGCTTCGGCGGCGCGGTCGAGCGGGTGGTGGTCGCCCACGGCGAGCTGACCCTGCACGTGCGCCGCGAGCACCTCGTGGCCGTCGCCCGCCAGCTACGCGACGACCCTTCGCTGGCGTTCGAGCTGTGCCTTGGCGTCTCGGGCACGCACTACCCCGGCGAGCCGGGCAGCGAGCTGCACGCCGTGTATCACCTGCTGTCGATCTCGCGCAACCGGCGGATCAGGCTGGAGGCGGCGGCGCCCGACGCCGACCCGCACATCCCTTCGGTGGTTGACGTGTACCCCACCTGCGACTGGCACGAGCGGGAGACCTGGGACTTCTTCGGCATCGTCTTCGACGGGCACCCGGCGCTGACCAGGATCGAGATGCCCGACGACTGGAAGGGCCATCCGCAGCGGAAGGACTACCCTCTCGGCGGCATCCCGGTGGAGTACCGGGGGGCCACCGTCCCGCCGCCGGATGAGCGGAGGTGGTACTCGTGAACGCCAACACCGCGGACGCCGAGGGCCGGGTGTACCACGTCGGCGGCCAGGACTGGGACGAGATCGTGACCGCCGCCGACTCGGCAGACCGGGTCGGCGAGGAGCACATGATCGTCAACATGGGCCCGCAGCACCCGTCCACGCACGGCGTGCTCAGGCTCATCCTCACCCTGGACGGCGAGACCATCACCGAGCTCAGGCCGGTGATCGGCTACTTGCACACCGGCATCGAGAAGAACATGGAGTTCCGGACCTGGACGCAGGGCGTGACGTTCTGCACGAGGATGGACTACCTGTCGCCGCTGTTCAACGAGACCGCATACTGCCTGGCCACCGAGAACCTGCTCGGGATCACCGACCAGATCCCCGAGCGGGCCAGCGTGCTGCGGGTGCTGATGATGGAGCTCAACCGGATCTCCTCGCACCTCACGGCGATCGGCACGTTCGGCCTCGAGCTCGGCGCCACCACCGTCTTCATCTACGGCATGCGCGAGCGCGAGAAGGTGCTTGACCTGTTCGAGCTGATCAGCGGGCTGCGGATGAACCACGCCTACATCCGCCCCGGCGGGGTGGCGCAGGACCTGCCGTCCGGTGCGCTGGAGAAGCTGCGCGAGTTCCTCGGCGTCATGCCGGGACTGATGGGCGAGCTGCGGGCACTGCTCGACGCCAACCCGATCTTCCAGCGCCGCACCAGGAACGTGGCCTACCTCGACCTGGCAGGCTGCATGGCGCTCGGCGTCACCGGACCGATCCTGCGCTCCACCGGCCTGCCGTGGGACCTGCGCAAGAGCCAGCCGTACTGCGGTTATGAGACCTACGAGTTCGAGGTATGCACCCAGGCGAGCAGCGACGTGTACGGCAGGTACCTGGTCAGGATGGACGAGATCGACCAGTCGCTGCGCATCATCGATCAGTGCGTGGAGCGGCTGGCCGAGCGCCGGCAGGCGCACGACCCCGTGATGATCGGCAATGCCAAGATCGGCTGGCCGGCCCAGCTGGCGGTCGGCCCGGACGGCATGGGCAACTCGGCCGATCACATCGCGCACATCATGAGCCAGTCGATGGAGGCGCTGATCCATCACTTCAAGCTGGTCACCGAGGGCTTTCGGGTGCCGGCCGGGCAGGTCTACGCGGCGGTGGAGTCACCGCGCGGCGAGCTCGGCTGTCATGCGGTCAGCGACGGCGACACCCGACCGTACCGGGTGCACTTCCGCGACCCCTCGTTCACCAACCTGCAGGCGGTCTCGGCGATGTGCGAGGGCGGCATGGTGGCCGATGTGATCGCGGCCGTGGCGAGCATCGATCCGGTGATGGGAGGGGTGGACAGGTAATGGCCTTCACCGAGGAGGAGCTCGCCACCCTGGATGCCGAGGCGAAGGAGATCATCGCCAGGTACCCGAGGTCAAGGTCAGCGCTGCTCCCCCTGCTGCACCTGGTACAGGCGGCGGAGGGGTTCGTCTCGGCCGACGGCATCGCGTTCTGCGCGCGGCAGCTCGACCTGTCCGAGGCCGAGGTCACCGCGGTGGTGTCGTTCTACACCATGTACAAGCGGCGGCCGGTGGGTGAGTACCACGTTGGCGTCTGCACCAACACGCTGTGCGCGGTGCTCGGCGGCGACGCCATCGCCTCGGCGCTGCGCGGCCACCTGGGCACCGACGGCGACGAGCCGACGCCGGACGGCAAGGTCAGCCTGGAGCGGGTGGAGTGCAACGCCGCCTGCGACTACGCCCCGGTCGTGATGGTGAACTGGGAGTTCTTCGACAACATGACACCGGACACCGCGATCGAGCTGGTGGACGGGCTGCGGGCAGGCGCCGAGATCGCGCCCACCAGGGGCGCGCCCCGGCTGGTGACCTGGCGGGAGGCGGCCAGGATCCTGGCCGGCTACCCCGACGACCAGGCCACCGGCGGGCAGACCGCCGGGCAGCCCACGCTGGCGGGCCTGCGGATCGCCAAGGAGAACGGATGGCGCCCCGAGCCGGCCGGCGCGTCCGACGACGGAGGGCGGCAGTGACCTCAGTTCTCACCCCCGAGCTCACCGCCCGCTGGGACGAGCCCGACTCGTTCACCCTGACCGGCTACCGCCGGGCCGGCGGCTACCGCGCGCTCGCCAAGGCGCTGACGATGCCGCCGGACGACGTGATCGCCGCGGTGAAGCAGTCCGGCCTGCGCGGCCGCGGCGGTGCGGGCTTCCCCACAGGGATGAAGTGGGGGTTCATCCCGCAGGGCGACGGCAAGCCGCACTACCTGGTGGTCAATGCCGACGAGTCGGAGCCAGGCACCTGCAAGGACATCCCGACCATGCTGGCCGCGCCGCACGCGCTGCTGGAGGGCGCGATCATCGCGGCGTACGCGATCAGGGCGGAGCTGGCGTTCATCTACGTGCGCGGCGAGGTGCTGCACGTGGTCAGGCGGCTGCACCACGCGGTGGCCGAGGCGCAGGCGGCCGGGTACCTCGGCACCGACATCCTGGGCTCGGGCTTCAACCTGCACGTCGTGGTGCACGCCGGGGCCGGCGCCTACGAGTGCGGCGAGGAGACCGCGCTGCTCGACTCGCTGGAGGGGTACCGCGGCCAGCCGAGGCTGAAGCCGCCGTTCCCGGCGATCGAGGGGCTGTACGCATGCCCCACCGTGGTCAACAACGTCGAGTCGATCGCCAGCGTGCCGTTCATCATCGGCCGAGGCGCCGGGTCGTTCGCCGCGCTCGGCACGGAGAAGTCCAAGGGATTCGGCATCTTCTCGCTGTCCGGCCACGTCACCACGCCCGGCCAGTACGAGGCGCCGCTGGGCGTGACCCTGCGCGAGCTGCTCTCGCTGGCCGGCGGCGTGCGGGCCGGCCACCGGCTGAAGTTCTGGACTCCGGGCGGCTCGTCCACCCCGATCTTCACCGACGAGCACCTCGACGTGCCGCTCGACTTCGAGGCGGTGGGCGCGGCCGGGTCCATGCTGGGCACCAGGGCGCTGCAGATCTTCGACGACACCACCTGCGTGGTCAGGGCCACGCTCCGGTGGATGGAGTTCTACGAGCACGAGTCATGCGGCAAGTGCACGCCGTGCCGTGAGGGCACCTACTGGATCGTCGGCCTGCTCGACGCGCTGGACCGCGGCGAGGGCAGCGAGGCCGACCTGGAGAAACTGCTCGATATCTGCGATAACATACTCGGCCGGGCATTCTGCCCGTTTGGCGACGGCGCGGTCAGTCCCGTGATGTCGTCGATCAAGTACTTCAGGACCGAGTTCATCGAGCATTCCAAGCGCGGCGGCTGCTGGTTCGATCCGGCCGCGTCTACCGTCTTCGGCGCGTCCTGGAGGTCCTCGCCGCGATGACCGTTCAGTCAAGCAACGCAGGGGGGTCAGGGGGGTCGTCCCCCCAGGGCAGCACAGCTTCTGGAGGGTCGGCCGAGGTGGCCAAGCCCGTCGACGTGGTGCATGTGACCATCGACGGGTTCGAGATCGCCGTGCCGAAGGGGACGCTGATCATCAGGGCCGCCGAGCAGCTCGGCATCGGCATCCCGCGGTTCTGCGACCACCCGCTGCTCGCGCCGATCGGGGCCTGCCGCCAGTGCCTGGTGCAGGTCGAGGGCCAGCCCAAGCCGCCGGCCTCGTGCACGACCACGTGCACCGAGGGCATGGTGGTGCACACTCAGCTCACCTCGCCGGTGGCCGAGAAGGCACAGCGCGGCGTGATGGAACTGCTGCTGGTGAACCACCCGCTCGACTGCCCGATGTGCGACAAGGGCGGCGAGTGCCCGCTGCAGAACCAGGCGATGTCCAGCGGGGCCGGCGAGACCAGGTTCGGGATGACCAAGCGGACCTTCGCCAAGCCGATCGCGCTGTCCGCCCAGGTGCTGCTCGACCGCGAGCGGTGCGTGCAGTGCGCCAGGTGCACCAGGTTCGCCGACCAGATCGCCGGCGACCCGCTGATCGACCTGATCGAGCGCGGCCCGCAGGAGCAGGTCGGCGTCGCCGACGGCGTGCCGTTCGACTCCTACTTCTCGGGCAACACCGTGCAGATCTGCCCGGTGGGCGCGCTGACCGGGGCGTCCTACCGGTTCAAGGCCAGGCCGTTCGACACGGTCTCCACCCCGAGCGTCTGCGAGCACTGTGCCTCAGGGTGCCGGCAGCGCACCGACCACCGCCGCGGCGCGGTCACCAGGCGGCTGGCGGGCAACGAGCCCGAGGTCAACGAGGAGTGGAACTGCGACAAGGGCCGGTGGGCCTTCACCTACGCGACCGAGCCCGACCGGCTGATCATGCCCCTGGTCAGGGACGCCGATGGGGTGCTGCGCCCGGCCTCATGGCCGGAGGCGCTCGACGCCGCGGCCCGCGGGCTCAGCGCCGCGCGCGGCCGGGCAGGCGTGCTGACCGGCGGCCGGCTCACGCTGGAGGACGCGTACGCCTACGCCAAGTTCACCAGGCTCGCGCTCGGCAGCAACGACATCGACATGCGGGCCAGGCCGCACAGCGCCGACGAGACCGAGTTCCTTGCCGCCCTGGTGGCGGCGGGCAACGGGCCCGGCGACGGCACGGGGACCGGGGTGACCTACGCGGACCTGCAGCGGGCGCCCGCCGTGCTGCTGGCCGGCTTCGAGCCGCAGGACGAGTCGCCGATCGTCTTCCTCAGGTTGCGCAAGGCCGCGCGGTCCGGCCGGACCAGCATCTACTCGCTCGCCGCGCTTGCCAGCCCCGGCCTGGCCAGGATGGCAGGGATGCTGCTGCCGACCGTGCCGGGCGGCGAGGCGGCCATGCTCGGTGACCTAGCGGGCCGGTCCGTCCCGTCCGCCCGGCCCGCTGACGGCCCAGGGCGAGATGGCGCCCGGCGAGACGGTGGCGGCGACGAGGCTCTCGCGGCGGCCGCGGAGGCGCTGTGCCAGCCGGGATCGGTGATCCTGGCCGGCGAGCGGCTCGCCGAGGTGCCCGGCGCGCTGGCCGCGGCGGCCAGGCTGGCCGAGCGGACCGGGGCGCGGCTGGCCTGGATCCCTCGCCGGGCCGGCGAGCGCGGCGCGATCGAGGCAGGGGCCCTGCCCGCCCTGCTGCCCGGCGGCCGGCGGGTGACCGACGCCGTGGCCAGGGCCGAGGTGGCGCGGGCGTGGGACGCCGGGGCGCTGCCCGCGGAGCCCGGCAGAGACACCGGCACGATGCTCGCCGCGGCTGCCGCTGGCGAGATCGACGCGCTGCTGATCGCCGGGGTCGATCCCGGCGACCTGGCCGACCCGCCGGCCGCGCTCGCGGCCATCGAGCGGGCCGGATTCGTGGTCAGCCTCGAGCTGCGGGCCAGCGCCGTCACCGACCGGGCCGACGTGGTGTTCCCGGTCGCCGCGGTGGCGCAGAAGGCGGGCACGTTCCTGAACTGGGAGGGCAGGCCCGGCGAGTTCGGCGCAGCGCTGCCGTCCCCGGACGCCAGGTCCGACCTGCACGTGCTCGGCATGCTCGCCGACGCGATGGACGTCCACCTCGGCCTGCCCGACGTGGCCGCGGCCCGCAGGGAGCTGGCGGCGCTCGGCGTCGGGGCGGGTCAGGCTGGGCCGGCCGGAAACGGAGGCAGGTCATCTCGGCCCGGTCCGGCGGGCTACGGCTGGAGCTCGGCGTCCGCCGCGGCGCGCCCGGTCCCGGGTGCCGGTGAGGCGCTGCTGGCCACCTGGCATAATCTGCTCGACGCTGGCCGGATGCAGGACGGCGAGCCGCACCTGGCGGGCACCGCCCGCGCCGCCGTCGCGAGGATGTCCGCGGCCACGGCGGCGGAGGCCGGGGTCGCCGACGGCGCGCAGGTGACGATCGCGACCGGGCACGGCGCGATCACCGTGCCCGCCGAGATCGCCGAGCTGCCCGACCGGGTGGTCTGGCTGCCGACGAACTCCGCGGGCTGCGCGGTGCGCGGTGAGCTGAGCGCCGGCCACGGCACCCTAGTAACGGTGAGGAGCGCGGAATGACTGCCCTGCCGGTCCTCTCGCGGCTGGCCAGCGCGCCCGTGCCGACGTCGGCACTGGTCGACAACGACCCATGGTGGCTGACGGCGATCAAGGTGCTGGTCGTCTTCCTCTTCCTGCTGCTGCTGACACTGTTCATGATCTGGGCCGAGCGCCGGGTGATCGGGCGGATGCAACAGCGGCCAGGCCCAAACCGGGCAGGCAAGTTCGGACTGCTCCAGTCGCTCATGGACGGCATCAAGCTCGCCCTGATGGAAGACATCATCCCGCGCGGTGTCGACAAGATCCTCTTCATCCTCGCCCCGGCGATCGCCACGATCCCCGCGTTCATCAGCTTCGCGATCATCCCGGTCGGCCCGGTGGTGTCGATATTCGGGCACCACACGCCGCTGCAGCTGGCGAACCTGCCGGTGGCGGTGCTGCTCGTGCTCGCGATGAGCTCGATGGGCGTCTACGGGATCGTGCTGGCGGGCTGGTCGTCGACCAACCCGTACTCGCTGCTCGGCGGCTTGCGGTCATCGGCGCAGGTGATCAGCTACGAGATCGCCATGGGCCTGTCCTTCGTCCCGGTATTCCTGTATGCCGGGTCGCTGAACACGGCGCAGATCGTCGCGGCCCAGGCGCACGGGGCGCCGTTCCACCTGTTCGGCGTGACCCTGCATTACCCGTCGTGGTTCGCGGTGCTGCTGCTGCCATCCTTCGTGATCTACCTGTTCACGATGGTGGGCGAGGTCAACAGGCTCCCGTTCGACCTGCCGGAGGGCGAGGGCGAGCTGGTCGGGGGGTACCACACCGAGTATTCGTCGCTCAAGTTCGCGCTGACGCAGCTGGCCGAGTACGTGAACATGATCACCGTGTCGGCGCTGGCGACCACGCTGTTCCTCGGCGGATGGCATGCGTTCTGGCCGATCACCGTCTGGTCAGGCGCGAACTCCGGCTGGTGGCCGGTGCTCTGGTTCGCGCTCAAGCTCGGCGTGTTCCTGTTCTGCTTCATCTGGCTGCGCGGGACGCTACCAAGGATCAGGTACGACCAGCTGATGTCGCTCGGCTGGAAGGTGCTCATCCCCGCCTCGCTGGCCTGGGCGATGCTGATCGCCACGCTGCGGGTCTGGCGCCGCCAGGGCGGCAGCCCGGGGGTGTACCTGGTCGGCGGCCTGATCGTCGCCGTGCTCATGCTGCTCGCGTTCGGCTGGGACATCGCCGCCGAGCGCAACGCGCAGCAGCGGGCCGCGGCCGAGGCCACGTCGGAGGAGGAGGACCGCGGCAACTTCCCCGTCCCCCCGATGGACCTGCCGCACTACCATGGCGTCGGCGTCGCCCAGGCGGGCCTGGAACAGGGGCCGCCGGCCGAGGCCAGCATCACGGAGGTCACCGGTGCTTGACTTCCTCAACCCCGTCAAGGGCTTCGCGGTCACCTTCCGGCAGATGTTCCGCAAGGTCGACACCGTCCAGTACCCGGAGGAGAAACGGCCAACGGCGCCGCGCTTCCACGGCAGGCACCAGCTCAACCGCTGGCCGGACGGGCTGGAGAAATGCATCGGCTGCGAGCTGTGCGCCTGGGCCTGCCCAGCCGACGCCATCTACGTCGAGGGCGGCAGCAACACCGACGACGAGCGGTACTCACCCGGCGAGCGCTACGGCGCGGTGTACCAGATCAACTACCTGCGCTGCATCCTGTGCGGGCTGTGCGTCGAGGCGTGTCCCACCAGGGCCCTGACCATGACCAACGACTACGAGCTCGCCGACGACAGCAGGGAGAACCTGATCTGGACCAAGGAGCAGCTGCTCGCGCCGCTCGCGGCGGGCATGCAGGCGCCGCCGCACCCCATGCTGCTCGGCGACAGCGAGGTGGACTACTACCGGCTCGGCCCGTCGTTCGCCGCCGCCCAGCCCGCCGACCTGCTCAGCATGCTGGCCCGCAGCAAGGCCGCCGAGGCTGACCACGGCGCTGCTGACCACGGGGCTGCTGACCACGGGGCTGCCGACCACGGGGGTGCCGACGAGGCCGCCGGCGGCGAGGCCGACGCCGGCCAGGCGGGAGGCGGGCGATGAGCCACGCGTTGCTGCTCGCGTCGAGCGCGAGCAGCAACACCGAGGTGGTGACCTTCTGGATCCTGTTCGTGGTGGCCGTCGGCTCGGCCCTCGGCATGATCCTGACCAGGCGCGCCGTGCACTGCGCGGTGCTGCTCGCGATCGTGATGCTGATCCTGGCCGCCATGTACGCGATGCAGGGCGCACCGTTCCTCGCCTTCGTGCAGGTGATCGTCTACACCGGCGCCGTGCTGATGCTGTTCCTCTTCGTCATGATGATCGTCGGCATCACCGCGGCCGACTCGATCATCGAGACGATCAGGGGGCAGCGGCTGTTCGCCGCACTGGCCGGGATCGCGATGCTCATCCTGCTGATCCTGGTCGTGGGGCACGCGGCGATCAGCACGGCCGCTCCGTCGGGGCTTCGCAACAGCTCGCAGAACGTGCCCGGCCTGGCCAGGCTGATCTTCACCACCTACGTGTTCCCGTTCGAGGTCACCAGCGCCCTGCTGATCACCGCGGCGCTCGGCGCCATGGTGCTCGCGCACCGGGAGCGGACCAGCCCGAAGCTCACCCAGCGGATCCTGTCCAGGCGGCGGGTGGCCAGCGGCCGCCCTACCCCGCTGCCCGGGCCAGGGACCTACGCCAGGCACAACGCGGTGGACATGCCCGCCCTGCTGCCGGACGGCTCGCAGTCCAGGCTCTCGGTCAGCGGCGTGCTCGCCAACGAGGCCCTCGCATCGGGCCGCCCGTCCAGCCAGCTGCCGATCGGCGGCCAGGTGACAGGCGGCGCGGCCGAGCCCGATGGCGGCGTGGACCTGGCCAAGCGAGCCGGCGATGAGGGGGAGGACCAGTGATCAGCCCCGCTGACTACGTGCTGCTTTCGGCGATCCTGTTCGTGATCGGGGGCGTCGGCGTGCTCGTGCGCAGGAACGCGCTCGTGGTGTTCATGTGCGTTGAGCTGATGCTCAACGCCGTGAACCTGGCCTTCGTCGCGTTCGCCAGGCTGCACGGAAGCCTGAACGGCCAGGTGATCGCGTTCTTCGTAATGGTGGTCGCCGCGGCCGAGGTGGTGGTTGGCCTGGCGATCCTGACCTCGATCTTCCGCACCCGCAGGTCGGCGTCGGTCGACGACGCGAACCTGCTCAAGTACTGACTCCGCGAGGACACGACATGGAGGTCTCATGACCACGCTGCCGGCCGCCGGCGTGCAGCAGTATGCGTGGCTGCTGCTCGCGCTGCCCGCGGCCGGAGCGGTGATCCTGCTGCTCGGCGGCAAGCGCGCCAACTCCTGGGGGCACTGGCTGGGGTGCCTGACAGTCGTCGCCGCGTTCTGTTACGGCTGTGTGGCCTTCGCGGCGATGCTCGGGTACCCGGCGTCGCAGCGCAGCCGGGAGGTCACCGGGTACGACTGGATCCCGGCGATCGGCCGGTTCCACGTCCCGCTCGGCCTGCTGCTCGACCCGCTGTCGATCTGCTTCGTGCTGCTGATCACCGGCGTCGGGTCGCTGATCCTGATCTTCGCGGTCGGCTACATGTCGCACGACCCCGAGCGGCGCAGGTTCTTCGGCTACATGAACCTGTTCATCACCGCGATGCTGCTGCTCGTGCTGGCCGACAACTACGTCGCCCTGTACGCGGGCTGGGAGGGCGTGGGCCTGGCGTCCTACCTGCTGATCGGGTTCTGGCAGTTCAAGCCGTCCGCCGCGGTCGCAGCCAAGAAGGCCTTCATCGCCAACCGGGTCGGCGACGTCGGGCTGTCGCTGGCGATCATGCTGATGTTCGCCCAGTTCGGCACGGTCAGCTTCACCGGCGTGTTCGGCCAGGTGCACAGCGCCAGCCAGGGCGTGGTCACCGCGCTCGGGCTGCTGCTGCTGCTCGGCGCCTGCGGCAAGTCCGCCCAGCTTCCGCTCCAGTCCTGGCTGCTCGACGCGATGGAGGGCCCGACGCCGGTCTCCGCGCTGATCCACGCGGCCACGATGGTGACCGCCGGCGTGTACCTGATCGTCAGGTCGGCGCCGATCTTCAACCTGTCCGCCAATGCCAGGCTGGTCGTGACCATCGTGGGCGCGGCCACGCTGCTGTTCGGCGCGATCATCGGATGCGCCAAGGACGACATCAAGAAGGCGCTGGCCGGATCCACCATGAGCCAGATCGGCTACATGATGCTGGCGGCCGGGCTCGGGCCGGTCGGTTATGCCCTGGCCATCGCGCACCTGCTGGCGCACGGCTTCTTCAAGGCCGGGCTGTTCCTCGGCGCCGGGTCGGTCAAGCACGGCATGAACGACGAGGTCGACATGCGCAGGTTCGGCGGCCTCGACACGGTCATGAAGATCACCTTCGTGACGTTCGCGTTCGGCTACCTGGCGATCATCGGGATCCCGCCGTTCTCCGGATTCTTCACCAAGGACCCGATCATCGAGGCCGCGTACAACAAGGGCGGCACATCGGGCGCCATCCTCGGCACCGCCGCGCTGGTCGGCGCGGTGATCACCGCGTTCTACATGACGCGGGTGATGCTGATGACCTTCACCGGCAAGCGCCGCTGGGACGACGACGTGCACCCGCACGAGTCGCCGCCGGTGATGACCACGCCGATGGTCATCCTGGCCGCCGGGTCGCTGCTCGGCGGCGGCTTCCTGATGCTGAGCAACCGGCTGATCGGGTTCCTCGCGCCGGTGGTGCACACCCCGCCCCGGGCCGACGGCGGCGGATGGGCGTCCTTCTTCACCCCGCTCAGCCTGGGCACCCTGGCGCTGGTGCTGGTCGCCGCGGCCGGCGCGTGGGCCATGTACGGGCGGCGCGAGGTGCCCGTGGTCGCGCCGCGCGGCAGTTTCGCGACCGTCGCCGCGCGCAAGGACCTGTACGGCGACGCGCTCAACGAGTCGGTGCTGATGCGTCCCGGGCAGTGGCTCACCAGGTTGTCGGTGTACTTCGACAACCGCGGCGTGGATGGCCTGGTCAACACCATCGCGGCCACGATGGGCGGAATCTCAGGCCGGACCCGGCGGGTGCAGAGCGGCTTCGTCCGCTCCTACGCCCTGTCCATGCTCGTCGGCGCCATGCTGCTGGTCGGCGCCCTCCTGCTCGTACGGCTCTAGCTGATGGGGCGCTGACTTTCATGAGCAACTTCCCCTGGGTGACCGTCACCGGCGCGATACCGCTGGTCGGGGCGCTGGCCATCGGGCTGACCCCCGGCCGGTCCGCGCCGGGCAGCGACATCGACCGGGCCAGGCGCGACCTGCTGGTGAAGCGGATCGCGCTGGTCTTCACGGCGGCGACGCTGGCCGCCTCGGTCGTGATGGCGGTCGGCTTCAAGATCGGCGGGCCGCGGTTCCAGTTCACGCAGACCTACCAGTGGATCCCGCAATTCGGCGTGCACTACGCGGTCGGCGTGGACGGCATCGCGCTCGTGCTGATCCTGATGACCACGATCCTGATGCCGGTGGTCGTGCTGGCGTCCTGGAACGACGCGGAGGGAACGGCCGGCCCGCCGGACGCCGAGGCCGCGGAGGCGGCGGCAGGATCGGACGGTGCGCCGCGGCGCAAGAGCGTGAAGACCTACTTCATCCTGCTGCTGGTGCTCGAGACCATGATGGTCGGCGTCTTCGGCGCCACCGACGTGTTCCTGTTCTACGTGTTCTTCGAGGCCATGCTGGTCCCGATGTACTTCATGATCGGCAGCTTCGGCGTCGGCCAGCGGCAGTACGCCGCCGTGAAGTTCCTGCTCTACAGCCTGCTCGGCGGGCTGCTGATGCTGGTCGCGGTGATCGCGCTTTACGTGTACTCCACCCACAGCGCCGCGCTGGGATTCCACGGCTCGTTCCTGTTCACCGACCTCGAGCACGTGGCGCTGAGCGCGACCGCGCAGAAGTGGCTGTTCCTCGGATTCTTCGTCGCGTTCGCGATCAAGGCTCCGCTGTGGCCGTTCCACACCTGGCTCCCCGACGCCGCCACCGCGGCCCAGCCCGGCGCCGCGGTGCTGCTGGTCGGCGTGCTCGACAAGGTCGGCACGTTCGGGATGATCAGGTACTGCCTGGATCTCTTCCCGTCCGCGTTCCGGTACTTCACCCCGCTGGTGATCACCCTGTCGGTGATCGGCATCCTGTACGCGGCCATCGTGGCGATCGGCCAGGCCGACCTGAAGCGGCTGATCGCCTACACCTCGGTGTCCCACTTCGGGCTGATCACCCTGGGCATCTTCGCGCTGACCAGCCAGGGCCAGGTCGGCGCCACGCTCTACATGGTCAACCACGGGTTTGCCACCGGCGCGCTGTTCCTGATCGCCGGCTTCATGATCGTCAGGCGCCGGTCCACGCTGATCGCCGACTACGGCGGGGTGCAGAAGGTCGCGCCGGTCCTGGCCGGGCTGTTCCTGGTCTCCGGCCTCGCGGGGCTCGCGCTGCCGGGCCTGTCCACCTTCGTCAGCGAGTTCCTCGTCCTGATCGGCACCTTCACCAGGTACGAGGCGGCCGCGATCCTGGCCACCGTCGGGATCATCCTGGCCGCGATCTACATCCTGTGGATGTACCAGCGCACCATGACCGGCCCGGTACGCGACGAGGTCGCCACGATGCCCGACCTGCGGGCCAGGGAGCTATGGGCGGTGGGCCCGCTGATCGCGCTGATCATCGTGCTCGGCGTCTACCCCAAGCCGGTCATCGACCTGATCAACCCGGCGGTACACCAGACGCTCACCCAGGCGCACTCGACCGATCCGGTGCCGCCGCACCCCGATCCGCAGGTGCAGTACATCGTGCGGCTACACACGAACGGGAGCAATCCGTGACCGGGTCACTCGCGGCGGTCGCGCCGGCCATCCCCGCGCCGCACATCCAGTACGGCGACCTGTCGCCGATGCTGCTCGTGTTCGCGGCCGCCGTGGTCGGCGTGCTGATAGAGGCGTTCGCGCCGCGGTCGCTGCGCCGGCCGCTGCACCTGGCCGTCACCCTGGGCAGCCTGGTCGGCGCCTTCGTGCTGACCGTCTTCGTGGGCCTGAGCAGCAATCTGTTCTCCGGCGGCAGCGCCGGACAGGTCACCGCGGTCGGTGCCGTGGCCGTGGACCGGCCCACCCTGTTCATCCAGGGCACGATCCTGGTCCTCGCGTTCATCTCGATGCTGCTGATCGCCGAGTCCTCGCATGAGGTGAGCGCGTTCACGGCGCAGGCCGCCGCGGTGCCGGGCAGCGCCGAGGAGCGGGAGGGCCTGCTGGCGGGTATCAGCCACACCGAGGTCTACCCGCTCAGCCTGTTCGCGATCGGCGGGATGCTGCTGTTCCCCGCGGCCAACGACCTGCTCACGATGTTCGTCGCGCTTGAGGTGCTGTCGCTGCCGCTGTACCTGCTCTGCGGGCTGGCCCGCAGGCGCCGCCTGCTCTCGCAGGAGGCGGCCATGAAGTACTTCCTGCTCGGCGCGTTCTCCTCGGCATTCTTCCTCTTCGGCGTGGCCATGCTGTACGGCTACTCCGGCTCGGTGAGGTTGTCCGCGATCGCCACCGCGGCCAGCGGCAACACGTCGAGCACCGTACTGCTGTACGCCGGCGTCGCGCTGCTCGGCGTCGGCCTGCTGTTCAAGATCGGCGCGGTGCCGTTCCAGGCCTGGAAGCCCGACGTCTACCAGGGTGCCCCGACCCCGGTCACGGCGCTGATGGCCTCCTGCACGCTGGTCAGCGCGTTCGGCGCGCTGCTTCGGGTGTTCTACGTCGCCTTCGGCCAGCTCACCTGGGACTGGCGGCCGGTGATGTGGGCGGTGGCGATCGTGACCATGCTGGGCGGCTCGGTAATCGCGATCACCCAGACCGACGTGAAGCGACTGCTCGCCTATTCTTCGATCGCCCAGGCCGGGTACGTGCTGACCGGGGTGATCGCCGCCACCACCGCCGGGCTCTCGAGCAGCATGTTCTACCTGGCCGCCTATGGCGTGGCGGTGATCGGCGCGTTCGCCGTGGTGACGCTGATCCGCGACTCCGGCGGCGAGGCCGCGCACCTGTCCCGCTGGGCCGGTCTCGGCAAGCGCTCGCCGCTGGTGGCCGGCGTGTTCGCATTTTTCCTGATCGCGTTCGCCGGCATCCCGCTGACCAGCGGGTTCACCGGCAAGTTCGCGGTCTTCCAGGCCGCGGTCGCCGGCGGGGCGCTGCCGCTTGTCGTCATCGGCGTGCTCAGCAGTGCGATCCTGGCGTTCCCCTACGTCCGGGTGATCGTGCTGATGTTCTTCAGCGAGCCTGCCGTCGACGGCCCCGCGGTGGTCAGGCCGAGCGCGTTCACCTCGGTGGCCGTCGGCATCGGCGTGGTGGCCACCCTGGTGCTCGGCATCGTCCCCGAGCCGCTGCTCAAGCTCGCCTCGGTCGCCGCATCGCAGCTATTCGTCCGCTGATGCGCCTTTTGGCCCGCAGGCGCCGGCCCGCGGTTGCCCTGCGCGCCTGCTGGTGTGCTTATCTTGGTGATTGCCCGGTCACCGGCCGGCTGACGGAGGGTCAGCGGCGCCGGGCACACCGATAGGGGATGCAGTGGTCACGGTCGTTCCCGTGGAGCTAGCCGACGCCGCGCTCGCGGCCGAGGTCGTCGAGGGACTCGCCCAGGTCGAGGACGGCCTGCGGGACGCTGCCAGGGCCGGGCACGACCTGCTCGACGAGACGTCGGCCTACCTGATCAACGCGGGCGGCAAGCGGTTCCGCGCCACGCTGGTGCTGCTCGCGGCGCAGTTCGGAAACCCCAGGGACCCCCGGATCGTGCCCGCCGCGGTGGCGATCGAGCTGACCCATCTCGCCACGCTGTACCACGACGACGTGATGGACGAGGCCGACGTGCGCCGCGGCTCGGAGAGCGCGAACGCGCGCTGGACCAACTCGCTGGCCATTCTCACCGGCGACTTCCTGTTCGCCCGGGCATCGAAGATCCTGGCCGACCTCGGCCCGGAGGCGGTCAGGATCCAGGCCGAGACGTTCTCCCGGCTGGTCACCGGCCAGATCGAGGAGACCGTGGGGCCGCGGCCCGGCCAGGACGCGCTCGAGCACTACATGAGCGTGATCACCGGCAAGACCGCGTCGCTGATTGCGACCGCTGGGCAGTTCGGCGCCATGTTCGCCGGCGCGCCGGACGGGGTAGCCGCGAGGATCGCCCCCGCGTGCGCGGCCATCGGCGTGGCCTGGCAACTGAGCGACGACATACTCGACGTGGCCAGCGACTCCGAGCAGTCCGGGAAGACGCCGGGCACCGACCTGCGCGAGGGGGTCAGGACGCTGCCCGTGCTGCACGCGCTGCGCTCGGCCGGGCCGCGGGACGCGCGGCTGGTCGGGCTGCTGAACGACGGCGACCTCACCGACGATGCGCAGCGCACCGAGGCGCTGGCGCTGCTGCGCGCCCACCCGGCGATGGAGATGGCCAGGCGGGACCTGCGGGACTGGGTGGGCCGGGCAAGGACGGAGATCCTGGCACTGCCCGACGTGGCCGCCCGCGGCGCGTTCGAAGGACTCTGTGACTTCGTGATCGAGCGGACCGGCTAGCGCATCGTCGCCCGGCGCTTTCGCTGCACCCGGTCGGCCCTCGGCGAGACGGCGGTTGCCCGGGAGCTCTGCGTTCCCCTTTGTGTTCGGTGTTCTCGCGCACGCCAGGAACCTTCCTCCGCACCCCCGGCAAGGGAATGCCCGGGGACCCTCCGGTGCTTCCATGTCTGCGGGGCACGACGTGGAGGAGGCAGGCGTGGGAATCTTCGGCTCGCACAAGACGCATATGATCACGGCCGACGAGGCACTGCCCGGCCGTTCCGAGCCGATGAAGGTGTCGGCGACGCACGTGGTGCTCGGCACGCCGCTGCAGCCGCCCTACCCGGACGGCAGCGAGATCGCCGAGTTCGCGCTCGGCTGCTTCTGGGGCGCGGAGCGCAAGTTCTGGCAAACCAAGGGCGTGATCTCGACCTCGGTCGGCTACGAGGGCGGCTTCACCCCGAACCCCACCTACGAGGAAGTGTGCTCGGGCCGCACCGGTCACGCCGAGGCCGTCAGGGTGGTCTTCGACCCGGCCGTGGTTTCTTACCGCGATCTGCTGAAGGTCTTCTGGGAGTCGCACAACCCCACCCAGGGCATGCGCCAGGGAAACGACGTCGGCACCCAGTACCGCTCCGCGATCTTCTGGCACTCCGACGCGCAGCGCGAGGCCGCGCAGGAGTCGGCCGCCGCCTACCAGCGCAAGCTCACCGAGGCGGGCTACGGCACGATCAGCACCGAGATCACTAAGGCGCCCGAGTTCTACTTCGCCGAGGACTATCACCAGCAGTACCTGTCCGACGCCAAGAACCCACACGGCTACTGCGGCCTCGGCGGCACCGGCGTCTCATGCCCGATCGGCGTGGTCGGCGCCGACAGCTGAGGGCGAGGCGTGCGGGTCTTGAACCTCAGGCGACCTTGCGCCGATCGGGTTGCGTCTGGTGCGGCAACCCACTTCAGCGGGCGGAAGTCCGGGCGCCCCTGAGCAGTTGCGAGACTCGCTGCGCTGACACGTGCAAGATGGCAGCGATATCCCGGCCCGACAGGCCTTGCTGCTTGAGTTCGTATGCGACCTTGCGGG
>Ga0335081_10005749_pt1 | contig 19639 bp, 17 predicted proteins | sample Lox_Sample_35_FD_206713 | JGI IMG/M metagenome (GOLD analysis project Ga0335081, IMG submission 206713) | Soil microbial communities from Loxahatchee National Wildlife Refuge, Florida, United States - Lox_Sample_3.5 | ecosystem: Environmental > Terrestrial > Soil > Wetlands | place: USA... | reverse complement strand
GATAGCAGAAGGGGCATGAACCGTCAACCTCAGAATTTCTTCGATCGTCCCCTTTGGAACTGGCTCGGGCTTAAATGCCCTGATGCTCCTTCTCTCTTTGATGGTTTGGATGAGATCCATAGGATGAGACTCTCCTTCACTAATTTTTGACTCGGCTTCTGATGGTTTGAGAATAACGTACGCAAAACAGGGGTGTCAAGGTGAAGGCGGGATTCAAGCTTGACAGGATAATCGACTGGCAGTATTTTGAATGAAGGGATCCCATGTCGGGCTCGTTCCCCGACAGGATTCGAACATGCAGTGACATTAAAAACGAATAAGGGAGAGTATTTGGATGATTAGGGCAAAATTATGGTTTCGCTGTGCTGCCATGCATGACCCGGTCACTCCGGTCGTCGTCCGGCCTGCTGTGCTCGGATGGGAGGCCAAGGAGAGGACGGTTGAATTACAGATCGAGAGAGCCTTCACCGGTGAGGAGCTGGTACGGCGGATGAAAGGATGGGTGACGGTTGACCCGAACGAGGTCATCAAGGTTGTAAATCAATTTGGAAGATTGAAGGTCTTAGACGAGAGGGAATTGGTCGTTGAGGTTGAGAAAGTGGACGATATTAAAAAGCTGGAGAAATCAGTTCAAGAGACTTTCCGAGGGGAGGTGGACATCGAAGCCATTTCAAAGAGTTGAAGGTGTATCATTGATATAACTATATGACCGCTACAAGCCTCCCTTAAGAATCCATGGCAAGAGATTAGTTTTGCCTTTGTTGCCTCCCTGTTATCTCAAGGATAAGTGGTAGGCAGTAAGATGGTGCTTTTACAACGTCTCCTTCTTGAGCTTTTCCACGATCTGCTTTTTCAATTCCCGTTTCAGTATCTTGCCGGTGCTGCCCTTGGGTAATTCTTCGAGAAGGATATAATCCTTGGGCACCTTAAAAGGAGTAAGGTGAGCCTTAAGAAAAGACTTGAGTTCCATGGGGTCCAACGCTGGGCGTTTTTCGCCTTTTTCTTTGAGAACGATACAGGCCGTCACCTTTTCACCATATTCCTTGTCCGGAAGGCCGATCACGGAGCATTCCCCCACTTCAGGCCTCCGATAAAGAACTTCTTCAATTTCTCTCGGATAGACATTCTCGCCGCCAGTGATGATCATATCTTTGATACGGTCAATGATATAGAGGTAGCCGTCCTCATCGAACACCCCAATATCGCCGCTTCGCAACCAATCCCCCCAGAAAACAGCTTTCGTTTCATCAGGATGATTCAGGTACCCCCTCATCACATTGGGACCACAGATGCAGATCTCTCCCTCCTCCCTTGGGCCCAAAACATTACCCTGTGGATCCCTAATTTGAACCTCAACGATATTGACCGGCGTGCCGACGGATCCGACCACATGACGAATATAATGGTTATAAGTGACCATCGTAGCCGTCTCCGTCATTCCATAGGACTCGTAGATATTGAGACCCGTACGGGACTTCCATTCCAACACGTACTCCTCGGGCATGCTAGCGGCGGCTGAGAAACAGTAGTTCACAAACCCTAATTTCGCTTTCAGATCATCAATTTTAAGCAGACGATAATAAATCGTCGGGACACCATAAAATTTGGTGACCCGGTATCGCTTGATTGCGTCCAACACCTTGTCCAGGTCAAAGGACGGTTGGATCACCGAAGAACCACCGGCGTAAACCATGGAATTCATAATGTGGATCTGCGCAAATATATGATTCGGGGGAAGAAAGCATAATCCACGATCTTCTTCGTTCGAACGCTCGAAGTGACAGACATTGTGAACAGACGATTTAATATTTTCATGGCTCAACATGACTCCCTTGGGAATACCCGTCGTCCCCCCGGTGTATAGGATGGCTGCTGTGGCCTTACGATTGAGATCAAGGGCCTTGAATGAGTCAGCCCCGCTCTCGGTCAGTCGATCATAAGGCATGTCTCCTCCGGAGCAGATGATCTTCTTCAGGAACGGATGGTCACGCCGGTCGCCCAAGGCATTGAGTTTCTCATCGGTCGTAAAGAGAACCATGGGACGAGCGTCATCCAACAGATGGGTGAGTTCACTATGAGTGAGCGTTCCCGGCAAGGTAACGGCAATTCCGCCGGCCTTGAGGACACCAAAGTAGAAGGCAAACCAGCGAAAGGAATTAGGGGCACAAAGAGCGACGTGATCTCCGGGATGAACTCCTAAACCTATCAGAGCCGTTGCCACTCGATTCGATTCCTGGTTAAACTCGAGGTAAGAAACCTCTCTTCCCTCCTCGAGAATGGCTGGCCGATTGGGAAAATAGAACGCCGATCTTTCCAAGTTCTCTGCTAAATTCATTTCTTTACCTCGAAGAAGTCGATTTTTCTCATTCTAACCAGAACGTGAGCCATCTCGCCCCTGAAATGAGGTCCCGGGAATCTCCTTGCCCAAATATAAATACTCCTGCCTCAGAGGCATAGTTCTCCTCTTTCAACCAGAGACATTTTCTTCCTGTGCCCTCTTAGCATTTCGCATTTCCCTTCCCTCTCCCTCGAGGGCTACCGCCGGTAGCCGGGGGAGAGGGGAAGGGGTAAGAGTTACTTTATTAAATCCGTCTGTATTAGTGCTTATACAGGTGGTGACATGGCCAGACGCCCAACTTGACCACCTTGCCATTCTGCAACTGGTCAATGCGGACCGCATCGACACCTTCGATCTTACCCGGACCATAGGTCAGCGGTGTACTGCTTATGCCGCCGGCCTCAAGGTTTTTAATCTGGTAGAATCCGTTATTCAGTACGTCAGCCGGTTTCAGCTTCTCAAGAGGGGTCTTTTGCATGGCAAGCCTGATGGCCTCAACCTGAATCATGGCCTCGAGGAAGCCTCCGTTATACTGCGTGTGGCTGACGAATTTATCCGGATGGTACTTTTTCTGCAGTTCGTTCTCCAGCTTTATTCCAGGGCACGGATCATACCAGTCAGGGAAGCCACCGGCAACGACAAAACCGTCACCCAGCTTACCCATGGCTCGAGCGAACACGGGGAGGTGACTTGGTGTCCCACAGGCAAAGACCATTTTGTAAGCCTGAAAGGGTCCCATCCCCAACCGGACCATCTCCTTTACCGTCGGCTGGGAACCGGGGTTAACCATAATACCGAGGGCAAGGTCAACCTTGTTTTCCTTTAGCCACATCAGCTGCGTGGTTGGCGGAGAGGTAGGCACAAGAGGCACAACCTGTGCGCCAACAAACTCATATCCCGATTTTTCGAGATATGCCTTCATCTCGGGGATCTCAATTGACAGACCCATAGCGTTATCAGCGGTAAGGTAGGCAACCCTGGGTTTCCTATTTTCCTTCCATCTTTCTTTGAACCAATCGGCGACAGCTCCCAGGTCATCCGTATAAATAGGGTAATAGGTGAAGATGGTTCCGGGCGGCGCCATGAGGAAGGGGCCAGTAGACATACTCGTGGCACCCATATGGTCTTCCATGAGCCTGCCCTTGAGTGCCAGGGCTATCGGCGACCCTGAACACCTGTAGACCAGGATCCCCTTGGCCTTAAGCTCTTCGTAAATGGGCAGCGCTTTAGCGGGCTTGAGCTCATCATCCCGCCACAGCAGCTCCAGGGTTATGTCGGCGGGCCACTTCTCGTTCCGCCACGGAGCCAAACGCTTTGTCTCATTGACATATTTAACATAGTCTTCGAATGCAGCCAGAATTGCCGCAGAATCCTCGGCGTACGGGCCGGTGAGCGACATCGTGCCGCCTATGTACACTGTTTTCGCAGCCTGAGCAGCGGCAGCAAAGAGTGCCGATGCCACTAGCAGCATCATCACAGAAGCAACTACCAACCATTTCATTTTAGCCATGTGATCCTCCTTTCTGGTTGATGATTCCATTTACCCCGTTAGAAAACCACATCCTTGATCAGGGGGATGGAGAACGGGGTTACGTCTTGAATAAAGCGGCTTCTTGAGTTGAGTCACCCCCTTTCACTCTAATTCTTCATGTGAGAAAGGCCATAGCCTGTAGCAGGTCTTGATCATTCCCCACCGGTGAGCGAGCCCCCTGGGTTCAAAAATCAGGAAGAGGATAATAATTAGTCCCCGCGTGATGAGAGCCAGTGAGGCGGCTGCCTGGGCTGCAATGACCGCAGATAAGATTGGGCCAACAATGGTGACCAGTTCATCCAGCAGCTTGAGAGATACAGCACCGAGGATAGCCCCTGTGGCGCTGCCCATCCCACCGACAATTAACATGCCCAGGTACCAGACTGAATCCATGAAGGGGAACTGGTCGACACTTGCGAAAGCATAGTAGTGAACCAGCAGTACCCCGGCCACACCGGCATAAACACAGCCGATAAAGAATGCCTGCAGCTTATAACTCCACAGACTAATTCCCATCACCTCAGCCGCCAGGTCGTTATCTCTGATGGCGACAAAGGCCCTGCCCGCCCTGGTCCTGCCTATGTTTACAGCGAAGAAGGTAGCCAAGCATGCCATTACCATCACGAGGTAGAAGTAGCTGGCTTTGGAACTCAACACGAAACTCCCGATCCTGGGCTTGGGCACCGCTAAACCATCAGGGCCGCCGGTAAGAGAGTACAACTGGAGGACGAACCAAATGATAATAAAATGCGCTGCGATGGTCGCCATAATGAGGTAGAAGCCCTTGATCTTCAAGGAGGGTAGGCCGAAAATCAAGCCTACTATTCCCGCAGCGAGGGCGGCACAGGGTAGGGCCGGCCAGAAAGACCAGCCCAGCTTGGCGGTCAGGACAGCCGAGGTATAGGCGCCGACAGCCATAAAGCCGACATGACCTAAGGAGATCTGGCCACAGTATCCGGTTAGAATATTGAGCCCGTGAACACTGATAATGGCAATCCCGATCATGGTCATGATCGTCAGCATCCTATCACTCAAGAATAGTGGGCAGACAAGAAGAAAGATGAGGAAGACCAACAGGATTCCCCAGTGCAGCCTGGTACGGAAGATAGCCATATCCTGACTATAGCTTTCTTGGAAGGTCCCACAGCGTAAACCCATCGATTAAATCCTTTCTATCCTGGCCAGACCAAATAGCCCGTAAGGCCTAAAGATGAGTACAATGATCATAACAATAAATGGGAATACATTGGCCAGTCCACCGCGGGGCAAGAGCGGATCCAGGTAGCCCGCGGCTACGTTCTCCAGCACACCCACTATGATTCCAGCTACAATAGCTCCACCAATGGAGTTAATCCCTCCCAGCAGCACGACTGCGAATGCCTTCAGGCCGATCTCTGCCAGGGGTATCATCACACCCGACACACCGCCCAAAAGGATGCCGGCGATCACACCCACGACACAGGCGATGACCCATGAGACGGCATAGACGGTTGTTGCCCTGATACCCACACTCTGCACCACCTGCAAATCCTCAGCAGTGGCCCTCATGGCCAGTCCAATTTTGGTATAGCGGAAGAGAAGCAAGAGTAGACTTAGCACAACAATAGAAACGATTAATCCGATTAACGACTCTGGGGGTACGGACATCTGACCGAGTTTCAAGGTTAAAGTCGGCAATACTCCGTGGTACGTCTTGTATTCGCCACCCCAGATGAGAGTTGCCAACCCTTCTAATACGGTGGCGAGGGCTATGGTCATCATCACGATGGCCAGTACCGGTTGGCCCACCAGAGGCCGTAGCGTGAGGCGTTCTATTAACAAGCCCATGACAACGGCCACTCCCATGGCAAGAGGCAGGCTGGCCCATATCGGCAGGTGGAATGTCACCAAGAAAGTGTAGCCCAGGTACCCGCCGATCATTACGAAATGTCCTTGCGCGATGTTAAAAGCTTCGGAGCACTTAAGAATGATCACAAAGCCTATCGCAACAAGGGCGTAGACCATGCCCAGAGCGACACCGGTGACCACTAACTGCAGAAAGAAGTTCATAAAGAATCCCCTTTGAGAGACTTGATGCTCAGACCCGTCTTTGCTGTTTCCATCCTCCCATCCTGATGGCGGATCCGAGCTTCCGTCGACGCCTCGGCCTGATCGCCATAGATCGCATCGATCAGCTCGCGGTAACGCTCTTCTAAGAATGCCCTTCTCAACTTCCTGGTTCTCGTCAACTCGCCCTCATCAGGGTCAAATTCCTTGTGGAGATTGACATATTTCCTAATCCGGGACCCCGGGGGCATCGTGCTGTTTATCCGGTCGATCTCCTGCTCCACGAGTTGGTAAACCTCCGGCCTCTGGGAAAGCTCGGCGAAGGTATTACAAGCTACCCTCCTTTGTCCAGCCCACCTGCTGACATTGGAATAGTTAATGACGATGATGGCCGAGGCGTACTCTCTCTTTGGGCCGGCTAATACCCAGGCATCCTTAATATAAGGGCTGAATCTCAGTCGGCTCTCAATAAATTGGGGAGCCAGTTTGTCGCCAGTGGCTAACTCAACAAGGTCCTCTACCCTATCCACAAATACAACGTGTCCATCCTCCCTAATGAAACAGCTATCTCCACTACAAAACCACCCATCTTTCAGCACCTCAGCCGTCTTCCCCGGATTCTTATAGTAACCGAGAAAAACACCAGGCTGCCGATAGATGAGTTCACCGTTATCGATTACTTTTACCTCTGTCCCCTCGTGAACAGGACCTACGGTCTCAAGACGGATGTCATCATCCTTGGCGCCAGTGAGAGCTCCTCCCTCCGTTGTACCGTACACGCTTTTGAGGGGTAGATTCAGAGCATGGTAGAACCTGATGGCATCCGGGCTGATCATAGCCCCGGTGGCATAGCAGATTCTGGCACTTGACAACCCCAGTCTGTTTCTGATGCGTCTGAAAAGGAGAACATCCGCCACAAGATAGGCTATTTTTAAAAGCAGACTTGGCTTTTTCTTTTGAAACTTCAGATCGGCCGCTTTATAACCGATCGGCATGAGCAGGCGCAAAGCAAGCCTCTGGATGGGGTTAGCGCCAAGAATCTGCCCCTGAAACATGGCCGCCTGACTCTCCCATAGCCGAGCCGCGTAAAATACTATACTGGGTCCTGTTTCCCTTGTATCCCGCTGTTGGGTTTCCGGCGCTTCAGCGAAGTTCAGGATGTTAGCCGATAACAGGTGGCAGCCGATCCCAAACCATTGCTCGGTCATCCAGGTCGGAGGTAAGTAGGGAACCACGTTGTCGTCCTCATACCAAGGGTCGAGGTGCAAGTGATACTCAGCACCCGTCCTCGTCGTCCGATAGGTGTGGACAGCTCCCTTGGGTGCAGCCCCGGTAGTTCCCGAGGTGTAAACGAGGGCGCAGGCATCATCAGTGGTACCGGCTTCCACGTTCTGCTCAAAGAGCCTGTGGTGTTCCTCTTCATATCTTTCCCCGAAGCGTAGCACCTGCCTAAATCCCACCAAGAGATGGTCATCATAGTGGGCGAGTCCCTTATAGCTCCAGTAAATGACCTTTTTGAGCAAGGGGATTTCGTCCTTGATTTGGAGAAGCTTATCAACCTGCTCCTGGTCTTCAACGATAGCAAATTTAGCCTCGGAATTTTGGGCAATGTATTTTATCTCCGAAGGAACTGAATCAGAACACACTCCCACTGAAACCCCATGATTGGCTTGGGCAGCCAACTCAGCATAATACCACTGTGGGGCGTTATCTCCGATAATAAGCAATTTATCACCCGGCTCAAAGCCAAGAGAGAGTAAACCCAGGGCGAGGTATTTGACGTTGAGATAGTAGTCTTTCCAGGTGTAAGGCTGCCAGATCCCATAGTGCTTATGGCGCATGGCTTTACCCTGGCCGCCATACTTTTCATAGTTATATTTGAGTATCTTGGGCCAGGTATCGCCTTTTTCTTTGTGGACTGGTTCCATCTCAGTTGTCGTTACCGACACCACATTTTCTAAGCAAGCCACCTCTTCCTTCGCCGGTAGTGCTTAACTTCACGATAGCTCTTTTTGGAGCCAACTGCCGACAGCCCCAGATAGAATTCCCGAACATCCTCGTTGTCCCTTAACTTCTCAGCCGGGCCGGATAGAACTACCCTGCCATTCTCCATCACATAGCCATAGTCAGCGATACCCAGGGCTGCCCTGACATTTTGCTCCACAAGGAGTATTGACATCTTTTGCTCTGCGTTGATTCTCTGGATGATTTGATAGATGTCTTGCACCAGCAATGGGGCAAGACCGAGTGAAGGCTCATCTAAAAGCATCAGCTTAGGACGTGCCATGAGCGCTCGCCCTATCACCAGCATCTGCTGTTCACCCCCAGACAGATAGCCGCTCACGTGGCGGCGGAGGTCTTTAATCTTAGGAAGGTAACCGAAGACCAGTTCCAGGTCCCTCTTGACTCCAGCCCGGTCTTTGCGGCAGTAAGCACCCACCAATAAATTCTCTTCAACACTGAGGTGCTCAAGAACCCTTCGTCCCTCCATGGCCTGGCTAATGCCCATAGCGGCAATATCCTCAGGACCATACCTATCTATCCTCTTACCATTAAAATCAATACTGCCGTCGGTTACGTCTCCCTCTTCCGTCTTTAGCATTCCTGATATAGCTCTCATTGTCGTCGTCTTGCCTGCGCCATTCGCCCCGAGTAAGGCAACGATCTTACCATCACCTACCTCGAGTGAAACGCCTCGTAGCACCTGAATCACATTCATATAGACAACTTCAATATTGTTTACTTGGAGCATGATCTCAGACCTTTTATTAAGGAATATTGGAACGATGGAAGATTGGAATAATGGGTTCAAATATAAAACAAATCAACCTCGTTTCCATGGGTTTAACCCATTCTTCCATTATTCCTCACTTATTTCTCTTTCCCCAGGTAAGCACTTATAACCTCGGGATTATTGCTAACTTCGGCAGGAGTGCCCTCGGCAATCTTGCGCCCAAAATCGAGGACAATAATCCTGTTCGCAATGTCCATAACCACTCCCATATCATGTTCCACAAGAATGATACAGCTAATCCCATCCCTCAGAACGGGTGTATCAGGATAGGTGGCTCCCTGACCTTCGAATACGTCAATAATAAATCGGGCGATATCCTCCTTTTCTTCCAGGTTCATCCCTGCCATAGGCTCGTCAAGAAGCAGAACCTTCGGCTCCAGAGCTAATGCTCTTGCCAGTTCCACCCTCTTTCGTAACCCGTAGGGCAGAAGGCCAACTATTTTCTTTCGGACGGGAGCTATCTCCAGAAAGTCGATAATCTCTTCTACCGTCTGGCGGTGCCTAATTTCCTCCTTAAGTGCCCAGCCAACGTATAGCCCACCGCTGATGAAGCTTTGCTTCATCAGCACATGTCGGGCAGCCATGATGTTGTCTTGAGTGCTCAATCCGGTGTACAGCTCGATATTCTGAAAGGTCCTCGCAATGCCAAGTTTGGCCAGCTTATCCGGCCGCATGCGGGTAATTCTTTTTCCGTCGAAGTATATCTCGCCTTTTTGAGGTTTATAGAAGCCATTGATGCAGTTGAGGAGGGCGGTTTTGCCGGCACCATTAGGCCCGATGATCGCCAGGATCTCTTTGTCCCTGATCTCCGTACTCACGTCAGCAAGGGCACTGACACCGCCAAAGCTGAGGGAGAGGTTATCAATTCTCAGTTTCACCTGTTCGTCTGAGTTCATATGTCATCGCTTCCCACACAAGACATTCTCTGCGGAAAGAGCACAAATTGGTTCTCGTCATTTTTTTTCACGGTAGGTTTCTTCCATTTTGATCAGGATTTGGCCAAATTCGGCGGCGTGTTTTTTCATGGAAGAAAGCGCTGCTTCTGCATCACCGGCCAATACGGCTTCAACAACGGGGCGGTGCATGCCCTCAGGATGCAAGGTGTAAGGTTTGGGAGAAACGACTTCGATCACCCTTTGAGTGAGCTTCATTGAAGACCTGACAATGGCTTCCCAAAAACGGTTTCCACACATCTCGGCCAAAATGTAATGCGCCGCTGTCTTCTTTTCAATATCTTCCATTAATGAAGCGGTGGGAAAATCTTCGTCCTCCAGGGCTTTCTTCAAACGTTGAGCGTATTCCGACGTAATGGCCAACGCTGCCAATCTTGCAGTATCCGGCTCGACAAGGAGTCTAACATGATAAAGTTCGGGGACAGAGATTTTATCGGCCAAAAAGAGATCCAGAAAAGCATTGGAGATATGTCCGAAGGTAAGCTCCGTCACATAGGCACCGCCGCTCACTCCATGGCGTGTAACAATAAAGCCTAGGTTTTCAAGTGACCTGAGAGCTTCCCGGATTGCCATGCGGCTGACTTGAAACTCTTCCACCAGGCCTCGCTCTGAAGGGAGTCTATCCCCGGTCTTAAATTGTCCAAGCAGAATGGACTCCTTCAATTGTTCGCAGACTTCTCTCGAGACTCGAAATTGTTTGATGGGTTTGAACCTTGCCATTTTTGCTCGTCCCATCATATACCAAGTTTAAAATGGGTTTGCAATAGTTTTTATTGACAAAGAATTTTCACTTTGATAATGGTTATACCATTGACTAAGTATGAGAGAAGTCCCCCAAAAACAGACTCCTTTAGTCTTGAAAACATTACACGGCCAAACAGGATTGAATTATGTTGAAAGAACTAACACAGAGAACTCCATTTTATGATGTGTGGAGCAAATTTATTTCAAAAGGAGATGTTAATTGTGTACCGACACACGTCAGGCAATCCTGGGAACGTTGCCGGGAAGCCAATGTAGATCCCCAAAAAGAGGCAAATATTATGCGGATAGACCAAAATTCTATTCGCAAACGAATGGATGAGCATTCTGATCTACATCAACTCCTCCAGGCGCATTATAAGAATGTCGAGAAATACTTTTCCTTCCTGCCTCTTTGCATCTTTTTTTCCGACAGAGACGGATACATCCTATCCATTACAGGCCATGATAGAGTATTAGGTCTGATAAGAGAGGACCAGCAAACGGAAATAATCGGCAGCTCCATCAAAGAAAGGATTATAGGCACCACTGCCCCTGGCATATGCCTTGAAGAAAAGCGGTTTGCCACAGTGAATGCCGAAGAGCATTACATTCGGAGAATTCATTGGGCCAGTTGTATCGCAACGCCCATATTTGACTGGGAGCAGAATCTTTTGGGCTGCCTGGATTTCACCGTCACCGTGAAGGATGCAGAAAAACTGAAGCACCTCATACCCGTTTTGTTAAACACCGCCAATTCGATCCAGTTCGAGCTCTCCTTAAAAAAGAAGTTAGAACAGCTTGATCTCTTTCGTTGCTATTATCGTTCTACCTTTGACTATTCGCGTAGCACCCTAATCCTGGTAGATAGGAGAGGCCGGATCATCGATCTCAACAGAAACGCTCAAGAGGCTTTTAATGTAAATTCTGAGTGCATAAAGAATAAAGACGTTCGAAGCATCCTGGGCGATAAGTCCGATAGTGAATTTCTTTTCAAAAAGTTTGGTGGAAGTAAATCTCTTAAATACAGGACGTCAGGATTGTATTCCACAGAGTCAATACCTATTTTTGATCGATCTGGGAATGAGATTGCCTTTTTGCTTAAGCTGGAGAAAGAAAAGGCTCCCAAGGCGATCCCTGGAGGGGTACCATATACAGCTCGACACACCTTCGAAGGCATCATTGGGACAAGTCCTAAGATGTTGAACATCGTTGAAAAAGCTAAGAAGGCTGCCAAGGGGGGATCAAATATCCTGCTTGAGGGGGAAACCGGTACGGGAAAAGAGCTATTTGCCCACGCGATTCATGATGAAAGCTCGTATTGCGGTGGGCCTTTTGTTGTCCTTAATTGTGCCGCCATCCCTTTCGAGTTGATCGAAAGCGAGCTATTCGGCTATGAAAGGGGGGCTTATACAGGTGCACTCCATGATGGCAATACTGGCAAGTTTGAATTAGCCAACGGTGGAACGATCTTTCTGGATGAAATTCATGCAATGGATTTATCGGCACAAACCAAGATCTTAAGGGCGATTGAAGATCGGCAGGTCACAAGAATTGGCGGAAAATATGCAATTCCTGTGAATATCCGTATTATTGTTGCAAGTTCAACAAATCTCGAAGAGAAAATCGAGAGAGGCCTTTTTATCCCGGGACTCTTTTATAGGCTAAATGTTGTTAGACTCAGTATTCCCAGTCTTCGGGAGAGAAAGGAAGATATTCCGTCTCTGGTCGATTACTTTATTAGTGAGATGAATCTAAAATTCAACCGCTCAATACGGGGAGTGGAGCCTGAAGTGTTAGAGGTTATGTTTCAATATTCTTGGCCAGGAAATGTGCGTGAGTTGAGAAATTGTATAGAGAGTGCTTTCAATTTCTGCGTAGGGGAAGTTGTCCGTTTGAATGATTTGGAAGACATAGTGCCTTTCGAATCGAAAAAAAAGCCCATTGCGGGAAGAACGATGAGTGATATAACCAAGGATCTGATGATGGAGTCACTTAGTCGGTTTGGCAACGTGGGGGAAGCGGCCAATTCATTGGGTATTCCCAAGAGTACTTTTTATAGAAAGATGAAGAAGTTCGAATAACCGCTCTCAAATGATTAAGATGCGGATCTTAGTTAATTTTTTAAGATCCACCAGCTTCTGTCTTACGTCTCACATCCTTAAGTAATTAATTTATAGAGGCCTGGATTTTATCAAAATGAAAAAGAGTGATTCTCAATTTGGTAAAATATAGGGGCGGACTTTCATAAAGAACCCCAATCAAATCTTAATTTTTAATTAATATCGGATAGTTGGACCAAGAAATAAGAACAACTCTTTTTGGCACTTATCTTGCTATAGACAAAACGAAAAAGGAAAGAAGGTCTTTAAACTGGCAACAAGTGGCGGACAACATTCTAGGGAATCAGCCTGCCTGATTTTGTTATAGTCCTTATAAAATATATCCTAAGAAGATAAAATTTCCAGTTAAAGGAGGGAACTATTATGAAGACATGGAAGATGTTTGTCGGAGGGCAATCCATCTCATGCATGGAAACATAGAGAAGAGACCATGAGGCAGGCCTATCAAATATTCCCGATTTTGAAAGAGAGGGAGAACCAAATTGTCATGACGCTCAGTGGCGGTGAAAAACAGATGGTAGCGATCGGAAGAGGCTTAATGTCGAGGCCCAAGTTGTGTATTTTTGACGAGCCATCGTACGGCCTGGCGCCACTGTTGGTCTTAGAAATATTCAGAGTGATAAAGTCACTACGGGAGCACGGTATTACTGTCCTGGTTGTTGAGCAGAATGTTAAACAATCGCTGGAAATGGCCGATCGAGCCTACGTGTTGGAAAATGGACGGATCATGTTAGAAGGAAAAGGTGAAGATTTACTTAAGAATGATTATGTAAGGAAAGTCTATTTAGGACTATGATTTTTTGGGTAAGGAGGTAAAAGAATATGGCTAAAGATCTTGTTAAGACATTGGCTGATTTGAAGGAAGAAGAGGCTCTTAAAATTGTTGAGGCTAGGCTGAAAGCTGGCGACGATCCACTCAAAATTCTCGACGATGCCAGACGCGCTTTGGAAATCGTCGGCAAGCGCTTTTCCGATTGCGAATATTTCATACCCGACCTGGTATACTCGGGTGAAATACTGAAGAGAATAACGGATATGGTTAAGCCCAAGATCACCAAGGGGCGGGAGGCGAAGCGTCTCGGTAAGGTGGTTGTGGGCACGGTGGCCGGAGATATCCATGATATCGGCAAGGATATTGTCGTCTTCATGCTCGACGTCAACGGGTTTGAGGTCTTCGATCTGGGTATTGATGTGCCAGCGGAGAAATTTGTCGATAAGATCAAAGAGACCGGCAGCAAGGTGGTCGGACTGAGCGGCTTCCTAACGTTAGCTTTTCAATCCATGAAGGACACGGTCGAGGCAATCAAGAAGGCCGGGCTTCGGGACAAGGTAAAAATCATGATCGGAGGGGGTCAGATCGACGATCAGGTGAAAACCTTTACGGGAGCGGATGCTTATGGGAAAGACGCCATGGAGGGCGTTAAATTAGCCAAGGGCTGGATAGGAGGGTGAGACGATGGAAAAGAAATGGGAAGAAATGTCAGCAAAGGAGAAGAGGGAGGCCAGATTTAAGACCTGGCTTTCTGCAGAGGGTGTGAACTTTCAAAGTCCTGAAGCTGAGAATACCTATAAGAAAGCAATCATGAGATTTAAAGACGTGGTGCTGCTGGGAAAAACACCGGACAGGGTACCGGTATTTCCGTTCGGGACTTTCATGCAAGGGCACCTCTATGGCGTGACGCCCTATGAATCTATGTATGACTATGGAAAATTACTCTCCGCCCATAGGAAATTTTTGGAGGATTATAAGCCCGATTACTACGGCTCCCCGGCTTTCATCGGATCGGGCAAGATTCTGGATATTCTCGACTACAAGCTGTACCGGTGGCCGGGTCACGGGATTTCTCAAAATTCGGCTTATCAGTACGTAGAAGGCGAGCACATGAAAGCAGAGGAATACCCGGCCCTGATCGACGACCCCACGGACTTCTGGATGAGGACCTATTTACCCCGGGTCTTCGGGGCATGGGAGCCGCTGACCCAGGTTACCCCTTTTCCCAATCTGTGGGAGGTGGTAGGGGTTTCCGGGTGGATGATTCCCTTTGGCATTCCGCCGGTTCAGAAGGCACTTAAAGCGCTGATGGAAGCCGGCAGCGAAGCCATGGCATGGATCGAACAGATTATGGGTTTTGAGATGGAAGCAAGGGGTATGGGTTTTCCTACTGCCATAGGAGGCGCCGCCAAAGCGCCCTTCGATATCCTCGCGGATACGATAAGAGGCACGCGGGCCATCATGGTCGACATGTACAGACAGCCGGATATGGTCTTGAAAGCCTTAGAAAGGATTACTCCCCTTTACATCAAGCAAGGGGTGGGCATGGCTACCTTTGCAGGAAACCCAGTGGTATTTATCCCTCTTCACAAAGGTGCAGACGGATTTATGTCAGATGAGCAGTTCAAGAAATTCTACTGGCCTACTCTGAAGGCGCTCATTCTCGGTCTGGCCGCCGAAGGATGTGTGCCCTTCTTATTCTGCGAAGGATCATACAACACGAGGCTTGAGTATCTCAAGGAACTGCCCAAAGCGTCCTGTTTTTGGATATTTGATCGTACGGACATGGCCAACGCAAAGAAACTTCTTGGGAAAAAGCTCTGCATTGGCGGAAACGTTCCGGCGGGAATGATCCTCACCGGAACGGCCGAACAGGTGAAGGCCTACTGCAAAAACCTGATTGATGTGGCGGGAAAGGGCGGGGGTTACATCATGGCCTTTGGAACCGCTATGGACGAAGGGAAAGCGGACACCATACATGCCATGATTGATTTCACCAAAGAATATGGCGTTTACAAATAGATACTGAAGGAGTTGAGATAGTACTGGTGAAGACAAGGCAACGCTCCATTGCCTTCCTGATGTTGGAGTCTCGCCAGTGGTAAAGGTCTGAGGGAACAAGACATGCCTGTCATGCATGATATCCCCCTGAGATTGAAGACCACGGAAGTGTTGCGACGGGAGGGATTTGGGAAGCACTCAAAGATCAGACCAGGGATAAAAAGTTTAATTTTTGAACTCCTTACCCGGGTGAAGAAAGACCCTCTCTTGGAGCCGGCGATCGCCTATGAAATCCTGCCCATCGCTGAGAAGGGCCAGGGGCAATTGTCCCTGGAGGGTAACATCGTCGTGCATGGTCCGCTATTGCCTTCACTCCTGCCAGAGGCCAAAGAGCTTGCCGCTGTGGTCTGCACAATCGGTACCCAGTTGGAGAAGCAGGTAACAAAATACTTTGACCGGAACAAACCGTTGGAAGGTCTGCTCTTAGATGGCATCGGAAGCGCAGCAGTAGATTCCCTTATCAAGGAAGTCTGTAAGTTTTTGACGGCTAAGGCGTTATCCAAGGGCTATCATGCGAGCAGTCCCATCAGTCCGGGTATGCCTGGGCTGCCTATTACGGAGCAGTGGCAGCTGATGAAAATGGTGCCGGCCCGTGAGATTGGAGTGAGCCTAACTTCTTCAGGAGTGATGGTTCCCCGTAAATCAGCCTCCATGGTCATTGGCATAGGCCCACAAATGAGAACGTGGTCACGAGCCGAAGTCTGTATGCGCTGCAGTCTCAAGAGAACCTGTCCTTATAGAATACAAACGTAGATAGAGAAACAGAAAAACAAAGCAGGGGAGAATGAACTCTTGTGCCGTTGATTTTGAGCCGGTAGGTCGAAGAGGGGAGTGTAAGAAGAGTGAATCGCTTCTGACGTGCGCTCACCGGCTCGGCGTGGGTATCAGCAGCATTTGCGGGGGCAGGGGAACATGCCGTTCGTGCAAGGTGCAAGTTCTCAGTGGAGCTGTCTCGCAGGCAACTTCGATCGGACTGGAGGCCTTTACCTCTGAAGAACTTAAAGAGGGGTGGCGTCTTGCCTGTCAGACTTTTCCTGTCCGTGATTGCAAATTGGCTGTGCCGCCCGAGTCAATGACTACTCCACAGCGGGTCCAGGTGGAGGGATTAGAGACGCCCATTCGTCCGGACCCGCCCGTTCGAACTTTCCGCTTACAACTTTCAGCTCCATCCTTGTCCGCACCATACAGTGATGCTGACCGTTTGCTCGAGGCGTTGAACCAGCAACACCAACTGCGCTGCGGGAAAGTTGATATTAATGCCCTGCGCAACCTCTCCGCCCAGTTGCGGTCGTGGGACTGGGAGTGCCTGGCCGTCGTCCGCGATGACGAAGTGATAGCTCTCTTTCCCTGGGCGAGCCACCCATTAGGGTTAGCCATAGACTTGGGTACCACCAAGATTGCGGGTTATTTGGTTGATCCGAGCGACGGCCGGACTTTGGCGGCCAAGGGAATGATGAACCCCCAGATCAGCTTCGGCGAGGATATCATCAGCCGTATGACTTGTGCTATAGAGTCGCCAGATAAGGGTGTGCAGCTTCAGAAGTTGGTTGTTGAGGCAATCAACGAGCTCGCTGTCGACCTGTGTACTGGGGTAAGTACCAATATCGATGAAATTGTTGAAGCGGTCGTCGTCGGCAATACCGCTATGCACCACCTCTTCCTTGGTTTGCCAGTCAGGCAACTGGCTCTCTCTCCTTTTGTCCCTGCGGTTAGCAGGGCATTGGAAGTGAAGGCTGGTGATTTGGGCTTACGTATTGTTCAGGGGGCATATGTCTACCTGCTTCCTAATATCGCCGGCTTCGTTGGTGCTGATCATGTAGCAATGCTATTGGCAACAGGAGCCTGGGCGGCCGAAGGACCGATCGTGGCTCTTGACATCGGAACCAATACTGAAATTTCTCTGATCCATGAGGGGAAGATCACTGCCGTCTCCTGTGCCTCCGGCCCTGCATTCGAAGGTGGTCATATCAAGGATGGTATGCGGGCTGCCACCGGAGCGATTGAACGTTTACGAATAGCGAATGGGGGCGTCCAGTACCAGACGATAAATCAAGGACCGCCCGTTGGCATTTGCGGGTCCGGTATCCTGGACGCCCTATCACAGCTTTACCTGGCTGGAGTCATTGATGAAGGCGGCAGGATAGCGGACAACCACCCTCGTGTTCGCACATACAAAGGGCAACGTGAGTTTGTGCTCATTGGTGAGGAGGAGCGAGACGGACAGCCAGCCATCACGATCACTCAGCGTGACGTGAGAGAATTGCAGCTGGCGAAGGCAGCCATTCGTGCCGGTATCCAAATGCTTCTCGAAACAAAGGGCTGTTCTGAAGATGGGATTCAGCAGGTCATCATTGCGGGAGCCTTTGGCACCTACATCGATGTGGCGAGTGCAGTGGCAATTGGGATGTTCCCTTCACTGCCCCTGAACCGTTTCCGACAGGTAGGAAACGCTGCTGGCATGGGAGCCAAGCTGGCGCTGATCTCTGTGGGCAAGAGGGCTGAAGCTCAAGCGATTGCCTCACGAGTCAAGTATCTTGAATTGGGCAGTGCCCCTAATTTTGAGCAGACCTTTATTCAGGCGAGCTACTTAGGGCGATATAGGATGAAAGACGGTAGGAGGGAGGGAATGGAATGATAGAGACGAGAGTGTCAAGTCGAACGAAAGAAGTAATCATCGGTGAAGACCAGCCTACAGTGCTCATCGGCGAGCGGATCAACCCTGCTGGTAAGAAAAAACTATCAGAGGCTTTGAAGACAGGTAACTTGGAAATCGTCCGGAGGGAAGCACAGGCTCAAGTACAAGCCGGGGCAGACATTCTTGACGTCAGCGTGGGGACATTCGGGGTAGATGAAGTAATGCTGCTTCCCCAAGCCGTGCAGACAGTAATGGACACTGTAGATGTCGCTCTATGCCTTGATAGCGCCGTTCCTGAAGCTTTAGAAGCAGCTCTCAAAGTCTACCGTGGTAAGCCGCTTATCAACTCGGTTAGCGGTGAAGAACATTCCTTGGCCAAGGTTCTACCGCTCGTCAAGGAATATGGCGCAGCGGTCATTGGTTTGGTACAGGACGAAAAGGGTATCCCAAAGGATTCGGAGGGGAGAGTAGCGGTTGCCCATAAATTGGTAGATCGTGCGGAGGCGGCCGGGATCTCTCGGGAGAACATTATCATCGACTGCCTGACTTTCGCTGTGGGCGCCGATCCCAGCTCCGGACGAGCAGTCATGGAATCAATCCGGAGGATTAAAGCCGAATTGGGCGTAAACCTGACACTGGGAGCCAGCAATGTCTCTTTTGGCTTGCCTGATCGCGACTTGCTCAATAGTGCCTTTGTCGTGATGGCTGTTGCCGCGGGTGTCACCTGTCTTATTGTGGATGTCGCCAAAGTGCGTCCAGCCGTTCTGGCCGCTGACCTGATTCTCGGTCGCGATAAACGCGCGAGGCGCTATATTGGAGCTTACCGTCAACGCCAAAAGCAGCAGGGACACGAAGAATAAAACTCAATTTTTTCCCTTATCCGTAAATACCTCACTCTACCGTGGAAACTCACCGAGATCGGCATTACTCTTTTCTCGGCCTTTCTGCGGGCACAGGCTCCAGGCCGTCCCCTCCACCACGACCTCACCCTTTTGATTTGTACAAGTGGTTTTGAACTTGACTCGATTTTTTCCTGGGATCAGCTCAATGACCTCTACTCTCGCGGTAATAACATCGCCGATTCTCACCGGTGCGAGAAACTTGACGTCTTGAGAGAGGAGGATGCCGCCAGGTCCGGGAAGGAGATTTCCCATCACGCTGGAGATATACCCAATCGAGAGGACACCATGGGCGATCCTTCCTTTGAAGTATGTTTTTTCCGCATAGGTTTGGTCGAGATGAACGGGATTAAAATCGCCTGTGGCCTCAGCGAAATCCTTTATCGTCTTCTCTGTGATCGTGTTGGAGATCCGGGCGGAGTCTCCGATTTTAATCTCGTCGATGAATTTTCCTCTGGTCATAAAGATGATACCTCCATAAATTCAAGTATCGCTTGGTCACGACTCTTGTTAGGCTGAAATAGGATGGAGTAATGATTGGTTCCTTCCACATCTACTCTTTTAGCGTTCGGTATCTCACGAACCATCTGCTCCGCCACCTCCTCGGGGAGCAAGAGATCATCCTCAGCCAACATCCCTTTGGTGGCCCGCAAAATCAAAGTCGGCGCCTTTACCCTCTTATAGAATTTCGTTAAATCCACTTTCCCTAAGTTTTTCGCTTCTTCCTCAATATGCTTTGGATGAAC
>Ga0335081_10005747_pt1 | contig 19645 bp, 16 predicted proteins | sample Lox_Sample_35_FD_206713 | JGI IMG/M metagenome (GOLD analysis project Ga0335081, IMG submission 206713) | Soil microbial communities from Loxahatchee National Wildlife Refuge, Florida, United States - Lox_Sample_3.5 | ecosystem: Environmental > Terrestrial > Soil > Wetlands | place: USA... | reverse complement strand
TCTCGTGTGCGTTGTGCGCGATGGCGATCAACGATCTCGGTCACCGCGCGATCTCGCTGACCGGCTCGCAGGCAGGGATCGTGACCGACACCTCGCACACCAGGGCCAGGATCATCGATGTCCGGGCGAACCGGATTCGCGAGGCGCTGAACGACGACCTGATCGTGCTCGTCGCGGGCTTCCAGGGCGTCTCGACGAGCCGCGATGTGACTACGCTTGGTCGGGGCGGCTCGGACACGACGGCCGTCGCCTTGGCCGCCGCGATCAGCGCTGAGGTGTGCGAGATCTACACCGACGTCGCCGGCGTGTTCACCGCCGACCCGCGCGTCGTGCCGAACGCGCGGAAGCTACCTCAGGTGAGCTTCGAGGAGATGCTCGAGATGGCCGCGTCCGGGGCCAAGGTGCTCCAGCTGCGCTCGGTCGAATACGCGCGGACGCACGGTGTGCGGCTGCACTGCCGCTCCAGCTTTGATTCGAGTCCCGGTACCGTTGTGATCGGAGAAGACGAGACGATGGAGCACCCGCTGATCACCGCAGTGACCCATTCGACCGAGGAGGCTCGGATCACGCTCCTCGGCGTCCCCGACCGCCCAGGCGCGGCGGCCGCGATCTTCAGAGCGCTAGCCGACGCCAACTGCAACGTGGACACGATCATCCAGAACGAGCCGCGCGAGGAGGGTCGCGACGCGGAGGTGTCGTTCACGATCTCGTCCGAGGACCTACGTGCCGCTCAGCGCGCGCTCGAGCCGATCACGGCTGAGTTGGGGATCGCCCAGATCGATACCGATCCGGAGATCGGCAAGGTCTCGATCATCGGCGCTGGCATGCGCTCGCATCCCGGCGTGGCCGCGCAGGTGTTCGAGACGCTCGCGGAGCGGGAGATCAACATCGAGATGATCTCCACCTCGCCGATCAAGATCTCGTGCGTAATTCGGTCCGAGACGGTGCCCGACGCGGTTCGGGCCCTGCACGAGGTGTTTGAGCTCAGCGCCGCCGAGGTCCAGCGGGAGCGTCCGATCGGGCAGGAAGCGAGATGAGCCGCGGATACCGCGTAGCGGTCGTTGGAGCCACCGGCGTCGTCGGGACAACGATGCGTTCGCTGCTGCGCGAGCGTCGGTTTCCAGCGAGTGAAGTCGTTCCGTTTGCGTCGCCGCGCTCCGCCGGGCGGGAGGTCGACGGCCAGCCCGTACGCCCGCTCACGGCCGGCGTCGACATCGACGGCTTCGACATCGCGCTGTTCTCCGCCGGCGCCGGCGTCTCGCGCGAATGGGCCCCGCGGTTCGTCGAGGCAGGCGCCACCGTGGTTGACAACTCCTCAGCCTTTCGTCGCGATCCCGAGATACCGCTGGTTGTCTCAGAGGTCAATCCGCATGCGCTCGAGGGCCATCGCGGACTGATCGCCAACCCCAACTGCTCGACCATGCAGTTGGTGGTCGCGCTGGCGCCGATCCATCGCGAGGCCGGAATCGAGCGTCTGGTGGTGGCGACCTACCAATCGGTGTCGGGCACCGGCAAGAAGGCGATCGACGAGCTTGACGCCCAGGCCGATGCCTCGTTGCGGGGCGCAGACCTGCCGGCGCCCCGGGTGTATCCGGAGCCGATCGCGTTCAACGTGATCGGCGCCGCCGGCAACTTCGCCGAGGGAGACGACCACACCGACGAGGAACGCAAGATGATGTTCGAGACGCGCAAGATCCTCGAGGACGAGTCGATCGGGGTCTCCGTAACGTGCGTTCGCGTTCCCGTGCGGATCTGCCACTCGGAAGCAGTCAACATCCAGACGCGCGAGCCCCTGTCGGCCGACGAGGCGCGCGGGCTGCTCAGCGCGATGCCTGGCGTCGTACTCGAGGACGTGCCGACGCCGCTCCGCGCCGCGGGCCGCGACGAAGTGTTCGTCGGCCGGATTCGCCGCGACGAGTCCCATCCTCGCGCGCTCAGCATGTGGATCGTCAGCGACAACCTCCGTAAAGGGGCCGCGACCAACGCGGTCCAGATCGCGGAGCTATTGGTCAAGCGGGGGTTGCTCCGCAGCCGCGATTCCGTCGCGGCGTAGACCTGCTGGCGCAGACCGGACCGGGCGAGGCGTGGGCGGGGACGCCCTCCTACGCGCTGTTAGAAATCTGACCTCAAATTCGTGTTCAGAAACGGTCTGAACTGGGTATCCCGGCGCCGAACTTAGAGCTACGGGCTCCGCAGGCTTCCAACGGGCGGACATCAGGGGTATGACGAGGGCGAGGCGTTTAGGCCTCGCTCTTCGTCGTTATGGCTCATCTGGGAGCGGCCAGCGCTGGAGTCACGTCGCGTTGCCCGGCGCGAGAGCGCGCAAACCTCCACCAGCAACAGCTCGGCCGCGGCTCGCAACTCCTCCGCGTGGGAGTCGAGGTCGGCGCGCTCTATCCCATCGGTCCGGCACCGGCCAGCAAGCCGCTCGAGGTGAGCAGCGCGAGTGAGCAGCCGGCGTGCAGCCTGATCGGTCTCCCGCACGAGGGCGCGGATCTCGCCCGCTTCAGTTGATCCCTCAGTGAGCTCGACCGACACGGTTGTGTCCTCGCGCAAACGTCCCTGCATAAGCAGGAAACGCCTTCACGCGCCCGAGACTTCCGGGACGCTAACGAAGACTCGGGGGTCCGCTCAGGCGACCGCGCCGGCCACGACCGACGTCGACCAGTCCATGACCGACGTCGGCCTGACGATGTGCTTGCTCATCCCGAGTTCCTTCGGAGACAGTCCGAGCGCGAGCCCGACGAGCTGGGGAAGATGGAGCACGGGCATCCCGAGCTCGCGCCCCACGACCTTCGCCGCGACCGGCTGCTGGAGGTCGAGGTTGAGGTGGCAAAGCGGGCAGGGAACGACCAGGCAATCGGCCTCGGCGTCGATCGCGTCGCCGAGATGGCGGCCGGCCTGTTTGAGCGACGCTTCCTTGTTCATCGTGATGATCGGGAAGCCGCAGCACTTGTAGACACCGGCGTAGTCGATCACGGTGCCGCCTAGCGCTTCGATCACCTGGTGCAGATAGCGGTCGCGTGGGTGGTCCTCGTCAACGCCGAGCCGCTCGGCGGGGCGGATGATGTAGCAACCGTAGAACGGTCCAACTTTCAGGTTGCTGAGCGGCCGCTTGACCTTGGCCTTGAGCGCGTCGAGGCCGATGTCCTCGACGAGCAGCCATAAGAAGTTCTTGTTGGTCAGGCCCCGCTCGTACCGGAGGCCCTCGTCTGAGAGGTTGCCGTTGACGTGCTCGCGGTACTCGGTGTTGGCGTCGAGGCGCTCCTGGCACTCGGATTGCGCGCCCTGGCAGGTCGAGCAGATGTTCATCATCAGCTCGCCGTCGGTGCGCTGGGCCAGCGCGAACGTCCGGGCATTGAGCGTGTCGGCGAGCTCCTGGTTGTGCTCGGCGATCACGCCGGCGCCGCAGCACGCGGCCCGGTCAAGCTCGATCAGCTCGATATCGAGCAGCGGGGCGACCTGCGCCATCGATCCGTGGAGCTCCGGCGTGAACCCACGGCTCACGCACCCTGGCCAGTACGCGACCTTCATGACTGGTCCTCGGCCGCGGACGTCGACCCGTCCGCCTCGGTCTCGGGTTCGTCCTCGTATCCACTCACGTACAGATTGAGCTCGTAGCGCTGTGGCTTCCCGTCGATCGTGTCGAACAGCTTCTTGACCTCCGGGGGGGCCTTATGCGGGTGCCCGAGTGCCGTCCTCGGCGTCATCTTCCCGCGCGAGAGACCCTTCAGCGCGGTTGGCAGTCCGCTCAGCAGCTCTGCGCCCGCGGCTGGGTGGAACTTCCCGCCATAGGAATCGGCGAGCAGATCCGGCTCGTGGAGGATCCCGTTCTTGCGGATGTTCTTGACGAACGCGTGCTCGTGGTTGTAGCCGTTGTTGCGGTCCTTGATGTCGAAGTCCGAGCCGGCGATTCGACGCAGGCGCATGATCTGGCTCATCGGGGCCACGCCCTTTGGACACGCATCAATGCAGCTGAAGCAGTGCGTGCAGTCGTAGATCCCGTGACGATCCTCCGACAGGTCATTGAGGCGCTCGCGGTGCTGGGCGTCGCGCGGGTCGCCGACGAACCGGTAGGCCTTGGCGAGGGCGGCCGGCCCGATGAACTCCGGATCGACCTCCATCGACAGACAGTCCGAGACGCACGCACCGCACTGGATGCACGCCATCGGCTGGGTCACGTCGACCATGTTCTCGTGGGGCACGATGTACTCGCGTTCCGGCACCGGCTGCTTGTTGATCAGCCATGGCGTCACCCGCTGGATCTTCTTCCAGTGGACGGCGTCCATGTCGACGATTAGATCCCTGATGACCGGCATGTTGCCCATCGGCTCAACCGTGATCACCGGCTTCCCGTCGCCCTCCTCGTCGGGCGAGTTCCACGCGCGCCCAGCGGCCTCCACGAGATGTGTGTTACACGCGAGGCCGGGCTTGCCGTTCATCCGCACGCCACACGAGCCGCAGATCGCCTGCTGGCAGGAGCAGCGGATCCCGATCGAGCCATCAGTGTCGTCCTTGATCTGGAGGATCGCGTCGAGGACCGACTGGACCGGCGAGAGATCGACCGTGTGGGTGTCCCAGCGCGGGGCCTCGCCGGACTGCGGGTCGTAGCGCCGAATCTTGAGCGTGTACTTGGGCATCAGTAGGTCCTTTCCTCTGGCTGCCAGCGGGTGATCGTGACCGGCGAGAAGCTCACCAGCGGCACATCGGCGCCGTTCATCGAGATGTCGATGTGCTTGAGCCATTCCTCGTCGTTACGCCCGGGATAGTCGATGCGCCACTGGGCGCCTCGGCACTCCCTGCGCTCAAGGGCGCCGACCACGATCGTCTCGGCCACGTCCAGCATGTAGCCGAGTTCGATCGCCCCGATCACGTCCTGGTTGAACACCGAACCGCGGTCGTCGATTGCAGCGACCGTGCCCTCCTCCTTCAGCCGGCGGACGATCTCGTGCGCCTTGTTCAACCCCTTTTCGTCGCGAAACACCGCGACGTACTCATTCATGGTCTCGCCAAGCTCGTTCTTGATCGCGCCGATCCGCCGGCCGCCCTGGGGACGGTTCATGACCGCGGCGATTTGCTTCTCGGTGTCGGCCACGCGGGAGGCCGGCGTGGAGGGCATCGGCATCTGGAGCGCGCGGGCCGCAGCGTGCGCGCCCGACCGTCGCCCAAACACGAGCGTGTCGAGGAGCGAGTTCGCGCCCAGGCGATTGCCGCCGTGGACTGAGACGCAGGCGACCTCGCCGGCCGCGTACAGGTGCGAGACGGTGGTCTCGCCGTCGGAGTCGGTCTTGATCCCGCCCATGATGTAATGCATGCCCGGCCGGATGTGGATCGGCTCGCGAGTGATGTCCACGCCGGCGAAATCGCGCCCGATGTTGACGATTTCCCGTAGCGCCTCGAGCGTGCGGCGGCGTGGCACTTTGGTGATGTCGAGCGCGACGGTGCCGTCGGGGAACCCGCGGCCCTCGTTGATCTCCGTTTGCTCGGCTCGTGAGACGACATCGCGCGAGGCCAACTCGAACTTGTTCGGCGCGTACTTCTCCATGAACCGATCGCCCTCGGCGTTGAGCAGCCAGGCACCCTCACCGCGGGCGCCCTCGGTGATCAGGAGGCCGTTGCCGGCGAGCGTCGTCGGGTGGTACTGGACCATCTCCATGTCCATCAGCTTGGCGCCGATCCGGTAAGCCTGGGCGATGCCGTCGCCGGTAACGATCAGCCCGTTGGTGGTCGGCTTGTAGAGCTGGCCGCAGCCGCCGGACGCGAGGATCGTCGTCTTCGCGTTGAACACCTCGAGCGCGCCGTCGCGCAGGTTGCGGCCGATCGCGCCGATGCAGCGGCCCTCTTCGTCCTGGAGCAGGTCGGTCGTGAACCACTCCTCGTAGCGGTCGATCTGCTCCGAGCGCTTCATCAGCTGCTCGTAGAGCACGTGGAGGATCGCGTGGCCGGTAATGTCCGCGACGTAGTAGGTGCGTGCGGCCGACGCGCCGCCGAAGGCGCGCGTGCCGAGGTGGCCGGTCTCGTTCCGGTGGAACGTCACGCCGAGGTGCTCGAGGTAGAGGATCTGGTCGGGGGCCTCGCGGCACATGATCTCGATCGCGTCCTGGTCACCCAGGTAATCCGAGCCCTTGACCGTGTCGAACGCGTGCGACTCCCAGGTGTCCTCCGGGTTGAGCGCCGCGTTGATCCCGCCGGCGGCGGCGACGGAATGGGAGCGGACGGGATGGACCTTGGAGACGATTGCAACCGACGCCCCCGCCTCGGCCGCCGACAGTGCGGCGCGCTGACCAGCCAGGCCGGCACCGATGATCAGGACGTCATGCGAGGGCACGCAATCGATTCTATTTGCCGCGAATCGAACCCGCGTTCTGGTAGGAGTACCGGAGCCGCGGCTCGAAGTGTGCCCGTCGAGGTCCCGACGGATACATGCCCCCGAACCCTGGAATCGATGCGATTTGGGCGGTTCAAGGATGGGTAGCTATCGTCTGGAATGAAAGGGAGGCTGGCGGGGATTCGGAGCGGGGCGGAACGGCGACCATTGCGCCCCGCGCGATCGATCATCGCGATTGCCCTTTGCGCTTTCGCGCTGGTGCCGATCTTCACCGCGTTGGCGCGCGCCGGAGTCGCTACTCCGGCGCTTCGGGTCCCCTCCGTACTCAAGGTGTCCGTCCCCACGGTGTCGGTCCCTACCGTGACGGTGCCGACCGTCACCCTGCCGACCGTGACGGTCCCCACCGTCCCGACCGTGACGGTACCGCCCTTAAGTCCGCCGCCGGTGCCGACGCCACCCGTGACTGTCCCGTCAGTGCCCCAGCCGACGGTGCCGTCAACCCACACCTCCCTTCCGGGAACAAGCACCGCTGCGAGAGGGGTGTCTCGTGTTGTCTCACGCTCCGCGGGCCTGTCGACAACGGCGGGCAATGCCGGCGCCGCCTCGACGCCAGCCGCGGCGATGACTGGTGCAGCGAGCCCAAGCGCTGGATCCGGAGGCGGAGCAAGCGCCGCTGCGTTCCCCACATCCGCGGCCCGGGGCAGCAGTCAAGGGCGTAAAGCGGCGCGCGGCGGGGGCCACCACCTGGCACCGCTGACCCAGCGGCAGCTTGTGAATCTTGTCTCGCGTCTGAGCGGCTGCCTGCCGTCGGTGTCGCCACGTCAGCGCCGACTCCTAACACTGCGGACCGGATATGGACTCAACCGCTCGTACAATCGCGCCCAGGTCGCCCGGATCCTCGGGGTGAGCCAGCGTCGAGAGAGCCAAATCGAGCACGCGTCCTTAGTCGGTCTGCGGCGGGCCTCGCAACACAGTGACTGCGCCGGCGCATCGCGCGCGGTTTCCACGAGCGGGATCGGTGCGGCGGGTTTGCCCTTTGAAATGCTCGCCCGCGTCCTTGGACCGGCGCGAACCGTGCCGGTTGCGAGGCTGTCTGGCCGCTCACGCGCGGCTTCGCACAAACGCTCAGCGGCGCCGCGATCGGCGACAAGGCCTCGAGGAGCTAACCCCGTCGCCACGGCGGGCAAGAATGCGGTGATTGCCGCGCCCTCGGGGGGCGGCATGGATTGGCTGCTGCTCATGGCGGCTCTCGGTTGCGTCGGTGCGGCAGCAACGGCGGTCGGCGCTCGCCGGCATTCTCGGAATGAGCAGACGCGGCTGAAGGACGGTTCGGCGGGTGCCGGGGCAGCCTCACGGCTCGGTTGGCGGCCGCGGCCCCCGCGGATTTCGCCGTTCGTGGGCGCGTTGGGGGGTCTGCCGGCGCTCCTTCCTAGCAGGACTCGGCCGCAATCCGAGACGCACCGCGCGCTGCCTGAGCACACCATCCCTCGTGCCAAGGCCCGGACCGAATCACTTCCCACCAAGCGCGGACTCGCCGAAGCGATGACTGCGTTCGCTCTTGCAAGCACTCTCGAACGCGAACACGATCTATACGGCGCCCAGGATGCCTACCGCCATGCGGACGAGCTCGGTCATCCCGACGCGTCCTTCCACCTCGGCGGAATATTCGCCGAGCAAGGCGATTTGGATGGCGCTCTAGTTCACTATCGCCGCGCTGACGAGCTCGGGCACGCAGCCGGGGCCTTCAATCTGGGCGTGCTGCTCGAGCGCCAAAGCGATCAGGTCGGGGCCGAAGCGGCCTACCGTCGCGCAGACCAGCGTGGCAACGAGCTTGGTGCATTCAATCTCGGCGTTCTACTGGAAAACCGGGGCGACCTCGATGGCGCCGCGGCCGCGTACCGACGCGCGGACGACCGTGGTGACGCCGGCGGCGCGTACAACCTCGGGAACATGCTTGCCGACCAAGGCGACATGCCAGGCGCCGAGCATGCATTCGATCGCGCGGACGCGCGCGGCCATGCTGCGGCCGCGTTCAACGTGGGCGGTCTGCTTGTCGAGAAGGGGGACCTGGCAGCCGCAGAGGCTGCTTACCGCCGAGGCGACGATCGCGGCCACGCAGCCGGGGCGTTCAACCTCGGGGTGCTCCTGGAGGAGAGGGGCGACCTGTCCGGTGCTGAGGCCGCCTACCGCCGCGCGGAGCAGCGAGGCCGGAGCCACATCGCGGCCATGGCGCGTGCTGCCCTGCTTGAGTTAGGTGAGCGCCGGTGAGCGCCGGTCGCGGGGCTTAGACTGGCCGGTCAACACAGCGCAACCTCGGTGCCGTCGCCAACCCGCAGGCGCAGTGCGCGTGGCAGCGAGAAGTCGCGGAACACCCGGGCGTCCCGTCCGACCACGCTCGCAACGAGTCGACCGCCGACATGCATCACGCTGGCGCCCGGAGAGATGATTGAGCGTTCGACCTCGGCGCCCTCAACGCGAGCTCGCTCGCCGATCGACGTGTACGGCCCGATGTACGAGTCTGTGATCCGGGCGCCCGGCCCGATGACCGTCGGTCCGACGATCACGCTCGCGTGCACGGACGCGTCCTCGTGGATCCAGACCCTCCCCTCGATGCGGTTGCCGTTGTTGGAGGGCCGCCTTAGGCCCGCGTCCAGCCGGTCGAGAACGATCCGATTGAGCTCCAGAAGATCAAGCGGGTCGCCACGGTACTGCCGCCAGCTGTCGACCAGTCTGACCTGGAAGTTGCCGCCGGCGCCGGCGATTCCCTCGCCGAGCATCGTCAGATCGACATCTCCGCGGACGCTCCACGGCGCGGCCGCCGCGAGCGGCAGCGCGCCCGAGCCAAACAGCCACACGCCCGCCATTCCTAGCGCGTGATCGGCGCTCAACGCGGCGAGGTGGAGCATCTCCTGCGTGGCCGTACTCAGATGCTCGTGGGTCCCAGGCGTCTGGTGCACGAGCAGCGCGACGTCCGGCGCATCCCAGAGCCGATCGACGAACGGCGCGAGCGGCTCGTCGAGGACGCCGGTTCCCAGATGCACGAGGCACGGTGCATCGCCAACGATTGGCGCCGCCATCCGAAGAGCATCGGTGATCTCGAGCGGGGCCTCGCGGTCGAGGTACCTGATGGGCGGACCCTCGTGTCTGTCTCGCGCGCCTAGACAGTCACGAATATCATCCGCGAGCGCTGTCGGCGACGCCACGAGCACCTCGTCGACGTCGGCGTGCTCGAGCGCGTCGAGCACGTGTTCGACGATTGGTCGGTTGGCGACTCGCGCCAGGGCGTGGCGGTGGACGCGGCCGCCGGAGACAGAGGACCGAGCGCCATCTTCGACAACGATCAGCCCCAGGAGCTTCATGCTCAAGGAACGGGTCGCGAGCGCCGTTACTCGCGCGCGTCTCTCCACTAACCGGCACGCGCCGGGCGGCGCGGTATCTACGCGGCGACGCTACGAAGCGATCGCCAGCACGGGCCTGCTCGCAGCCGCCGGCGCGGGCGGCTCCGGCGCCGCAACCAGACCGTTGACGTGCGCGTAATGGCACGCCTCGGTGCGATTGGCGACGTCGAGCTTGCGGTAGACGTTCGAGACGTGGAACTTCACCGTCTGCTGCGTGATCCAGAGCTGTCGCGCGATCTCGGCGTTGGTCGCGCCGGATGCGACGAAGCGCAGGATCTCCGTTTCCCGATCGGTCAGCGTCGAGTGCTCGGCGGCAACGGCGACCGGCTCCCGGCTGGTCGAGCGAAGGCTCGCCGGCGAGTGGACGATGTGACCGGCGACCGTCTCGCGGATCAGCGTGGCCAGGGCGGACGGGTGGATCGCCTTCGACATCGCGCCGTTGGCGCCGGCAGTGAAGGCCCGCTCGAGCCATTCGCCCTTCATGCGGAGCGCCAGCACGATCACTTTGATGTCCTCGTCCTGGTCGCGCAGGCTCTGAATCAGCGCGAGGGCGGCTTCGGATTCGCCGCCTTCGTCAACGAGGACGACCTCGGCGCCGGCCTGCGTGATGCGCGACGCGGTTGTTTTGCGAGGGTCGACATAGCCGAGAAGTTGAAATGCCCCGCTGTCACGGAGTCCCGCGCGAATCGCCCCTACGATCAATGGGTTGTCGGCTACGACGACAAGTCGCTTCATGGTGCCCTTCCGTTGATTTGCCCCTAGACCTGGCCTACCGCTTCCGCGCCCCGAACGAGTAAGCGAGCAGACGCACCTGGTCCATTCATTTCCCGGGTCAGCTCGCCCGACGGTCCTCCGTCCGCGGCCTCCCTTGGAGCAGAAGGATGCGTGTACGGCGGAGCGCAGGCAATAGGCCGCACCGGCGCTCGGCCGTTCAACTTGCTGAACGCTTCAGACGTGGCGGTAAAATGCCGATGGCTTTAGGACCTTGTTGAATCGACACCTATTGGGGAGGCGCATTCGGTGAAGCGGCTCGTGGTCGTCGCCGAGGACTCGCTGATCGTCGAGGCGATCGGCATCGCCCTGCGCAGGAGCGGCGAGTTCGATCTGCTCCGCCATCTCGACGGGCGCACGGCCTCGAGCGAGCTGATCGTCGAGGGCGAGCCCGATCTCGTGTTGATCGACGAGATGGACCAGTCCGATCGTGTGGTCGAACTCATTCGCCAGACCAAGGCGGCGCGCGAAGGCATCGCGGTGATCGTCCTGACGCTATCGCCGGAGTCCGCTCGACTCGAGGAGCTGTTCGACGTCGGTGCGAGCGCGGCCGTCTCCAAGGCGACCAATCCGGCTGCGCTGGCGACGCTGATCCGCGAGACGCTTGACGGCCGAGTGCTGCACGTCCACAAGCCCGCCGGCTCAGGGCCGGGATCGTCGGGCAGATCGGCGGCGGCGGAGGAGTCCGTGCTGTCGGCGCGCGAGCTCGAGGTGCTCCGGCTCGTGGCGGCCGGATCGACGAACGGCGAGATCGCTCGGAAGCTGTGGGTCACCGAGCAAACCGTCAAGTTCCACCTCTCGAACATCTACCGCAAGCTCGAGGTCGGCAACCGGACCGAAGCCAGCCATTACGCCCACGTCAACGGTCTGGTGAACGGCGGGGAAGCGGTCGCTTCCTGAGCCGAAGCCGACTCGCCGGTCCGAGCCTGTGCCCGGAACGTCGCGTCATGCGGTCGAGGAGCGCTGACGGAGCACGCTGAGCGGCGTGCGCAGCAACAGGCGAAGGTCGAGGCCGAGCGACCAACCGCGCACGTACGCGATGTCCATGTCGAGCGCCTCTCCGTAGGTGCAGTTGGCGCGGGCCGTCACCTGCCACAGGCCGGTGATCCCCTGCGGCATGGCGAACCGCTCGAGGTGATGGGGCTCGAAGTTCTCGGTCTCGTAAGGGATGCACGGCCGTGGCCCGACCAGCGACATATCGCCCTTGAGCACGTTGATCAACTGCGGCAGCTCGTCGAGGCTCGTTCGACGCAGGCTACGCCCGAACTTCGTGACGGCGTCGGCTCGTTCGAGCTTGTACACGCCCCCGTTCTCGGTCGCGACAGCGCTGGAGGACATGATCTGCTTGATGGCCATCCGATGGACCGCCTCGTCCGTGTTGACCTTCATCGTGCGGAACTTCAGCGCGGTGAACTCCTTCATGTTCGTCCCGAGACGGGTCTGGCGGAACAAGATCGGACCGTCGGAGTCGAGCCGGATCCTCAGCGCGATGTAGGCGAACAGGGGAGCGAGGAGGATCAGCGCGGCGCCGGTTCCGACGATGTCGATGCAGCGCTTGAGCATGCGCGAGCTCCGCGACGCGCGATTGGGTGGCAGCCCGAGCAGAGGCAATCCCTCCACTGAGTGCACGGTCAGACGAGGACCGACGAGCTCGAACAGCTGCGGGACGAGATCGATCTGGACCGGGAAGGCACGGAGTTGCCGGAGGAGCGAGAGCAGTTCGGACGCCGGCTCGTTCGAGAACGCGATGACGACTCGTTCGACGTCCAGGCATTTGACGATGTCCGCCAATCGCTCCGGACCGCCGAGGATCGCCAGATGCTCGGGAAGATCGGGGCGTCGGGCCTTCGGATCGCGGTCGATGAAGCCGACCACGTTGACCCCGTACTCCGGGTGCTTGACGAGCTTACGAGCGATCAGTTGGCCGACCTCGCCCGCGCCGACGATCAAAGTGTTCTGCTCGTAGGCGTGCGCACGCTTGCACGCGCGACGAGCGATCGTTCGTACGAGCGGGAGAATGCATATCGCTAGCGCCCAGAACGTGATCAGCGCCCAGATGCTCGGGTTTGTCCGTCCCGCCAGTCGCGAGGCGACGAGTAGCACCCACACCCCAATCGTGACCAGATGGAAGACACCGACGACGTCGTCGGCGGTCGAGTGGTCCGCCTGCTCCTGGTCTGAGCGGTATAGGCCCTGAAGCTTGGCCACGATGACCCAGCAGGGAAGTGTGGCCAAGAACACCAGGATCTCGTGGAAGGAGCCGAATGCGCCCGACGGGCCCCAGGAGAGGGTGGCCAGAAGGTAGGCAAAGCTGAGGCCGACCAAGTCGGCGGCGAGCAGGCTGCGTGGGACCAACCAGGCGCGCCGTTCCAGCCGGCCGCGCCCGAGAAGCTCGCGGGTGTGGTCGTCCATCGTGGCGATCAGGTCGTTCAGCCCGTAATGCGACCCGGTGATGCCGGCGTCGACGTCCGGCTCGGTCTGATTCCGGTGCGTGTGAATCGACGTGACTGAGCTCATCGGCGAGCAGCATGAACACGCAGATGGGCCGGCGCTAGACCAGGAACCCAAGACAGGTCCTAATACCGGTCGAGGGACCGGGCAGGGCGAGGACGGCACCTGTACCTTCGTCCAGCACGCCGCCATGCCTTCGGGACTACGTTACCCGAGGCCTGGGAGACCTTTCGCACACGCAGGTCCCGATGCACAGTTCAGGAAGCCCCAGAAGCTTTGGAGGCGCGATCAGGTTGATCACCATATGAGAGGACCGATGAGCATGCAGGTCGTGGGGGCACGAGGTTCGATGAAGCGGCTGGTCGTCGTGGCCGACAACTCGCTGATCGTGGAAGCGATCGCGATTGGTCTACGCAAGAGCGGCGAGTTCAAGCTGCTCGGCCACGTCAACGGACGGAGTGGTTCGGTGCAGGCAATCGTCGAGGCGGATCCGGACGTCGTCCTGGTCGACGACATGGACGGCTCGGCTCACGCCGTCGACCTTGTCGAGCGGATCAAAGCCGAGAACAGCGGCGCAGCCGTGATCGTGTTGACGACGTCAATGGAATCGGAGTGGCTCGACGCGATTTTTGAGGCCGGCGCGACCGGCGCGATCTCGAAGGCGACGCACCCTGCGGCGCTCGCAACCCTCGTCCGGGAGACGATCGACGGGCACGTCGTCCATGTGTACAAGAGCTCCGGGGCTCGACGCTCAGCCCGTACGAACCCGGTGGCCGCCGACCAGTCTCCGCTCACATCCCGCGAGCTCGAGGTTTTGCAGCTGGTAGCCGCTGGATCGACAAACGGCGAGATCGCCCAGAAGCTCTGGGTGACCGAGCAGACGGTGAAGTTCCACCTGTCGAACGTGTATCGCAAGCTGGACGTCGGCAACCGGACCGAGGCGAGTCACTACGCCCACGTCAACGGCATGATCGGCACACCGGAGTTTGCCGCCACCTGAGCAAGGCACCTTCGTCGGTTGGTCTCGGCCGCGTCGCCTTCTTCCTAACCCGCCTACACAGAAAGTCGACACCTTATGGCTCCCGCAGTTGCGTCCGAACACAGCAGCCCTGTGAGAGCCGCGAGCGCACCGCGTGACCGAGGGACGCTTGTGAGCGTTGCTCGGACGCTGGATGAGGTGGAAGCGCTTCGGGGTCCGTGGAGTTCCGTTCCCTGGGGGCGAGTGGACGCCGACCTCGACTTCTATCGGCGCGTCATCGTCTCCCGATCACAGATCGAACGTCCGCATGCCATTCTCGTCGAACGCGAAGGACGAGCGACCGCGGCGCTGGCAGGGTGGATCGAAAATATGCCGCTCGCGAGCCGGTTTGGCTATGCGACGGTGTTCGCGCCAACCGTCCGGTCTCTCACCGCCACGCTCGGCGGCGTGGTGAGCCCGGCGGACGACGCCACGGCAACGCGTCTGATCGATGCGGCGCTCGAGGTCTTCGCGACACGGGGTGTCCATGTCATCCGCCTCCCCGGTGTCCCGACCGAGTCTCCGTTCGTCCGGGCCTTCGAGGCACGTGTGCCCCAATTCCGACGCCAGGTCCTTGTCAAGCCGCGCACTCACCATCAGCTCACGCTGCCCAGCACATTCGACGAGTTCCTAGCCTCTCGCTCGAAGGGGACCCGCAAGAACATAAAGCTCTACCGAAACCGGTTCGAGCGAACGTTCGGTTCCAACTCGGCCCTCAGGATCTTCTCCGGTGCGGATGACCTGACGCGGATGGGTGAAGATCTCGAGGTTGTGGCGGAGAAGACCTATCAGCGTGGCCTCGGCGTCGGCTTCGCGGATTCGCGGGAAGAACTGTCGCTGCTCGAGCTCTCCCTCGCGCGGGGCTGGTTTCGGGCCTACGTGCTTTATGTCGCGCAGGCTCCGATCGCCTTCTGGACGGGCTGGGCGTACGGCGACACCTTCTACACCGGAGCGACGGGATACGATCCGGACTTCGCGAGTCATCGAGTGGGCACCTATCTACTGTGCCGGGTGATCGAGGATCTGTGCGCCGATCCGTCGATCCGCATCGTGGATTTCGGATCAGGAGATGCGGCGTACAAGCACCAGTTCGGCAGCGAGACGTGGAGCGAGAAGGACGTGCTCGTATTCGCGCCGACCCTGCGAGCCGTAGGGATCAACGCGGTGCGCACCGCGGTCCAAGCCGCCGACCTGGGGGCCAAGCGGGTTCTTCGCTCCGCCGGGTGGGGAGACAGAGTCAAGACACTGTGGCGCTCCCGGCTCAGGGAGCCCAGCAGTACCTGAGATCTATCCGGCGATCTCATCGACCTGCGACGAGTTCGTCCTCCACGTGGCACGATGCCAGCGCCGTGGGTCACCCATCGCCGCGGGTCACCCATCGCCGAGGGTCACCGAGCGCCGTGGGTCACCCGGCGCGTCGGGAGAGGTTGCCCGGAGCGGGGCGCCGAGGCCGGCGTTCTGGGAGCCGGGCGAGGCGAAGCTGACTTCTCGCCCCAGGTGAGGAGCGAGTTAAGCGGAGAGGGAAGGATTCGAACCTTCGATGGAAACTTGCGCCCCCATAGCCGAGTGTGACACCCAGCTCGCATTCAGCCGCTCTGCCACCTCTCCTTTTGTAAAAGCAACGCGTGGCTGCACCTGGGGCTTGCGTGAAAGGAAATTTCATGGGGCCTGCGCAAGAGCAAATGCTAGCCGCGCGCGGCGATAGCCCCGCGCATCATCCGCCGGCGTAGCTCTCGGCGCGTGAATCGGCGGTAGGCGGAGTCCTCGACCCGCACCGTTCGAAGTGCTGCCGCACGGATGTAGCCGAACAGATACGCGAGGCCCGACTGCGCGTACGGTCGGCTGCAAGCCAGCTTGACCGAGCGCAGCGCCACCCAGCTGGGTGGATAGTGCGTGATGTATGCACATTCACCGAGCCGCACGCGGCCACGGATCACACCGTCTGCGCTACCCCACCGCCGGTGGTGCACGGAGACGAGATCCTCGAAGCTAATGGTGTCGAACCCGCGCATCCGCGCGTACGTTTCGTCGATCGTGTCCCACGCGAGTCGTTCCTGAACCCCGCCGATCGACTCGAAGCATTCGCGCGAATAGCACTTGAGCGCGCCGTGGACATGATGGCGAGGGATGACGAGCCGGCGCACTTCTCCCCCTGGCATCGGCTCTACCAGCACGCCACCTGCAAGACCGAGACGGGGTTCGGCGGCAAACCGCTCGAGCAGCACGCGAAGATAGTGCGGCGGCAGTTCGATGTCGCCGTCCAGCTTCAAGATGTGCGTGTACCGACGCCAGTCGACGCCCGCGAGCCCGAAGTTGAAGTTCCGCGGGGGCGCCGCTCGCGCAAGTCGATCCCGGGCGCCGGCGTGCGGCGATGCGGCTTCGGCCTCGGTCACCTCCATGAACGGAATGTCGGGCGAGAGCGAGTGGAGCAACTCGAGCGTGCCGTCTGTCGAAGCGTCCTCCACTACGATCCATCGCGCCGGCCGCAGTTCTTGCGCAGCGAGCGCCCGGGCCACGCGTTCGATGTGGGCCGCTTCGTTGCGGACCGGAGAGACGATGAGGACTCGCGGCTCCATCACTGCCTACGCGACCGTTTCAAGGGTCATGGGCGTCGTCGTGCCGTCGACGAGCTCCCGGTGCCATAGCTCGAACATGAAAAGCGACCAAAGCCGCTTGGTCTCCTCGTCGGCTCCCGCGGAATGCCGGTCCAGCATCGACTGGACGGCGTCGCGGCGGAAGTAGCCGCGGCCGAGCGAGTCGCGGTCGAGCAGCACCTCGCGCGCCAGATCATGAAGGTCCCGTCGCAGCCAGTGGCTGATCGGGACCGTGAAGCCTTGCTTCGGCCGGTCGAGGATGTCGTTCGGCAGCCACTGCCGTAAAGCCTCGCGAAAGACCCACTTCTTCTCGCGTCCGTGGATCTTCAGCTCGGCCGGGATCGAGGCGGCGAACTCCATCAGTTCGTGGTCGAGCAGCGGGGAGCGGGCCTCGAGCGCATACGCCATCGTCGCGATGTCGATCTTGGTGATCAGATCGCCGGGCAGGTACGTCGTCACATCCACCTCGAGCATGACGTCGAGCACGTCCCTGCCCGACGCCTCGTCCCAGGGGTCCGCGATCACCCTGCTTGTAAACGACTGGTCAACCGTTGCCGCGAACTCGTCGGTGTAGAGATTGGAGCGCTGGGACTGGTCGAATGCCGACATGTAGCTCTCGTAGCGAGCCGCCGGTGAAAGCGCGAGGCCCGTCAGTAGCCGACGAGCCTTGTTCGCGACGCTCGTGAGCTCGCCGCCTCCGAGTGCTGTCGCGCGGTCGGCCGCGAACCGGCGAAGCGACGCTGGGACCCGCTCGAGACCCGCCGCCAGCCGGTTGGACACGTAGCGCGTGTATCCGGCGAACGACTCGTCGCCGCCATCGCCGTTGAGCGCGACCGTGACGTGTTGCCTGGTCAGCTCCGCAAGGTAGAAACTGGGGATCGCGGAGGAATCGGCGAACGGCTCGCCGTAGTGGCGCACGATCTTAGGGAGCATCTCGACCGCGTCGGGGCGGACGACGAACTCGTGGTGATCGGTGCCGAACAACCCAGCGATCTGGCGGGCGTAGCGGAGTTCGTCGAAGTCGTCGTGATCGAACCCGATCGAGAAGGTCTTCACCGGACCGGAGCTTGCCTCGGCCATCGCGGCGACGACCGCCGATGAGTCGATGCCTCCCGAAAGGAAGGCGCCCAGCGGCACGTCCGCGATCAGCCGGCGGCGCGTCGCGGCACGCACGTGCTCGAGCAGCGCCTCGTGTAGCTCACGAGGATCCTTGAACTCCGCCTTGCGCGAGTAATCAAGCCGCCAGTAGCGATTGAGTGTGAGCCCCCCGCGCTCCAGCACCAGCGTGTGCGCAGGTGGGAGTTTGCTCACCCCAGCGAAGATCGAGAGCGGCGCCGGGACGTAGCCGTACGCGAGGAAGGAGTCGACCGCGCTGGTGTCGAGCTCCCTCGGGATCGTGCGGTCCTCGAGCAGGGCGCGCAGCTCGGACGCAAACGACAACCCCTCTGGGCCGAGGGCGTAGAAGAGCGGCTTCTTCCCAACTCGGTCCCGCGCCACCAGCAACCGGCGTCGGCGTTGATCCCACAGGGCGAAGGCGAACATTCCCTGCAGGTAGCGGACGCAGTCGATGCCGTGCTCCTCGTAGAGGTGCACGATCACCTCCGTGTCCCCCTGCGACGCGAACCGATGACCCCCGCGCCGGAGGTCCTTGCGCAACTCCTGGAAGTTGTAGATCTCGCCGTTGAGGACCACGGTCACCGATCCGTCCTCGTTGCTGATCGGCTGATCCCCGGTTACCAGGTCGACAACGCGCAGGCGCTGGATGCCAAGACCGGCTTCCTGCTCCTGAAAGAGGCCGCGCGAATCGGGTCCGCGATGCTCGAGCGCCGCGCACATCCGCTCCAGAAGGTGTCGATCCACGGAACCGCACCCGGGGGTCATCACCTTGCCGACGATTCCGCACATTCAGAGGATCAAACGTTCGGCCGTCTACCCTTCTTCTGGCTCGCGGCCTGCGTCCCGACCTGGTCGTTTAGGGGCCGATTTGTCCTTGGTAGCCGGCGCCCGAGACGGCGAGGCCGGTGGGCTGGTAGTAGCCGGTCGGTGGCGGGGTGTAGCCGGGGCCACTGACGGGCGTCCAGGTGGTTGTGGTCCAGGTCGGGGTCCAGTTGATAACGTTGCCGGTCCCGCCGAGGACGGTCTTGGCGCTCGTATCTCCGGAGACGTTGTCTTGGGTGGTGCAGGAGGCGGTGCAGTTCCAGATGGAGTAGTTCCCCTGGCTGGCGGAGGGTGCTGAGATGTTGTATTCGGCGGTCATGTTCTGGGGGTCGCTGTAGCCCTCGCCGGTTGGGCCCCACTCGGTGCCGTAGTAGCCGTTGACGATGGTGTTGTGCTCGACGCTGAGGCCGTGCGGGCCGTAGATCTCGATCGGGTCGGTGTTGCATCCGGCGTCGGTCAGGCAGTTGGGGGCTTCGACGTCGAGGTTGTTCTCGACGGTGATGTTGTTCATCGGGGTGTCCTGGAACAGCAAGGTCTGGGCGCGGCTCTCGGTGTGCCACATGATGTTGTTGTTGAAGGTGACGTTGCTCTGGCCGCCATCGACGTGGAGCACGTTGTTGTGGAGCCCGGGGGGCTGGCCGTTCCCCCCGGCAGCGGTCTCGAAGCCGGGGTCCATCGGACCCTCGAACGCGTTGTTATCGATCGTGGCACCGTTGACGCCGCCGATCTCGATGTAGTGCTGCGCATCGGTCGCCTCGTTGGTGTCCCGGTAGCCGATCTCGGGGCCGATCACATTGTGCGAGATCGTCAGATCAGAATTCTCGGCGCTGCCACCGACCACCTCAAGACCTTCGCCCACATGATCGATCTGGTCGAGTCGGATCGTGACTCCGGTCGCGACCGCGGTGTCGCTGCAGTCATGCGGGTCGATGAAGATCGCGTCGTTCTTCGGTTGGTTCTCGATCGTGAGGTGCTCGAACGTGATGCCGCCCGTGCTGCCGCACAGGAGTGCAATGCCTCCGCCGGTCGCGCTCGGCTGTGTGATGTTGAAACCCTCGATCGCGAGATTCCGGGTGTTAGAGCCCTCGATCGCGATTCTCGGAACCACGACCGTCTGGCCGGGCGTCGCGGCCAGCGTCACCCCCGG
>Ga0335081_10005746_pt1 | contig 19645 bp, 19 predicted proteins | sample Lox_Sample_35_FD_206713 | JGI IMG/M metagenome (GOLD analysis project Ga0335081, IMG submission 206713) | Soil microbial communities from Loxahatchee National Wildlife Refuge, Florida, United States - Lox_Sample_3.5 | ecosystem: Environmental > Terrestrial > Soil > Wetlands | place: USA... | reverse complement strand
GCAGCGCACCGTCTATCCGCCCATCGGCTCCACTTTCGACGTCAACGCGAAGTACGCCGATGATGAGATGGGCCTGGGCTGGAATAATCTCCCCTTCGCCGTCCCCAACCACCGCGCGGAGAACGGACCGGCCGACGCTTATGTGCGCATCGGATGGTTCCGCAGCGTGGCTAACATCTATCACGCTTTTGCCATTCACTCATTTGCGGACGAACTGGCCAATGCCGCCAACCAGGATTCTGTCCAATACCTATTGGAATTGATCGGCCCTTCGCGCATAGTTCCGCTGGAATACAAGCCCGAGGAGCAGGATGAGGCGAAGAATTATCCGCTGGACACGGCGCGTTTGCGTCGCGTAGTGGAGATCGCCGCGGAACGATCCGGGTGGGGAAAGCGCCCGAGCGGAAAAGGACATGGCTTCGGCATCGCAGCACACCGCAGCTTCCTGACCTACGTCGCCACGGTGGTTGAAGTGGAAGTGGATGACAGGGGGCAAGTGACAATTCCCAACGTATGGACGGCGGTCGACGCCGGAACCATCGTCGCGCCCGACAACATTCGCAACCAGTTTGAAGGAGCCGCTAGTTTCTCAGCAAGCCTCGCCCTGCTGAGCGAGATCACGGTCACCAACGGCGTCGTGAACCAGAGCAACTTCGGCGACTACAAGCTCATACGCATGGATCGCGCACCGCGGCATACCGACGTGCACATCGTCGAGAGCGATGCTGCGCCGGCCGGCGTGGGGGAGCCCGGGGTTCCACCTTTTGCTCCGGCTCTTTACAACGCGATTCACGCCGCAACCGGGAAACGCATCCGCGAGATGCCGCTCTCGAAAACGAAGCTGGTCTAGCCGTAGCGAGAACAAGCCCCGGGGACGTGCGGCCTGCGAGCACCCGATTGATTTCGCATCACTTCTCGCACTTCTCGGCGCCCGTGTAGTTCTTGACGATCTGACTTTGCTCCCAGGCTGCTATCTGTTCGCGCGCGTCTTTCACGAGCTTAGCGAATCGACGAGCCAATTCGTGAATGCGCTGTGATTGCCTTCTCTGAATGGCCTCGGTCGGAATCAGTTCCGTGCCGACCCCGATTGCGGTGGCACCCGACAAAATGAAGTTGGCCGCCGTTTGTTGATTCACTCCTCCTGCCGCAATCAATGGAATATGCGGCAGAGAACCGTGCAGCGCCTTGATGTACCGATCCCCGCCAACCGGACCACAGGGAAACACCTTGACGAAATCAGCGCCAGCACTCCATGCCGTGACCACCTCGGTCGGCGTCAGGGCGCCCGGCAGGACCGCGACTTTCTGTTTGGCCGCAAATTCCAGGATCGCCGGATTCAGTGACGGGGCTGTGACAAAGCCTACGCCTGCGTCGATGCACAAACGCGCGGTGTCTGTATCGAGCACGGTGCCGGCACCGACAATGATCTTGGGATCGGAACGAACCAGGTGGGTCATCAGCGCCACCGCGCCGGGCACAGTCATCGTGATTTCCACGATCGGTATTCCGCCACGTGTGACCGCTTCTGCGGCGAAGTGCGCATCATCGCCAGAGGAGGCCCGGATAGCCGGAATGATGGCGATTTCTCGAATTCGGGAGCAGACTTCGTCTTTCGTCATTTCTCAGAGTCCTTCCGGCGCAGGTTCGAACCGCACGAATCAAGAAATCACTTACACCGCTTCGTTGGGATCGCCTACCGGCAGCCGATCATCATGGCGGGCGAACCACGTGTACAACGTTGGCAACAGAATGACGCTGATGAGCAGGTCCGCGATGAGACCGCCTACGATGACGATGGCAAAAGGACGTTGGGAATCCGATCCAATGCCGTGGGAGAGTGCCGCGGGCAACAGCCCCAGGGTTGCGACCAGCATGGTCATCATGATCGGTCGAAGCCGCAGAACCGCGCCTTCCACCGCAGCTTCCTCAATGTCGTAACCGCGGGCACGAAGTTGATTGATGTATTCCACCATGATCACGCCAATTTGTACCGACACACCGAAGAGCGCAAGGAAACCGACCCCGGAGGACACGCTGAAGTTCGTGCCGGTCACCAATAGCGCGAGCTGGCCGCCGATGGGCGCCATGGCGATGTTGGTGAGGATCAGAAGAGCCCATTTGATGGATTTAAACATGGTGTACAGGATGATATAGATGAGCAGGATCGTGAGGGGCAGCACGATCAGGAGCCGTCGCTGGGAGCGCTTGGCGCTTTCATACTCGCCTGCCCAATCGAGGGTGTAGCCGGCGGGAAGCTTCACGGAGGCGTCGACCTTCCGGATCGCCTCTTCCACGGTACTACCCAAATCCCGGCCCCGCACGCTGAATTTAACAGCTACATATCGGGAGTTGGCTTCGCGGTAGATCTCGGACCCACCATCCAATACTCTTACCCTGGTTAGCTGCGCCAGCGAAACCCGCTCCCCGGAAGGGGCCAGCAGACGAATCTTCTCGATCGCCTCCTTCGTGTCCCGATAAGGCGGCAGATAGCGCAAGACCAGGTCGTATCGCTGTTCTCCGATCAGCACCTGGGTGAGAGCGTTACCTCCAACAGCGGTTTGAACTGCGTCCTGCACATCGGAAACGTTGATGCCGTAGCGGGAGGCCTGATCGCGGTCGACGTTGAAGTTGAGGTTGGGCTGGCCGATAATGCGGAAGACGCCAAGGTCCTCCACGCCCCGAATGGGCCGCATCGTGGTAACGATCTCATCGGCCTTGGCTTCCAGCGTCTTAAGATCGTCACCGTAGATTTTTACGGCCAGCGCTCCTTTCACGCCGCTGACCGCTTCTTCCAGGTTGTCGGAGATCGGCTGCGAGAAGCCCCAGAGCACTCCGGGAATTTTTTCCAGTTCGCGATCCATGGCCGCAATCAGCCGCTCTTTGTCCTGGTGAAAGACGGGCCGCCATTGCTCTTTCGGCAAAAGGTCGACAAAGAACTCCGTATCGAAGAAGCCGGTTGTGTCGGTCCCGTCATCCGGGCGGCCTATTTGATTGACCACCTGGGGGACCTCCGGAAACGAACAAAGAACTTCACGAGCGTTCTCCGCCACCCGGGCGCTCTCCGTCGGCCCAGTGCTCGGAGCCAGGGTTCCCCGGACCCAGATCGCACCTTCATCCAGGTGCGGGAGGAATTCGGACCCGATCACGCCGCTAAAGGCCAGGAATGCCGAAAGCAGAAGAGCGACCACTGCTCCACCGACTGTGACCCAGCGGTGGCGGATGGCCCAGTGAACGTTGCTTCGGTAGTGCTTGATCAGAAACGCCATGACCGGGTTTTGCCACTGCTTCGCGTCGCCTCGAAACAGCATGCTTGCCACCGCCGGCGCCACCAACATGGAAAAAATCAACGCGCCCAGTAGGGCGAAAGCGACGGTCCACGCCATCGGCTTGAACAGCTTTCCCTCGACGCGTTGCAGAGTAAAAATCGGAAGATAGGCCGTAACAATGATGGCGATGGCATAGAAAACCGGCCGTTGCACCTCATGGGCAGCTTTGCGGATCCGGTCGACGAGGGTGAGGGGGGCCTCTTCGGGACGGTTCAGGTGGCGAACAATATTTTCCACCATCACGACCGCCCCATCCACGACCATACCGAAGTCCAGAGCGCCCAACGAGAGCAGGTTTGCCGAGATATTCCGCAGGCCCAGACAAATCGAGGCAAAGAGCAGCGCAAACGGAATGGTCAACGAAACGATGATGGCGCCGCGAGCATTGCCCAGGAAGAGGAACAGGATAATGACAACCAGAATCATGCCCTCTGCAAGGTTGTGCAACACCGTGTGAGTCGTGTAATGCACCAGATCGTCGCGGTCGAGATAAGGGACGATCTTCACTCCAGGAGGCAATATGTGATCGTTGAGCCGCTTGACCATGGCGTGGAGGGAGTCCAGCATGGTCGCTGTGTCCGCACCCTTGCGGAGGAAGACAATTCCTTCGACGACGTCGTTATCGTCCTCAACCACTCCGTCCGCTCGGTGGTAAGCCCTGCCAATCTGCCCCAGGCGAATTTTCGGCCCTTGCGTCACGACCGCGATGTCTTTTATCCGCAGAGGCGTGCCATTCTGTGTTTTAATCACCGTCTCTTCTACGTCACGGACATCGGTGAGCAAGCCTACGCCCCGCACATTGATCTGTTGCGAACCCTGTTCGATGAAACTGCCGCCCACATTCGCGTTGCTGTTGGTGAGCTGTTGCTCAACCTGAGCGAGGCCGAGACCATAGGAGATCAACTTCTCGGGGTCGACGCGAACCTGGTATTCGCGGGTTACTCCCCCGAACGACGAGTCGTCCACCACATCCGGCACGGAGCGGATATACTTGCTGATGACCCAATCCTGCAACGACTTCAGGTCCATCAGGTCATAGGTGGGATTGGTGCTCTTCAACGTGTACCAATAGACGGAACCAATCGGACTGAAATCGGGGCCCACTCCCGCGGCGACGCCGGGCGGAAGAGTGACCTGGGCCAGCCGCTCCAGCACTTTCTGGCGGTCCCAATCGTTGTCCGAATTGTCGTCGAAAATCAGATTCACCACCGAGAGTCCCGCCAGCGACGCGGAGCGCACGTGCTGAAGATGCGGGATGCCGTTCATCTGGATTTCGATGGGAATGGTAACCTGCTGCTCAACTTCCTCCGCGGCACGGCCCGGCCACTGCGTAATCACCTGCACCCAAACGTTGGCGACATCGGGATAGGCTTCGACCGGCAGGTTATGGAATGAGATCATGCCCCAAATAAAGAGAAGCACCGCCATACTCAGGACCACGAAGCGGTTATTCAGAGCAAAATCAACGATGGCGCGAATCATTGCTGCTCCGCCGAGTTCTGGAATTCAAGCGCATTGCCCACGACTTGCTGGCCCGGCGTCAGTCCGGAAACAATCTCCTGCAATGCGCCCGGAAGCATCTCGCCCCCCACAACCTCGGTGCGTCGAAATTGATTGCCTCTTACGGGCACGTAGACCCAATCCCGATCGTGCAGATGCAAGACCGCAGTGGCCGGAACAGCGGCACGCTTCTCTTTCTGGCGGCCGTGGAAGATCGCAGTCACAAACATCCCTGGTCGCATCGGGCCTGGATTCCGTATCTCAATCCGAACCTTGGCGGTGCGAAGGTTCGCGTCCAGCACCGGTCCGACATTGCTGATGGTGCCGGTAAGAACCTGGTCGGGATAGGCATTCAGACGAATATCGGCCCTTTCGCCGAGACGCACGTTGACCAGGTCGTTTTCGTATACGTCACACAGCACCCAGACATAGCTCAGGTCGGAGATGGTGAACGGATTCGGCGAAGAGAGGCCGGCCACTCCGGCACCGTTCGTTACCTGCTGATCGGTAATCACTCCGGAGATGGGAGCATGAATCTCGATCAGACCGCTGGGACGATCCAGCGTGGGACTGCCCAGAACATGCAGCTTCTCGGCCGTATTCGCGACGTCCACCTTGGCTTTGTCCTCCGCATTCTGAGCGATTTGAAGATCGTTCTGCGAGATGGCTCCTTTGTCGTAAAGCAGCGTGGCGCGTTGCAGCTGGGTGCGGGCGAGCTGTTCGTCAGCCGTGGCTTTCTGGTAGTCGGAGAAGGCGCTGGAGATGTCCGCGCTCTGTACCTTCAGCAACAATTGACCCTTCTTCACCGTGTCCCCCAGGCGTGCGTCGATTTCGACGACGCGCCCCGCGGCCAAAGAGATGACTGGAACAGCCCTTGCGATATCGGGACTCACCGTGCCGGTGACTCTCAGCTGGGGTAGCGCAATGTGTTCCGTGGTCTGCGCCAAGGCAAATCGTTCCGGGCGGTCTACCTGAAACAGATTGCGGTCCTCCACACGTTCCACCTTGAGCGGGGGCGGCGCTTCGGCCTGGGGATCACTCTTTTCACCACTGCATCCCGTTCCCGCCAGGCCCAAGATCGCGGAGAAAGCGAGAAGGCCAGAAATCCTGCGCCTCATGGGATCACCTCACGTCCAACCGCGAGATTCAGTTGATTCGTGGCGTTCAGATAAGAAGCCACCAGGTTCAGGTAATTGACCTGCACGCTTCGGTAGTCAGCCTGAGCATTGAGAAAATCGAGGAGTGACGCGGCGCCGTGCTGATACGAAAACGAAATTGTGTCGCGCACGCTGGAAGCCTCTTCCAGGTACTGGTCCCGGTATGGTTTCAGAAGAATCACCGTGCTATTGACCGTCGCGTAGGCGGAATCGACATCGTTGAAAACCTGCGCCCGAGTGGCCGCCGCCAGCCTGTCGTTGCGGTCGACGTCGAGTTGCGTGCGGCGCTTCTCACCCTGATTGCGATCAAAAATCCGCAAGGGAATGCTCACGCTGAACCCGATGTACTGGTCTATGGGCGGGTTGCGGCCGACATCAAAACCAAGGACAGGATCCGTGGAACCGTTGGCCACGGCGAGCCGGTAGTCAGTTTTCGCTTTCTCGACAGACTGCAACGCCGCCCGCAAATCAGGACGAGTATCGAGAGCCCCCTGGCGGACGTCGCTGAGAGGCGGAATCTGCTCGGCGAAATCGAACGGACCGATGACATCGAATTGGTCGACGGGAGTCTGATCGTTCAAGAGCGTGAGCAGCTGAATCTTTGCCAGACGCAAGTTCACTCCGGCGGTTTGCAAATCCGACAGGTACTGAACCCTCTGAAGTTCCAGACGTTTCAAATCCACCTGGGCAATCCCGCCGGCCTTATAGCGCTCGCGATTTACCTCCAGCACGTGGTCGTAATAGGCCAGATTTTCCCGGGCAAGATTGAGGATGGCTTTCTCCTGCAGCGTTTCCACGAACGCGCCTCGGAGGTCGAAGAGCAGAGTGCGCTCGAGGTCGGCTTGTCCGGAGGTGACAACGGCGGTCCCTTTTTGCGCACTTTGCAGCCGCAGCCCTCGTTTGTGGTCACGCTCCCACAGATAATTCACACTCCCCGCGGCCAAAAGGTAGGCAAAAGGTCCGTGAGATGGGCCCCCGTTGAAGGGATCGATCTGATCCGCCAGGATGGTCAGGTTGGGGTTGGGCCGCAGGTTCGCCGTGAACTCCTGGGCCCGCGATTCGTCGATTCCGATCTGTCCGGCTCGCAGAGTGGGGTTCGCGGTCTGAAACTTGTCCCGAACTTCCTGCCACGTCAGTGCCTTTTGCGCAAAGCTGCTGCCCGTCGAGACGGCGATCAGCAACAACCCGAGGCACAACCGTCGGACGACTCGCCGCATGGACCCTCCTTGCCTCATTCCAACGGTGCTGGCCAGATCGCGTCAGGCGCACTCGCCGGGGCTAGATTTCAAATCCTTTACAAAACTGAATCAGCGAAGACTGCCTACCAAGGATTGAACCGGTGTGGACCGAGAAGCTGATGTGCGCCCGGGCGAACGTGAAAGCGATCGCGGCGGCACACATTTTTGCATTACTGTAGCAATTCCACCCAAACGGAATGTGAATAGAATGTTAAAGCGCGGCCATGGATCGGCTCTGCCGCTGCCCCACACCACAGCCAAGCAAGCCCGGACTCCTGCGGCGAGCGCGCAGCAGCCTTTTGCGAATTCGGTCGCTCCAGCAGGCTGCTATCATCCGAGGTCGAAATTCCGCTGGAAATCTCAACGCCCCACCTTATATCATATCCCCTTAGGATATAAGTAAGGGAAAATGTCGCATATCGATAAAGAGAAGCAAAAGCTGGTAGCCCGCATCAAGCGCATCCGCGGGCAGGTCGATGCGATCGAGCGTTCCCTGACCACGGAGGATGACTGTGCCGACGTGCTGATGCTCCTCGCCAATGTGCGAGGGGGAGTCAACAGCCTGATGGCTGAGGTGCTCGAAGACCACATCCGCTTGCACATGATGGGCCAGGAAAAGAGCGCCATGCCGCCGGCTGAACTCGCCGAAGATCTGATTGATTTGGTGCGCGCTTACCTCAAGTAGTTGGATCCGCTTTTGACTTCGGGAGATCAGCCGATTACGCCGTACCCTTTTTCGAAGTTGCGCTGGGAGCCGCTGTGTCCATCCATCACGAGGACGTGATTCTCTAAGAACAGTTCGGCTCCTACCAGCCGACTTGTCGTTCGCAATCCTTTCGGTATACGCTCTGATGCTCAGCCGCGACTGGAACGGCGCGGCTTCGCCGGAGCGGCGCGTGAAGGAAATGACCGCCAATGACGACTGCAAACGGTTCCAGACTGGCGCAGCGAAGTACGCCGCCTACCTCGAGAGTCCTGAGGGCCGACTGCGCCTCGATCTTGCCTTTGCCAACTTGCAGGACTTTCTCCCGCAGGCAACACGGTCTTTGCACGCTCTGGATCTTGGATGCGGTACGGGCACCCTCGCGGTGCGTCTGGCACGACTTGGTCTTCAGGTCACGTTGCTGGATTCCTCTCCAGAGATGCTGGATATCGCGAAGCGCGCGGCACAGGAAGCGGGAGTTGCCGAGGAGATTGCGCTGCAACACGGCGATGCCACACAATTGGCGAACTTGTTTTCTGCAGAATCATTTGATGTGATTCTCTGTCACAATGTCCTGGAATACGTTGACGACCCATGTGCAGTACTGCGCAGTGCGGCTCGCGCCTTGCGAGATCCGTCCAGCATGATCTCGGTGGTGGTGCGTAACCAGGCAGGTGAAGTGCTGAAGGCCGCAATGCAAGACGGCGACCTGGCCGCGGCCGAGCATAATCTCACCGCTGCGCAGGGACGTGAGTCGCTGTACGGGGGAGGGGTGCGGCTATTTACCGCGGAGAGCCTGCAAGCCATGCTGCTGGAGGCGTCACTCGCGGTAACTGCGGAGCGAGGCATACGAGTCGTGTCGGATTACCTGCCACAAAAAATTTCCCGAGAGACTGAGTACGATCGGATTTTCGAGCTGGAGCGCAAGCTGGGCAGGCGACCCGAGTTTGCCGCGGTCGCCCGCTACATACATTGCCTGGCGCATCGCGCAGGTCCGGCGATGAAGGACGGTGCATGAACAACGCGACAGCCCCGTCTTCGTTGTCCGGATCTCGTGCCACGGCACCTGAGGCCGGGATTTCACTCGGGCTCGGACTCACGAATGAATGTAATCTTGCCTGTGCCTTCTGCTACCGCGATCCGGCTCGTACGGATCGTCTCTCCCTGGATCAAGTGACGGCAGTCATGGACCGCTTGCCCGTACGCTCGGTGAATCTCGGCACCGGCGAAAACGGCATGCATCCCGACTTCCAGGCCATACTGGCTTACCTGCGAACGAAACCGGTCAAGCTCACCATCACTTCCAATGGTCATAGTGTTGCCGTTCTCGAAGACGATGAACTGCGAGCCTTCCATGACATCGAGTTCTCTCTTGATTACGCGACGCAAGTGGAGCAGGATGCACAGCGCGGGTCCGGCAATTGGGGACTCATCCACCAGCAGGCAGAACGCTGCGTGAGGCTTGATATCCCTGTCACCATCGTTGCCGTAATGATGACGTCGAACTACCTGCGTCTGGCGGATGTGGCGCGGGTAGCCAAACAGTTTGACGCTCCTTTACGAGTGAATGTGTATCAGGCGGTGCGATCGGACATCTATGCCTTGACCTACGACGAGTACTGGGAGGGGTTCAGCCACCTGTTCGAGGAGACCGACGTGATCGCTATTGGCGAGCCCCTGGTACGCGCGATGGTGGGGCTTCCACCGCTCCGAGGCGGTTGTGGCGTCAGCACCGTACGAGTCACACCAAGAGGCACGACTCAACCCTGCGTTTATTGGCCGGGACTGGGTGAGCCGCTTTCAGACTTGATTTCAGCAGGGACCAAGATTCTAAGCTCAACCCCATTCGAGCAGACACGGACACTCCCTCAAGCCTGCAATCCGTGCGAGTTCCGCGAGGCGTGCCACGGCGGATGTGCGGGACGGCGACGCTTGCAAGGCGCGCTGCTACAACCTGATTGTTATTGTCCGATCATTCGGGGCGAGCGTCCGCGCCTCGAGATCCGCGTGGCCGCAAATCGCGATCTGCCCAAACTCAGCAGTTCCTGCACGACCATCGTGATTGCAAGATAGTCTGACTTGGGACGAGCGATATCCGCAGTTCAAGTAAGAACTAATGGCCTTCTCAAGCCCGCCTTCAACTTGAGAGGGGAAGTTACTCTGTGCCAATGTCAGGAAAAAGCTGCGCCGCCGTCTTCATGGGCATGAAGAGCCGATTCGGGTGATTCGGAATTTCCATAAACCCATAGCTTCGGTAGAAGGCGTGCGCGTTCTCGTCGATGGCGTCCACCACTACGGCGACGGAGGCGATGTTCCTGCTGTGCTCGAGTGCTCTTTTCAGGGCCCCCATAAGCAGGAGTTCCCCAAGACCACGTCTCTTGAACTCCTTGCTTCTCGCCAATCGTCCGAACAACGTCGCGGGCAGTTTATCGTACCGGGAAAGGTGTAGGTGTTGGACTGCGTGATATTCCAACTACGCGATCTCCTCCTTCAATCGCCGCGCGGCCATAATTGCGCTCTCAGTCGGCTTGGGTGGATTCAGCAGTGCTTCGATAAAAAGGGGCCGCCCTTTCGCAGTCAAAGTCAGTGTTCGATCCGTGTCTTTGCTGTTTCCGTGTTTGTCACGATTCGCCATAACTAATTTTAACTTGGCTGTCATCTCGATCGGGGCGGGATTGTGAGCGGAAACGAACAAACACGAGCAGCCGAGAAACCTGCTTTATTGCCCATCCCAGCAGAACAGCAGGTTCCTCGACTGTGTCTCCTCGTCTGCTGCGCATCCGAGTAAACTTCGCTCGGAATGACAGTTATTACGATTTCCTTCAGGGAAAGGGCCGACTCGGGACCCGCCTTATATTTACTGCGCAGCGATCCACTTATCCGAACCTACCAGCTTAACTGCCACGTCAGAAAGGAAGATACGCAGGGGCTTGCCATCGGCGAAACCGCGATGCTCGGTTGAGAACAAAATCGGGCCCGCCTTCTTGTACCCTTCCCACGAAGCGAAGACGCGGCTCGGCGGCTTGGCACCGCCGCGATGGTAGACAAAGTACACGACGCGATTGTCTTTGCCGACGTAGAGATCCCAGGTGTCGCCGGGCGTATAACCGCCATCCGCGGGATACTTCACCGGGACCAGTTCGGCCATGCCGGGGCCCACCGGCAAGTTAAACTTGCCCTGATCGATGGCGCTGGCGCTCTTGTCCCAATAGGCGTGGAAGGGGAACAGCGCCCAATAATTGTCGTTCACGAAAGACGGTTCGACCTCGTTCTTCACCTGATCGGATTGGCTGCTAAGCTGAGAACTGTCGTACGAAACCTTGACCGGCTTGCCGTCTTTGTCTACGCCTTCAAAGGTAACCTTGCCGGTCTTGGGCTCCCACTCCCACTTGTGAGCAGCCTTGAAGAGCCCGGTAATCTCCCCATTCCAGGTGTAGCGAATAGCCTCAACCTTATCCCACGAATCGATACCGAAGGTCTTGGCGACTTGGTCGAGAATGGGCGCGCGCTGTTGCGCCCAGGAATTTGCAGCTAGGATCAGCACTCCGCAAAGCAAGAGACCCATGATGGTTAAACGGCGGGCATTTCTCATAGAGTTTGCTCCTCGGTGATTTGAACGAATGCTGTGTAGGATGACGGTGGAAGGCTCACGGATACAGTATTGCTGTTCGGCCCGTCCTTCACGGCTTTTCTACTCGGTGGAAGATTGGGGCGCGGGCGACCTTGGGATCCGGCGCCATGCGATCACTGCGGCAGCGATGGCCACGCATCCATATTCCAGCAGCATGACCCAACCAGGAAGCGCTCCCCACGGACGTCCAAGTGCGCGCAGGTGCCACATCACATAGGTGGGGATTATGCTCACCGTCCAGAGGATGATCAATAGCGTCGAGGCCGACGTCAGAAATGGCAGCAGCCACAGGAGATACCATGGGAATACAGCGGGCGCGCACAACAGAGATGCTGCCATGGGCCAGGCAAATTGGTCCGGAGACCACTCAGCTGTGCTTCTCATTCTTTGCCAGGTTGCGGTGACTAAGCCGATGAACACTGCCAGCCCCGCCAGCCACTGCGGAGGCGCCACGTGAACGAGTGCCGCAAACACGGGACCATTGAAACGGAAGCTCTGCACATACGTGCCAAGCGAGCCGATCGGGATGCGGCCATGGTCAAAAAATGAACGATCAAGGAATGGCACGTATCCGAGTCCGACCACCGCTCCCGCCAGCACGGCGTCGCGAATCCGAACCCGCTTCCAGTAGAGGGGCAAGAGTACGACCGGCAGAAATTTCACTGCTATCGCCAGCCCGAGCGCGATGGCCGCAGTAGCCCGCCATCGGCGCAGTAGGGCAGCGGCGGACACCAGCAGCAATAGCGCGCCCACAATATCAACGTGACCACTTCCCGCCACCTCAAGCGCCAACAACGGGTTCCAGGCGAACGCCAGAACCAGGTGCGCTGCCTGCCCGGTACGACGCAGGACATCGAACAACAGGAAGACAATTGCGAACTCGCAAACCGCAAATGCGACTTTCATCGCAAATGTCGATTCGTGAATGGCGGTTACGGCGCGGAAAAAAAGCTGCGCCCCTGCCGGATATGGGCTCGGCAGATCCGGGTTGTTCAAGTTACGGGTTTCCGGGGTATGCAGCGCCTTAACGCTGGGATCGCTGGGAACGACAATATAGGGGTTGTAGCCGAGCCTCTGCAGGCGGCCATCCCAAACATATCGGTGAATGTCATCATCGGCGCCCGCGGGTAACCGAAGAAATTCGACGTGCCACACGGCAGCCAGGACGAGCCCAATCACGACCATGCGCCGCGAAAATGTCGGTGTGGCGCGGACTTGCCCTGAGGGAAGCCGAATGGGATCTCGCCCGCGAAAAAACTCGCGAATCGCCAAGAGGTACGCGATGCCCGCAATCGTCAAAGAGGCCATGAAGCACGGCCCACCTCGATCGGCGAAGTTGCGCGAGCAGATCGTCAACGCCACGCACAAGGCGACGCCGAGTGCGTACACTCTCCACGCGGGCGTGATCTTCACGGTTTTCCCGTGCCCGTTCGAGAGCTAGTCCTAAAGCTTGTCCGAGCGCCTGTCCTAGAATGACCCGAGGCAAGCTCCCACTCTTTGAGCCACGCCGCGGTGCGCGGCGCCCTCGCCGGATCCAGACGCAACTCCTCTGCCAACCGAGTCAGGTCATCAGCCACATCAATATCGTAAAAAGGCTCGGCGAAACCCACGGACAGCTCAAGAGCGCGAGCGCGCGACAGGAGTCTCTCCAGTGCGCTGCTGGTGCCCATTCCGTCGTGCGCGAAAAGCGTAGGATGAGAAGCCTTTGCCCCGACGAGATAGTAGCCTCCATCGTGCGTCGGTCCGACGACTACGTCATGTGCGGCCAGCGTTTCGAACGCGCCGTCGAGGACCGAACGCGGCAGGTGCGGGCTGTCGCTGTTGAAGGCAATGGTGCGTCGTGGATGGGAATCCCGGTGATGATCTTCTCTTTGGCGATCCTGTCTTTGTCGATCTGTCTCTTGAAGATCGATCGCGAAGTGCGCAAACACCGAAGTGAGGCCGGCGGCAAGACCTTCCCCTTTCTGCGCAACAACGGTCACTTCCCTGCCTGATGCTTCACTGTTTGACAACCGCGCCAGCTCGTTTACGTCCGAGTCCGGGCACATGATGGCAACTTCCACATCGCTCAATGACCGCGCCAGCGCCAGCGTGTCGTCCAGAAGACAGCAGTAGAAAGCGGTGACAGTCTCAGGAGAAAGGCTGGAAGCGAGGCGAGTCTTGACCGCGCCCGCTCTTGGCGCTTTCGCCATGATGACCAGCACACGGCCACTGCCTGACGGACGCACTGCGGCCTCCCTCGAAGATTTCATAGATTGTTGGGGCAATAATATACGACGAGGTGGACGGGGTACCCCCCTCCCTCCTCGTGTCCACAAAATCTAGAAAACAAAAGGCTGGCCCCAAACGACAGGCTCCAAATCTTTGAGTTTAAAGATTTTAGAGGCAAAATCTAGAAAACGCAGCGTTTATCTATTAGCTTCTGGCTATTTGCGTTTCACACAGATTAGCTCTTCAAGAATGCTCAGAACTCCGCCGGCCCGGCGTGCCTCAACCAATGAGGTAATTCAGATTGTCAAAGAACGAATACTGCTATGACATGAGTGTGGCGTTGCGGGGACAGCGCCGTCAAGGAAGTGGGTCACGGGAAAGTGTGAGGGATAGATCGGGTGACTGCGCCTTCGGGTGATCTGGTGTGGTGGCTGACGCGACGGTGTCACGCAGTTGTGATCGCCCACCCTAGCGCAAAGAGCGCGCTAAGGATGGGGCACCCGACCGGTTGGCCGCCGAAGAAAGTTGGTCCGACCCAGCTATCCAAAGCTTCCTCTCCATGTCAGCGCCCAAAAGCGAGGCGCGAACCTGGGGCACCCGGCAGGAGGCTCTTCGTGGTCCGCTGGATCTCATTGACTCCGCTCGGGTTGGTGGTCTTGCCGCACCTGCCAGTTGCGCCTATAGTCGGATTCACTACGCTTTACGGAGGCGCGAAAAACAATGAGCGGCATTTTCAACGACCCTTTATTACGAATGCCACAAATTCACATTCCGGAAAACCCGCTGATCACTTCGATGAACGCGAATCTCGCGAGCGAGTTTTACCACCGCCTCGTGAAATGGATTAATGACTTTGAGAAGAGTCTGGATCAAGAACATGAGGTTGGCGTTCGGCTGGTGAGTTTCGGTCGAGAGGTCGTTTTCCATCTGACCGGCATCACGTACTGGAACCCTTCCTTAATACGTTTCGACGGCATGCTCGATAATGGGAGTCCAGTAGAACTGATACAACACGTCACTCAGATCAGCATACTGCTCACAAAGGTAAACCGAACGACTAGGAAGATCGGTTTTATGGGTGAAGGCGACCAGCAACCGTGAAGGAATTGAACTCTTCTATGAATAACGATGACGTAGTGCCTTTCAGCTGTAAGCACTGTGGCTCCGAGACATTCCGAACCACCACGGAGGTGAAGACCTTCGAAGACTATCTCGGGCCCATCTGTAACGAGTGCGGAGCCATCGTAACTGAAGATGATGTCAAAGAGCAGGCGGTCGACATTGCTGGCAAAATCGCGCGCGACGCCTTCAAAAAGGCCGGCCTGATGTGAGGGCCTTCGTTAGAGCGTGAGTGCACAGCTAATCAGTGGTTCAGACGAACTCAGAATGCGACTTGGGAGTATTGCAATGAGCGTCCTTCGATACTTCCCGCCTATGGACCGTCGAATGAAGGTCGGCGCGTCCGTATCTTTCGTGATGACAATTCTCGGCTGGTCGTTGCCCGCATTGTTGGCTAGTCAACGGATAAGACCAACCCCGATCCTGCTCGTCATTGGGGCGCTGTTGTATGCTCGCCTTTGGTTTAATGCGACAGTTTTTGTGGTCCGCGCTGCCGCAGGGTTGTACAACTATCGGATTCCGGTTTTGTTTTCTATGCCGTGGGACAGTGAGCCATTGTGGCTTGGCGGTACAATATTTTATGCGGTTGTGTCCTTCTGGTACACAGTATACGGATTCGCGCTCGCTTATATTTTTGCGTCTGCCGTTGGTAAACCATCCTTTAATGTCGGCAGGCTGGGACTACTCTCGGGCATGTATTTCAGCCTAACGACAATTGCTACCGTCGGGTTTGGGGACATTGTTCCTACTTCATCTCTAGCGAGGCTACTGGTGATGTGTGAAATTTCTGTAGGGATGCTGTACGCGATCTTCGTGTTTTCAATCATTGCCAGTTCCGTAAAGAACAGACACGAAATCAAGTGATGAAACTCAGGAGTGAACGGGCGGGTGGCCCACTCAAGCCCGGTTTTGGCTTGAGTGGGGACGTTCAGATGCTCTAATCCTTGAATTGGATCGCATCATTGGGGTTCGCGAGAGCAGAGGCAACATTCTCTGCGACTTTCGCAATGAGCTTGTCACCCCAAAATGGGTCCGTTACGTCGTAATAGATCACCCGCACGTGTCGCACATCAAACGGCACGTCCGGTTCGTTTGAAGAGACAAGCACAACCGGTTTGTGGAGGGCATGAGCCAGTCCCAGCTCGTATAGCACGTTAGGATTTCTGCCTGTCAACTCGGCCACCAGAACCTTTGCCCGCTTCAATCCAGCCCATATTTGGTCAATGATCTTGCCCGTTCCAAAGATGTCGGTGTCGGCCCTTACGGGAGTGAGTCCAGTTTTCTTGATCGCAGGTTCGTAGATCAGTTCGTAATATCCGCCAATTGGCGGCGCAAACGGCATCATCACGAAACACGAATCACCCGCCATAACTGACACACCCTTGCTGACTTTTTTCAGATGATCTTCGGTTGTGATCGACGAAACTCCCGGAGCTTCAGAGGGCGTGTGAGTTATGTCGAGAACACGCTTCTTCCCGCCAACATCCTCCACCAGCGGGGATGTTGAAGGTTTCAATTGCTGTGTTAATCAGGAAGGAGCTATCTTCCGGCAGATTCTCGCCACGGTAATGCTTGTACATGTCGGAAATCAGCGGAGCACTCAAGACGCAAGCGCGCATGGCATCAATTTTGTCTGTCGGTTTCTGAGGGCGAATGATGCGGCGCGTCAGATCAGTCGGCTCGACCCTTCCCGGACTTGGACGACCGAGCAATCCGTACTTGAGCGCAGAACTGATCTCAACTGCGATTCCACCACTCCAACCGCTGCCGGCAAATCCTGCAGCCTCCCGGTCAGTGCAGTCCTTTCCCGCATTGTTTTCTAGAACTGCCTGTGGGATTCTGAGTGCCTTCAGGATGGAGTGCTTCGGAAAGCCTAGTGGGCCGAACTTCGTGCCACCACTAGCGGACTTCTTCTTCGCTGATTTTTTCTTAGCCTTCTTTTTCGCTTTGCCTTTGGGAGCTTTGGTTTCGGTGGCTGCGGTGTCTTCGGGCATAATCCTCCCCCGACCTTGCTTGGTTTTTGAGCAAGGCCAATTGTGGCGTGGGGAAGGAGAGCATTGTACCCCATCTCCCAGCAATCAGGCCCGCAACCTACGCTGATGGCATCCCAGTTTTTCGACGCCGGAAATAGTAGCGCACGATCAGGCTGAGAATGAACCAACCGGCCCCGACCGTGCCCTTCAGCGTTCCGCTGATCTTCGACTTTCCGATGCGCGGGTAGTAGCTCACAGGAACTTCGACACTACGAAATCCGGCGATTGCGCCTTTGAGGATCATCTCCACCGCCCATCCATAGGTGGTCTCTTCGAGCGCGAGCGCGCGTAGTACGTCGGTTCGTGCAGCGCGAAACGGGCCGAGATCGGTGATCTGCACTCCGTAGAGAAGCCTGATCAGGCCAGCGGCCAGACGATTCCCCAACGCCTGGTGCCAGGGCAACGCCCCGGCAGAACGCCGTCCCTGCAGGCGCGAACCCAGTGTGATGTCCGCTCGCCCCTCAATGATTGGAGCTAAGAGAATCGGAAGTTCCGAGGGCCGGTCGCTGTAGTCACCGTCGAGGAAGACAACCACGTCCGGGGAATTGGCCGCGGCCAGGCCCGTGAGGCATGCTCGCCCATAGCCGCGGCGCGGTTCCTGAATGACGCGGGCTCCCATTCTTGCGGCGATCTCGGGCGTCCCGTCAGTCGAGTTGCTGTCGACAACGATGACCTCGGTCGTGAGGTCGGACGGGAGATCCGCCAGAACGCGCTCAATCGCCTGCGCTTCATTTCGGGTAGGGATGATGACGGACACTCGCACAGGTTGTAATGGAAACTCTGATCAAACCTTCGGCGGCTAAAGCCGCCTTCAAAAAAGGAGCGTATTTTCGGACCGCCTGAAGGCGGTCCCTTTCAAAGCGTGACCTAAGTCCCGTTCAAAGCGTGAGCTGAGTCCGCTTCAAAGCGTGACCTAAGGGAGAGTTTCCGTACCTTAGATCAACCACCAAGGGGCCGACGGCCACCGGTCGGCGAGCCAGGCGTCGACGCCCCATCGCCGGCCGGCGCGTCCGATCGCGAGCCCGAGCGATGCCATCACCGGAACCAGCAGTTCCCAGATCCACGAGGTGCCCCACTCCGAAACCCAGAGGCTGGCGAGATAGAGAAAAGCCACAAATGCGGCCGGCCGGGTAAGCAGGCCGATGACGAGCAGGATACCGAGAGAGATCTCGGTCAACGCCTGCATGGGAGCGGCCATCGCGGCATGGCTTGCCGCCAGGCCCATCACCGCCTTCCATGCGGCCGGGGAGTGACTGTTCTTGATGTAGTAGCTGATGAGGCCAGCGTATCCGGCGGGACTGTAGAGGCCTTTTCCCAGATTCTCAAAAAAGACCCATACCAACATGGCCCCAATCGTTACTCGCACGATGGCCAGACCGTTTGCAGCTTGGGGTGGGTGGGCCACTGTGGTTACGTCACTTCGCTGTGGGGTTGCGATCGCTGTCATGGTGAACCTCGCGCCAAGTGGATGCTATATCAGACCGAAAAGATTCGACAGACGCAATCATTATTTATTCAGCGAAGCGATCGGTAGAGCTTGCGGCTAAGCCCTTCCTCCGCGGCCCTGACAGCACCCGCCGCCTGCTGGTAAAATTGCGATCCGTGTCTGTCGACTAAGGGGTGTCTCCATGAGGCTGCGAGTTCTCTCGTCGTTACTGCTGCTCTTTTTTCCCGCATACCAGTTGGCCGCCCAAGCCAGTTCCAATACCCAGAAGTTCAGCCCGCCAGCCCGCACGTTTCGCTTCACCTACAACTTCACGGTGAAGGATATTCCCGCCGGAGCGCAGCGAGTGCGTGTCTGGGTTCCGGTGCCGCAGACTGACCAGCATCAGACGGCGCGCGTTCTGGCGATCAAGGCTCCGGTTAAGACGCGGATGACGCAGGAGCCCGAGTACGGCAATCGGATGATGTATGCCGAGATCCAGAATCCTCCTGTCGGCAAAGTAGAGTTCACTCTCGAGTACAAGGTCACGCGCCGCGAGTACTCGCGGGGCGATTACGCGCAACTCAAGCAAACTGACCAGAAGCCTAGCGTCGTGCCCGCGTCGATGCACCGGTTGGTTGCGCCCGACACTCTGATTCCGACCGATGGCAAGATCAAGGCGCTGGCACTCGATGTCACCGGGTCACAGACTGGCACAGTCGCAAAAGCCAGGGCTGCCTATGATTACCTCTTCACGAATATGCGCTACGACAAGACCGGCACCGGATGGGGACGTGGAGATGCGGTATGGGCCTGTGACGCCAAGCACGGCAACTGTACCGACTTCCATTCTCCGTTCATCGGCATGCTGCGGGTGGACGGGATTCCGGCCCGCTTCGACATCGGCTTTCCCCTGCCCGAAAACAAGGACAAAGGAGATATCCCCGGTTATCACTGCTGGGCTGAGTTCTACTCCCGCAAAATCGGCTGGATCCCCGTCGACATCTCAGAGGCGTGGAAAGCGAAGGAGAAGCAGGATTATTTCTTCGGCAGTGTGGACGCCAATCGGGTGCAGTTTTCCTCGGGCCGCGACGTCACACTGTCTCCTAAACAAGACGGCCCAGCGCTGAATTACTTTGTCTACCCCTATGTTGAGGTCGACGGCAAGCCGTACGATAGGCTCGACAAGCAGTTCAGTTTTGAGGAAGTGAAAGCTTCGGAGTGAAGCGGCATGGTGCCCAGCCTGCGAAAAGCGCGAAGGGCGGGCAGCCGCGCTGGTGGTGATTCCAGAAAAGAGAAGGTGG
>Ga0335081_10005745_pt1 | contig 19647 bp, 16 predicted proteins | sample Lox_Sample_35_FD_206713 | JGI IMG/M metagenome (GOLD analysis project Ga0335081, IMG submission 206713) | Soil microbial communities from Loxahatchee National Wildlife Refuge, Florida, United States - Lox_Sample_3.5 | ecosystem: Environmental > Terrestrial > Soil > Wetlands | place: USA... | reverse complement strand
CCGATGCAGTAGTCTGTGCCGTAGACGTCATTGTCCATGGTCTTTGGAATAGAGACGACCGGCACACCCTCCTTATGGAGCCGTGCGGCGTAACTCTGTGTGTCGTCCCCCCCGATGCTGATGATGACGTCAAGCTTCAAGTGTTCGATGACTTTAAGAACGTGTGGAGTGAAGTCAATCCTCTTGTCTTTGTCCATCTTGTCGTACTCGGAATCTCTGAGAAACTCCGGGACGTCTTCTTTCTTCACCTTGCCGGGATTGGTCCTCGATGTATGCAGGAACGTCCCGCCGGATCGGTCGATGGTTCGTGTGTTTGATTTGTTGAGCTTAACGTAATGTTTCCCTTCGTTGTCCGGGGCGTTGAAATCAAAATTGAGCACGCCCCCCCAACCTTTGCGGAAACCGATGACCTCGGCGCCTTTGTCTTCGGAGCGATAGACGACCGCTTTGATACAAGGGTTCAGGCCTGGTACGTCGCCTCCGCCTGTCAAGATTCCAATTCTCATGGATATAGCCTTCGTTCAGAGTTCAATGAATGAGTTCGTTTAGATTCCATCGTTTCAGCACATCCATCATTGCGTAATCGGTGAGATCATACTGAATGGGTGATACAGAAATGTAGTTTTGCCGGACTGCAGCCTGGTCAAATTCGAGATCTGTGTCTGCCTCATCAAGCCCCCCTGTAAGCCAGAAATATTCTTTGTTTCCGGGATCCCGTCTCGTATCGAAGGTGTCATTCCAAATCGACCGTCCTTGACGGGTCACAAGTACACCACGAATCTCTTCCTCCTTCAACGGTGGAATATTGACATTGAGAAGCGTGCGTTCGGGCAGACCTTTCTTTGAAATCAGAAGCGCCAGCTTCTTTACGAACTTTGCAGCATAACGGAAATCCGCCTTGCCATAGGTTGTGATGGATGCCGCAATCGAAGGAATTCCCAGAATCGTTCCCTCTGTTGCCGCCGAGACCGTTCCAGAATAAATAATGCTGATGGCGGTGTTTGAACCGTGATTGATTCCGGAGACAACAAGGTCCGGTTTCTGTTTCAGAATTGCCCTGACTGCGAGTTTCACACAATCCGCCGGCGTGCCCTGTACCGCGTAACCAAAAAGCTTGCCATCCTTTCGAAATTCCTCCATCCGCAGAGGATAACTCATCGTAATGGCGTGCCCCACAGCGCTCTGTTGTTTGTCGGGAGCAACCACGGTCACAGTTCCGATCTTTTTTAGCTCTTGCACCAGGGTGTAAAGACCCGGGGCATCTATTCCGTCATCGTTGCTGACAAGGATTTTGAGTTTCTTCGCCTTACGTGATCTGGTCATGCATTATCAAGATAAAGAAAAATCAACCACTTCACAATGAAGCCCTGTCAGCTCTTCAAGGCTTGACGTTATCGTTCAGGATTTTGTGGAAGTAGGTTTAGTAGCTTTCTTCCCTGGAAGGAAACTTCCCGGCTTTCACGTCCTTCACGTAGCCGCTTACTGATTCGTGGATGGCTTGAGCGAGGTGGGCGTAATTTCTGACAAAGCGCGGATTGAAATCCTCGTAGAGTCCCAGCATATCGGCGACAACCAGTACCTGGCCATCGCAATGAACGCCGGCTCCAATTCCGATCGTTGGTATCCGTAGTGACTTGGTGATTCGTCCAGCAAGTGCCGCAGGTATCTTCTCCAGAACCACGGCAAAAGCACCCGCTTGCTCCAAAATTTTCGCATCCCTGAGAAGCTGCTTCGCCTCGGAAGGTGAGACTCCCCTTGGCTGATATCCCCCAAATTGATGAATCGATTGCGGCGTCAATCCTATGTGTCCAATGACGGGAATCCCCGCCTGAACGACTTTCCGGACCATTTCTGCAATTCGTTCTCCCCCTTCGAACTTGACGCCGCCTGCGCCCGTTTCCTTCATGACCCGTCCTGCATTGCGAAAACCGTCATCAGCATGAACTTGATAGCTCATGAACGGCATATCCACGATGACCATAGCCCGATCAACGCCACGCACGACCGTCTTGGCATGGTATATCATTTCATCCAACGTAACGGAGATGGTAGTTTCTTGACCCTGGAAAACATTGCCCAACGAGTCCCCCACCAGGACAAGATCAATCCCAGCTCGATCCAGTAGTCGCGCAGTTATGAAATCATACGCGGTAAGGCAAGCGATGGGTTCCCGCTTCCGCTTCAGTTCTGTAATCGTCCGCGTCGTGACGCGTTTGGGTCCTGAAATATCGGATACTTGCTTCATGCATTCGCTCCGCTCATGATGCTCTCGGGACTTGTAGTTTCGAATCTGATCTGCCATGCTTTTTCAAAACCGAATTTCACCGCTTCTGCGCATTCTTCAAACGATACTTCTCTTTCAAGCGCTTCCGACAAATCCGTCGTCTTGTCATTCATGTCCTGCTTGAGACGTGCTCTGTCCCTGTCATCCTGCAGCATCAAATAATCCGTCAGACGCTTGTGATCCGGACCGAGGAGCAGCGAACCGTGTTGCAGGACAACCTCGTTAGCGTCCTTGCCGATATAGCGTCTTTGGGCGCTTCCGACGAGCTTCTTCCCGTTGATCTGTATTTCATATCGCGCAGAACTTGAGAAACAGGCTGCTGATGACGTCGACTTGTATAGCGTTGGGAAATGTGGCTGAGATTTCACCAGAGCGACATCAGCCCCAAGCTTCTTCAAACCCAGCACAAGTGCCCGACTGATGTCGTTGTAGACTTCCTGAATGTTTTTCGCGGTCGTGACCATCGCAACGCTGTACGTCAGTTCCTCCGAATGGAGAATCGCCCTTCCCCCTGTCGGTCTGCGAACTACATCCATTCCATCACGTTCCGCCTTGAGCGTATCGATTTCTTCCGGCCTTTGATTCCATCCAAACGAGATAGCAGGCGGCCTCCAACCGTAGACTCGAACTGCCGGCGATTCACCTCCTGTCACAAGCGAAAGGGCGAGCGATTCATCAAAAGACATATTGAATCTGCCATCGTTGTATCCGGTATTCAGAAAAACCCAATGCATCGCTGCCGATTCTTTTCGAAGAATTTACCTGTGGGAATGTCCCGGCAGTATCCCTCGCTTGCTGCCGGCTATGAATTCCAATACCTTCTTGACCTCAGTGACGGGTTCCACTTCTTCCTTGATGCGGGCTACCGCCTGGGAAACATTCAGATTCGATCGGTAGAGAATTCGGTAGGTCTTGTCCAGCATCTCAATCGCTTTGGCAGAGAATCCTCGCCGCTTGAGGCCGATAATATTGAGACCTTCATAACACAGAGGATCTTGTCCGCACAGAATGTATGGAGGGATGTCCTTCACAACCCTGAATCCACCCCCAATCATAACGTGTTCACCGACGTGGACAAATTGGTGAACAGGGGTCAGACCGCCGACAATTACAAAATCTGCAAGATGAACGTGTCCACCTAGCGGAGCGCAATTTGCAATGATGACGTTGTTCCCGACACGGCAATCGTGGCCCACATGCGTATATGCCATGAACAAACAGTCATTGCCAATAACTGTCCTGCCGGTCTCGGCCGTCGCACGGTTGAGCGTCACACATTCCCTTATAACAGTATTGTCACCGACCTCCAGCGTCGTTGGCTCCCCTTTGTATTTCAAATCCTGAGGTGGACCTCCGACGACTGCTCCGGGGAATACTTTGCAGTTCTTTCCAAGGCGGGATCCGCTGGCAACGTGCACGCGGGGGCCGATCCACGTCCCATCTCCAATAACAACATCTTCTTCGACTGTTGAGAATGGTCCTATGGACACTTGTTCTCCCAGTTGGGCTTTTGCTGCAACAACCGCGTGTGGATCTATCGCTACACCCATGCAGTACTCAATTTCTAGTTTTGCGATACAGAAATAGTGGATGATATGCCGGGCTGTGAACCGGGCTCTTCCCGGTCGACGATGGCCGCTGTGAATTCACCCTCTGCGACAACACTGGAATTGACAAAAGCCTTCGAGCGAATGTGAATGACCTTGGACCGCCGGCTCACCATCTCCACTTCGAGGACGAGTTGGTCGCCGGGCACGACCGTTTTTCTGAACTTGACGTTGTTCATGGACATAAAGTACACAAGTTTGTTCCCCGGATTCTCGAGGCCGTTCAACAGCAACACACCGCCAGCCTGTGCCATTGCTTCAACGATCATGACGCCCGGCATGACCGGACGACCGGGAAAGTGTCCCTGGAAGAAAGGCTCGTTGACGGTGACACTTTTCACCGCGACAACCCTCTTGTCCATTTCGAAGTCGGTGATCTTGTCGATCATCAGGAACGGGTAGCGGTGCGGCAGGATTCTCTGGATTGCATTGACATCAAATACAACGCCTTCTTTCTTCTCGTGTTGATACTTGCTGACCAGCTTCTTCTGCTGATAAAGCTTCCGCACCATTTTTGCAAACTCGACATTGCTTGCGTGTCCGGGTCGCGCCGCCTGTACCTGCCCCCGGAGAGGGACGCCTATTAAGGCAAGGTCGCCGATAAGGTCCAGGAGCTTGTGCCTCGCAGGCTCATTCCGGTAATGCAGTTGCTTGTTATTCAGGACCCCGGACGACCCCAGGATGACGGAATGATCGATACCGAGCTTGTGTGTAAGTTTCCGAAGCTCGGCATCTGACAGATTCCGATCATTGATGACAATCGCGTTGTCGAGATTTCCTCCCTTGATCAGGCCTTTGTCCCACAACATCTCAACTTCGTGGAGGAAACAGAATGTGCGTGCCGATGCGTACTCTGTCACAAACTCTTTTTCCAAGCTAAACAAGCTCGTGTGTTGGGTTCCCAAAGCAGGATTCTTGTAGTCGATCACCACCGTCATCCGAAATTCAGGGGCGGGGAGAGCAACGATGTCTACACCGTTCGCCTCGTTATGGTAGTGAATAAGCTGATCGATAATCAGATAGTCCTTTGGCTCATCCTGCTCCTGCAGTCCGGCTTGTTGTAGCAGCTCCACGAACGGTTTGGAGCTTCCATCGGCGATGGGTGGCTCGATGTTGTTCAGCTCGATGATGATGTTATCGATTTCGAGACCCACGACGGCTGCCAGGACGTGTTCTGTCGTGTGGACTTTTGCTTCACCGATCCCGAGCGTCGTGCCCCGTTCGATATCTACAACGTGGTCGACGTCTGCAGGAATTTCCGGATGACCACCGAGATCCACGCGACGAAATCGGATTCCGAAATTCTCCGACGCCGGCTTGAACGTCATGGTCGTTTGCACGCCCGTGTGCAATCCGACACCGGACATTGATACTGGTCTCTTGATGGTATGTTGTTGAACAAGCATGATGGTTTCCTAACACCCTTGATGGTTTTCCACTATGACTCTCTTTCCTTCAGTTCTGTCCGCAGCAATTCAAGGTCACGTCGCAACTGGGAAACTTCCACGCTCAGCTCCGGGAGCGACCGAAGCACCGCTTCGATACGGTGGGCCCGACTGCGTTCCTTGGCAATGGTGCCGAAGTAAAATCCTCCCGGCTCTTCGATCGATTTTGCCACCCCCGACTGAGCGAGGATGGTCACGCGATCTGCAATCTCGATGTGGCCGGCAATGCCAACCTGTCCACCGATCATGCAATTCTTCCCGATTTTTACGCTGCCGGCAATTCCTGTGAGAGCAGCAATGACGGTATTCTCGCCGATCACACAGTTGTGGCCAATCTGAACGAGGTTGTCGATCTTGACGCCACGCTGCACGACAGTCTCGCCAAGGGTGGCTCGATCGATGGTAGAATTGGCCCCAATTTCAATGTCATCTTCAAGAACAACCGAACCAAGTTGGGGAATCTTCTCGAATGGTCCGTTTTCCTTCGGAGCAAAACCAAACCCGTCCGCACCAATCACAACCCCCGCATGGAGGGTAACACGATTTCCGATTTTGGCTTGATGATAGATAGTGACATTGGGATACAGTTGGCATTCGTTGCCCAGGATGGCATGAATCCCTATTGTGCAACCGTGAGAGATCTTCGTGTTGTTGCCAATGACCACTCCCTCTCCGATCACTGCGTGTGCTCCGATGCATACATTCTTACCCACCTTCGCCGATTCCGCGATAACTGCAGAAGCGTGGATTCCCGTGGGGAAGGGGTCGACCGAAGGAGTGAGTTTCTTGAGGACGTTCAGGAACGCTACGTACGGGTCATCAACTTTGATGAATGCAAGACCAGCACGATGAGGGAGTTTGTCGCCGAGATGTTTCTTCGATACAAGGATCGCAGCTGCATCGGTCGTTTCCAGATAGCGCTCATACTTCGGATTGGCAAGGAAGGAAATGCTGTGTTGGTCGGCCTCTTCAATTTTCGCGACACGTTCCACCTGTAAAGTTCCGTCGCCTACAACTTCGCCGTGAAGCCATGCCGCAATTTCGTGTACGGTCATTCAAGGCACTATTTCTTTGTGGACTGTGGAGTCACTTTCAGCTTCTCGAGAACCTTGTCCGTCAGATCATACTTCGGGTTGGCGTACATCAACAGGATCTCTCCGCTCTTGTCGAAAACGTAGTCGTATCCTTCTTCGACGGCAACATCCTGGATTGCCTTGAAGACTCTGTCCTGGACAGGCTTCATCAGCTCATTTTGCTTCGCAAACAACTCACCATTCTGACCGAATTTCTGATTCCGGAAATCAGCCATTTTTTGATCCAGCTCGCGAAGCTCCCGTTCTGCATCAGCCCGTCGCTGATCGGTCATGATCAGCTTCTTCTTGTCGTAGTCGTCGTATTTCTTCTTCCAGTCATCCTGCATTTTGTTGAGCTCTTCCTGCCAGCTTGCGGTCAATGCATCAAGTTGTTTCTGTGCATCCTGTGCGTCCGGAAGCTGCTTCATAATGGCCTCCGTGCTGACGTGGCCAATTTTCATTTGCCCTTGTGCAGTCAGCGTTCCCAACACGAGCACGCTGCACACTGCGAAAAGAAGTCTTTTCATATTCCACTCTTTCGTTTTTTTGTTCGATGAATCGCCCCGATACGAGCCACGCCTGGCATGCAGCAACGGGCTCTCTGCATGGGAAGCCCCCCCGGAACTCGCGCTCAGTCGATCATTTTGATTTCGCTGCGGGGCCTCTCTTCAACCTGTCGATGACTTTCCACGTAAGATCGTACTTGACATCTGCGTACAAGAGCACCGTTTGATTCAGCTTATCAAAGACAAATGTAAATCCTTCCTCCTTGGCGACGCTTTCAATCGCTTTCAAAACCTTGTTTCGGATTGGTTGGAATTTTGTGTCCCGGAGCTGGGCGGCGTCCTGCTGTCGCTTGAGCTGCAAATCGCGGATCTTTTGCTGCATATCAGAAAGTCGTTTCTGTTCTTCCTCTTTCTTTTGAGGAGAATAGAGCGCCTGCTTGTTCTGATAATCCTGAAGACTCGAGTCAAGGTCCTTTCCCATCTGGTCAAGTTCGTCCTGCCATCCCTTCACAGCATCATCTACTGCCGCCTTGGCATCCTGAGCCTCCTGTAACTGACCTAGAATCGTTTCGGAGTCGACATAGGCCAGTCTTTGCGTCTGTGTCACCGCAATCGAAGAAAACACAAAAACGGCGAGAATAGCTACGGGGGTCTTTTTCACGAATACCTCTTGAGGGTTATGTTTGAAAAATGATTAACTGGAATATTGGAAAAAAAGGCAACGCGTTCAACTGCAAAAACGAGCCGGCAATCAAGATTGAATCCTCCACTCGGCAGATCTTGAGTTCCTCAGAGTGCAGGATATTGCCCACCCCACTCCACACTTCGCGATGAACCGGCAGTCTACGAGGCAGGTTCGAATCAGGATCACAGAGAATAACCCACCGGTCTGCACAGCGACACGCTCATCGCGCATCCAATCCGACGGCAAGAACTTCGGGAGAAGCCTTCTCGTCCAGTCGAACTAAAAGCCTTTTCCGAACTGGAAGTGGAACTTCCATCCTGAAGGTGCGGTACCCGGCCTGGGGCCGTCAAACCCGTACGCATAATCAAATCCAACCAACCCGATAGGATTGATCATGAGGCGTACGCCAACCCCCGCCGACTTGCGAAGGCTGAGAGGATCCTGTGTGGACTGATCAAGCCATACGTTTCCTGCTTCAGCAAACGCCAGCGTGTAAATCGGAATCGGGTTGAGGGTCAAAGCCACTCGAAACTCGAGAGTGTGCTTGATCATCGCTCGGCCTCCGAGGATGTCTCCCGTAATCGGATCTGTCGGCCCGACCGAGCGATCATCATACCCTCTCAGCGGCGTTACCGACACGTATCCTAATCCCGTGCCTCCCATAAAGAAATATTCCTGAGGAGGGAGAAGCAGTGTCTTCCCTCCAAAGCCGAGAATGTAGCCAACGATATTTTCACTGACGAGCGCGAACCGTGGATTGTTGAAAACAGGTATGTACCAATCCGCAGTCAGGATGTGTTTTGTATAGTTCGCATTTCCCGGGAGAAATGGACCGCCATCGATTTCTGTCGAAAGCGAAAACGAGGAACCTTCGGACGGAAAAATCGGATTATTCGTGCTGTTGCGGGAAATGACCTGGGAGATTGCAAACTGTGTGATGATCCCTGCATAGGTGTAATCTGTGGTGACACTGGATTCATTGCGCTGGTATCGCACGCTCCAGAGGCCTCGAAAATAATCGTCGGGCCATTTGAATTGACGTCCTACTTGGACGGATGCACCGGTATATCGGACATCGTAACCATAAATCTGGTGCGTGTCAAACAAGTTCACTCCGAAGGAAGTGGGTGTATCGAACATCCACGGCTCCTGGAAACCGACGGAAAACGTCTGGTAATAGCTGGTTACACCAAATTGCCAATCGAAATTGAGCATCTGGCCTGCTCCGCCACGAAGCGGCTCGGCGAGCGAAAAGTTGTTGAAAGTCAACCCAATGCCGCCGTTAAAGCCGAACGCACCGCTGTATCCCACGGACATGTTGAAGGTGTCGCTCGATTTTTCCTCGACATCATAGATGAGATCGACCGTCTTATCGTTCACGATGCGCGTGTCCGGCTTGATCTTTTCCGGGTTGAAATAGTTGAGCTGCTGGAGTTGCCGAAGGCTCCGAAGGATTGCCTGACGGCTGAACGTGTCGCCCGGTCGCGTCCTCAATTCTCTCCGGATCACCTTCTCATATGTCTTGGTGTTCCCGGTGATGAGGACCTGGCCAACCTTGAAAAGATTGTGTTCGTGAACGACCATCTTGATGTCGAGACTATCCTCACCGATACGAGTCTCTTCCGGGTCAATTTGGAACATCAGGTAGCCATTATCATAGTACAACGACGAGACATCCGTTTCATCTTCGTTGCGATGGAGGTTTTGATCGAATTTTTCCTGGTCGTACACGTCCCCTTTCTTGAATCCGAGCCGTGTGCCCAACAGCGAGGAAGGATACACGGTGTTTCCTTCCCAGGTGATATTACGAACGAAATACTGCGGTCCTTCGTGCAGGTAGACACTGATGGTAAGATACTTCTTTGTCTTGTCATAGCTCAGCGAGTCCGCCAGTATCTCCATATCCCGGTAGCCATGGTTCCTGTAGAAAGCAATCAGCAGATCCTTGTCATCCTTCCATTTCTTGCTATCGAATTTGTTCGTCGTCCAGAACTTCCACCAGTGACGCTCGCTTGTTTCCTTGAACTCACCCTTCAAGTCGCTCGCATCAAACGCCTTGTTCCCGAAGAATACTATCTCGTCCACCTTGACTTTGGGACCTTCGTCAATGGTAATCTTCAGTACGTCTCGGTTCCGTGTCGTATCTTCAAGAGGCACCAACTCGGGGGTGACGACTGCGTTCAAATAGCCATCCGTTTCATACTGTGCCTTGAGAACTCTCTTCACCATGGACAGATCGTCTCCGCTGATGATCTGCCCCTTAATGAGCCCGATCTTCTTGAGGATATCATCCTCGCTGAGCTCATCATTCCCGACCACTTCGATCCTGTCCAGGCGGGGGTTTTCTTTCACCTTGATAAGCAGATAGATCCCTTCCTCAACTTTGTGATCGATCAGAATCTGGATGTCACTAAAAAGGCGGAGATTATAGAGCCGCTTGATTGCCTGCTCGGTTTGTTCGCCCGGCACGGTGATTTCATCACCGACTTTGAGGCCTGTGTTGGCAATAATTGCTGCCGGCTCGGCGGAGCGTTGCCCCTCGACGTTGATTCCCAAAATCTTGTATACTTGGGGTCGAGTTTGGGAGAAAAGGATTGAAGGATTGGCAGCTATAAAGAGAAGAAAAGAGACAGCCAAAACTCTAAAGTTTTGCAACACTTTTGAGAAACCTTTCCACATAAATGGAACCGGCGCGCGGTGATTTTTGGACTTGCTCACTCACCATTCCAAAGCGGCGCTCTCGTTTCTGGAAGTTCGCAATTGCGGAATAGAGGTGCTTTCGTCGAAAAGACGGCCAGTAATCTTCGGAGATTACCAGCTCGCTATAGGCAAGCTGCCACAACAGGAAATTGCTTATACGGTATTCGCCGCTCGTGCGGATGAGGAGGTCGGGGTCGGGAAACTCCCTTGTTGAAAGATAGCTGGAAATAAGCTTCTCCGAGATATCCTCTTTCGAAAGTGCCCCTTTTTTGATCTCATCGTGCATTCTTCGCACCGCATTGAGAAGGTCCCATCGGCCACTGTAACTGAGGGCGAGTATGAGCGTCAGGCCATTGTTGTGGCGCATCATCTCAATCGCATCAAGCAACTCGTCCTGAACATCCTGTGGCAAAGCAGCGATGTCCCCTATAGCTCTAAGACGAACCTCATTTTGATGCAACCTGTCCCTTTCATCCCTGAGCGCTTTCAAAAGAAGCCTCATAAGCATTGAGACTTCGTCCTTTGGTCTTTTCCAATTTTCCGTCGAAAAGGCATAGAGCGTGAGGAACTTGACACCCAGTTGACCGCAGGCTTCCACAATGTCACGAACGGAGTTCACACCCTCGTGGTGACCGGCAATCCTCGGCAGTCCCCTTTTTTTTGCCCAGCGCCCGTTTCCGTCCATGATGATGGCGACGTGCTTTGGAATATCTCCGTTTTCCAGGAGCCTGTCCTGAAACTTCTTGTCGAGTCCCGTTGCCTTCTCTAGCGGCACAAAATCTCCATTTCAGTAAAATTCATTCACTTTGCAATTTCCAATGTAACCTATTTTGAAAAAAAAGTCAAAAACGACGGCCCTCCCTCATCAGAGATCTGGTCACAACTGTGCTCTCGCTTTCTTGACTGACCCGGCAATTTTGGGTATATTGACTGCGGAACTTAACCTACAGTGTGTTCGTTTTCAATACAGGTTGAGACGGCGAAAAGAGGGCATTCGTTCCATCAAGTAAAGGATGGTCATGGAAGGAAATTTCTCAAATAGAGTTCAGGATGTTATTCGGCTGAGCCGGGAAGAAGCGTTGCGCTTGGGTCACGACTATATCGGAACCGAGCATCTTCTTCTTGGGATCATCCGCGAAGGGGAAGGTATCGCGGTGAAGATACTCAGGAACCTCGGTGTCGACTTGTATAAGTTGAAGAAATCGATCGAGGATACAGTTCGCACGTCAGGCGGAACGTTGACAATCGGCAATATCCCCCTTACGAAGCAGGCTGAGAAGGTCCTGAAGATCACCTATCTCGAAGCAAAGCTTTATAAATCCGATGTCATAGGGACGGAGCATCTCCTTCTTTCGCTCCTTCGGGATGACGACAACATTGCCGCCCAAATTCTGCACCAGTACAATGTCCACTATGACGTTGTTCGAAACGAGCTCGACAACATTATCTCCGGCAAGCCTTCCACGCCGCCTACGTCCTCGCACCAGGCCGGTTCGGCGGAAAAAAAGCAGGAAAAATCAAAAACGCCGGTGCTGGACAATTTCGGCAGAGACCTGACCAAGCTAGCGGCAGAGGATAAGCTTGATCCTATTGTCGGCCGGGAAAAAGAAATCGAGCGCGTGGCTCAGGTATTGAGCAGAAGGAAAAAGAACAATCCAGTACTGATCGGCGAGCCAGGCGTAGGGAAATCTGCAATTGCCGAAGGGTTGGCATTGAGGATAGTTCAGAAAAAGGTATCGAGGGTATTGCACGACAAACGTGTGGTGACCCTGGACCTGGCAGCTCTCGTTGCGGGAACGAAATACAGAGGCCAGTTCGAGGAACGCATGAAGGCCGTGATGAACGAGCTGGAGAAGGCCAAAGATGTGATCCTGTTCATCGATGAGCTTCATACGATTGTCGGGGCAGGTGGTGCGAGCGGTTCACTCGATGCTTCGAACATGTTCAAGCCGGCATTGGCGCGCGGCGACTTGCAATGCATCGGAGCGACCACGCTTGACGAATACAGACAGTATATCGAAAAAGATGGTGCACTCGACCGCCGGTTCCAGAAAATAATGGTGGACCCAACGACCGTCGAAGAAACCATCCAAATCCTCGAAAATATCAAGCAAAAATATGAAGAGCACCACGGCGTCCGGTACACCGATAAAGCTGTGGATGCAGCCGTGAAATTGAGCGATCGTTACATCACCGACCGGTATTTGCCCGACAAAGCCATTGATGTCATGGATGAGGCCGGGTCGCGCGTACACCTGGCGAATATCAAGGTTCCCAAGGAGGTACTCCACCTCGAAGAAGAGATCGAGAAAATACGACAATCCAAGAACCAGGTGGTCAAGAATCAAAACTTTGAAGAAGCGGCGAGACTGCGTGACCTCGAAAAGAAGCTCCTGAACGACCTGGAGATTGCCAAGCGGGAATGGGAGTTGAAGGCACACGACACTATTTACGAGGTGAATGAAGAAGACTGTGCAGCCGTCGTGTCGATGATGACCAGCATTCCAGTCCAGAAAGTTGCTCAGGGCGAATCTGCAAAACTTCTGAAAATGGGAGAAGCGTTAAAGGCCGTTGTTATCGGACAGGATGAGGCAATCGAAAAGCTGACGAAGGCAATCAGGCGTGCGCGGGCAGGCCTGAAAGACCCGAAACGGCCCATCGGTTCCTTCATATTCCTCGGTCCGACAGGTGTTGGAAAAACGGAGTTGGCAAAATGCCTCGCCCGCTATCTGTTCGATACCGACGATGCTCTTATTCGGATCGACATGAGCGAGTATATGGAGAAGTTCTCCGTCTCGCGTCTCGTCGGAGCCCCCCCGGGTTATGTTGGATACGAAGAGGGCGGTCAGCTCACGGAAAAAGTGCGTCGCAAACCGTATTCAGTCGTATTGTTGGATGAGATTGAAAAGGCTCACCCAGATGTCTTCAATATACTGCTGCAGGTGCTCGATGACGGGATACTGACCGACAGCCTCGGGAGAAGGGTGGATTTCAAGAATACGATTCTCATCATGACCTCCAACATCGGCTCGAGAGACATCAAAGTGAATGGCGGCCTGGGATTCGGGATGCAGAGCACAAAGGACAAGTATTCCCAGATGAAGTCGGGCATCGAAGATGCCCTCAAACGCGTCTTCAATCCGGAGTTCCTCAATCGTGTGGATGATTCCATTATCTTCCACAATCTTGAACGAGAGCACATGTTCAAGATCATCGACATCGCTGCAAAGGAGCTTGTCACAAGGATGGGCACGCTCGGTATCTCGATTGAAATGACTCCGGAAGCGAAAGAGTTCATTGCTGACAAGGGGTTCGATCCTGCGTTCGGCGCTCGCCCGCTCAAGAGGACGATTCAGAAGTATGTTGAAGACAAGCTCGCCGAAGAAGTCCTGAAAGGGACCTTCGTTCAAGGCACCAAAGTGGAGGTCAAGCTTGGAGACTCAAAAGAAGAGCTTGAGTTTCTTGCGGTACACAAGGATGCCGGCGGTAACGAAGTAAAGGAAGAGGACAAGCGTGTTGCGGATGTCACTTGAGTCTGCAGGGATGGGCATGATTTGAAGATTCCCCCGAGACACACATCGGGGGATTTTTTTTGCCTCTATGAAAATCCGGCCGAAACCAAGAAAGCAGTTACGCTACATTCTGTTCTACAAGCCCTATGGCGTTCTGTCCCAGTTCACTCCGCGAGGAAACCTGAAATCGCTCAAGGAGTTTGGCCCCTTCCCTCCTGAGGTGTACCCCGTAGGAAGACTCGATGCCAACAGCGAAGGCCTGATACTCCTGACCAATGATGACGCCGCAAAATTCCATCTGACGGACCCCAGGTACAAACATCCCAGGACTTATCTTGTTCAAGTGGAAAACGAGCCGGACGAAAAAGACCTGGCAGACATAAGACAAGGGGTCGTTATAAGAGGCAAACGAACGGTGCCGGCAGAAGTGACTCTTCTCCAGCGTGAACCAGATTTACCGGCACGGCCTGTTCCCATCCGCTATCGCAAGAACATCCCCACATCGTGGATCGAACTTACCCTCTACGAAGGGAGAAACCATCAAGTGCGGAAAATGACTGCTGCAGTCGGCCATCCCACCTTGAGGCTTGTGCGTACGAAGATCGGCCCCCTCCATCTTGCGGAACTCAAACCTGGACAGCACAGGGATCTCACTCAAGAAGAAATACTGCGGTTGAGATACATTCTCAGCGCTCAACCGGCGCTCAAAAGAGATCACTGAATTCGTATCAAAGCAAACGCCACCGTGCCGTTTTGTCTTCAAGCTTTCGGAAGACGCAAATCAAAGCTCGTGTCTTGCCAAATTCCCACCATTGACAAACACTCGACCACCACGCCGTTGACATTGGACCGGACTTCCTAATTCTGGCCAAGACTCTCTGGAATCCAAACTGTTCGAATTTGCGAATCGATCGTCGAACAGTTCCACACATCGCAATGATTTAATTCTAAACAGTGTGGCAGATAAGAGATTTTTTCTTACATTATTTCACTAGTTCTCGCGGTCAATTTCAAATCCGAACAATGAGGAGATAGCAATGGCAGATACGATAACAGTGACCGATAATCGAACCGGAAAAAAATATGAATTCCCGATTCAACACGATACCGTCAAAGCTCCCGATTTTCGTCAGATAAAGGTGAAGGATGACGATTTCGGAATGATGGTGTATGACCCTGCATTTATGAACACCGCTTCATGCGTCAGCAGAATCACGTATATCGATGGCGACAAAGGCATCCTTCGGTATCGTGGGTATCCTATAGAGCAGATAGCTGAAAATGCACAATCCTTCCTTGAGGTTGCCTACCTCGTATTGAAGGGAGAATTGCCCAACAAACAGCAGTTGGATGAATGGCGATACAATATCAAGATGCACACGATGGTGCACGAAAACGTCAAGACGCTGATGGAAGGTTTCCGTTATGATGCCCACCCTATGGGCATTTTCATCAGCACGGTCGCAGCTCTTTCCACATTCTACCCCGAAGCAAAAAAAGTCCGCGATCCTGAAGTCCGGGAAAAGCAGATTTACCGCATCATTGGCAAGGTACCAACGATTGCCGCATTCGCCTATCGCCACTCAAAAGGCATGCCATATGTGTATCCGGACAACGAGCTTACGTACGCCGGCAATTTTCTGAAAATGATGTTCAAAGCGGGTGAATCCCCCTACAAGGTCAACGACACACTGGAACACGCTTTGACAATCTTGTTCATCCTGCACGCCGACCACGAACAGAACTGCAGCGCTTCTGCCATGAGAGTGATCGGAAGCTCCGAATGCGATCCGTACTCAGCGCTGGCTGGTGCCGCTGCCGCACTCTGGGGACCTTTGCACGGTGGCGCAAACGAGGCCGTAATCCACATGTTGGATGAAGTCGGCGATTTGAAGCACGTTCCCGGCTTTATCAAGGAAGTAAAGGAAGGAAAGGGAAAACTGATGGGCTTTGGTCATCGGGTGTACAAAAATTACGATCCGAGGGCAAAGGTCATCAAGAAAATGGCTTACGAGGTCTTCGAGGTCACCGGAAGAAACCCGAAGCTCGATGTCGCACTCGAGCTTGAACGGATCGCGCTGGAAGACGAATACTTTGTGAAGCGCAAGCTGTATCCCAATGTGGATTTCTACTCCGGACTCATCTATCAGGCGATGGGTTTCCCGCTTGATTTGTTCCCGGTTCTTTTCGCCATCGGAAGAACAGTCGGTTGGCTGGCTCAGTGGGTCGAAATGTTGACGGACCCGGAGCAAAAGATCTCCCGTCCTCGACAGGTCTTCCTGGGTTCCCAATCAAGGAATTGGGTGCCGACGATCGACCGGAAGTAGTCGAAGGCGAAAGCCGACGGGCCACTGCTGACAGGCTCGCCAGCCGCTTGCCGGGTACACCGAGCGCACAACGAGCACGGGCGCTCAGAGTCAGATCCCGGCAACGAAGCGCCGGGATCGCAAAGAACGCGGTCGTTTGAAATTCCCCCTTTTTTCAGTATGATTAGAGGGGGATTTCTATTTCCAGTCGTCACAAACCACGCGAATTCATGAAACGCCTCAAGGTATTTATTCTTTCTTCGTCAGGCGGTGCAGGCCATTTGCGGGCGGCTGAAGCTTTGCACCGAACGGCGCAGACCCTTGACCTTCCGATGAAGACGGAGAACCACGACTGCCTCGATTTCACCTCTCCCGCGTTCAAGCGATTGTATGCCGGCACGTATCTGAATCTTGTCAACAGGACGCCCGAACTCTGGGGCTACCTTTATCAGAAATCGGAGAACAAGCCTTACCGGAAGAAGGGCCTCCTTCAAGTCTTTGACCATTTCAATTACAGCCGGTACTTGCGATTTCTCAAGTCCAGCAGGCCGGACGCAATTATCTGTACACATTTTCTTCCGTTCATTTCAATATCGAATGAAATCCGCAAGTGGGGTGTCGAGATGCCCGTCTTTGCAGTGACCACGGACTTCGATGTCCACCAATACTGGATCGATCCCATCGTCTTTCGATATTATGTTCATCACGAAGAATCTCAGTGGCAGCTTCAATCGAAGGGAATTCCTTCAAAGAAGATCTGTGTGACGGGTATTCCCGTGATGCCGGAGTTCTGTTCGAATGTGGGCAGACGCAAGGCAAAACAGCTGCTCGGATTGGACGATCGGCATTTTACGGTTCTCGTGCTCGCCGGCGGTTTTGGTGTGGGCCGCTTCGAGGAGATCGTTCGGACCACCGTCGCGACGCTCGCATCAGTTTCCCGGCATCACTACAACCTCATCATTGTTTGCGGAAAGAACGCCTCAGCCAAGACGAATATCGGCAAGATGAGATTTCCAGAGAACGTCCGTCCAAACGTGTATGGCTTTGTTTCGAATATGCCGGCGCTTATGAGCGCGTCGGACCTTGTCGTCACAAAATCAGGGGGACTCACCTCGGCCGAAGCGCTTGTGAAAGGCCTGCCGATGATGATCGTGGATCCCATTCCCGGACAAGAAACACGAAATGCGGATTTGATCGTCGAGCACGGCGCAGGATGGAAAGCCATCGATCTCGCGAATCTGAGCTACAAGCTCACGAGGATTCTCGCCACACCTTCTCTGCTGCAAAGCGCACGCAAAGGCTCACGAACGCTTGCCCGTCCCCACGCAGCGCGCGACATCCTGATGGATGTGTTTCGCCATGTAGCACCCCGAAAGGAAACAACGGAATGAAAATCAAGATCAACAACGCAACGATGAATTACGTCGAGCGGGGTACGCCGGGGGGAATTCCAGTGCTCTTTGTGCACGGCTTTCCGTTCAATCTTGAAATGTGGGAACCACAAATGCGCGCACTTCCGAACCACTATCGGGCCGTTGCATATGATATACGGGGACACGGACAGAGCGAAGTGGGGGACGGACAATACAGCATCGAGTTCTTCGTCGACGACCTGATCGCGCTCCTCGATCATCTGGTCATTGATCGAACGGTCTTGTGCGGCCTCTCCATGGGAGGATACATAGCCTTGAGGGCGGTGGAGCGACACCCTGAACGATTCAGCGGCATCGTTTTATGCGACACAAAAAGCGAACCCGACACCAACGAGGGGAAAGTGAAACGATCCGCTTCCCTGAAGGCCGTCAAGTTCAATGGTGTTGAAGAATTTGCAGAAGGGTTTGTCAAGGGCGCCCTCGCAGAGTCCACGTTTCGAAACAACCCCGCGGCCGTGGAGAAAGTCACAGCTATGATCAAGGCCAATTCTCCCGTCGGTATCGGCGGAACCCTCCTCGCGCTCGCCTGCAGAACGGACACGAGCGGAGTGTTAGAACGAATTGCCGTTCCGACGCTCATCCTTTGCGGCGAACACGATATCCTGACCACCCCGAAGGATGCAGAGTCGATGCACCGTCGTGTGAAAGGCTCAGTGCTGCACATTGTCCCACACGCAGCTCACCTCAGCAACTTGGAAAACCCTACGTTCTTCAACGAGAAGCTCATCTCATTCCTCAAAGAGATCCATTGAAACGAGCGCCTCATCGAATATTCAAGTTCAGGACGCAGGAAATGAAATGGTGAGCACCCTCCAGGCGATCCAGAAGGAGGTTATCGCGTGTCGACGCTGTCCACGCCTGGTTCGATGGCGCGAAAAGATCGCTCACGAGAAAACCAAGAGATTTCAAGACTGGGAGTACTGGGGAAAGCCTAATCCGAGTTTTGGCGATCCGCACGCAGAACTACTCCTGGTCGGACTTGCACCGGCAGCGCACGGGGGAAACCGGACCGGCAGAATGTTTACGGGAGACAGAAGCGGAGATTGGCTCTACCGCGCCCTTTACAAATTCGGGTTCGCCAATAAACCTGAATCGATTTCACGTGACGACGGATTACGTTTGCGCAACTGCTATATCACTGCCACGTGTCGATGCGCCCCTCCGCTCAACAAGCTGCTTCCGTCGGAAATCCTGAACTGCAGACCGTATCTGTTGCGTGAGCTCATCGCCCTGAAGAATCTCAGACTCGTTCTCGGTCTGGGAAAGGTCGGATTTGATTCTGCAGTGCGGGCCTTCACGCATCTCGGCTGGTCCAGTTTTGAGAAGTTCCCCAAGTTTGGACACGGTGTGGAATACAGGCTGACAAACCGCGTGATCCTGCTGGGATCCTTCCACCCAAGCCAACAAAATACGTTCACCGGAAGATTGACGGAGCCGATGTTTGACAGGGTATTCCGGCGTGCCTCGAAGATCCTTCGGGGAAATGAGTGAATCCTCACTTCAGATTCGCATAGCGACTGAAAAGTTTTCAATAGCGTGACCGACGTGCGTCCTCAAACCGACTTGAAAATCCTGTTCGTCATTCTCGGAGTTCTCGGAATCCTCCTCGTCGCCACGACCATCCGGGGTGCATTCATCATCGATGAGATCAACTACGTGGTGAATGTGAGTGCCCTTCGCGACGGGAGAGTGACCGTTCCCGGGACGGAAGGGCTCTCTCCCAGCAAAGAACTCCTTTATTTCGATCCCGAGCCGTACAACCGGGTTGTGAGTGCGACGCCTGTTGCCTCACTTGCTCCTCCACTCTATGCTCCGATTGCCCTTCCATTCGTTGCGCTCGGATGGAGAGGGCTGGCTCTTTTGAACACGCTCTCATTTGTTATCGCGGCTCTCCTGGTTTTCCTTTTCGTGAGGCACCATACAACGGAACGTACGAGCGCCTGGCTTGCAGTTGCGCTCTTTGTTCTGGCTGGGTATTCAACGGAATATGCACAGGGGGTTTGGCCACACATGCTGTCGGTCCTCCTCTGTGTCGCAGCGGTGTATTGCGTCAGTCACGTTTGGTTTGCGAAAACCTCGCTGTTTCCCCTGCTTGG
>Ga0335081_10005743_pt1 | contig 19651 bp, 15 predicted proteins | sample Lox_Sample_35_FD_206713 | JGI IMG/M metagenome (GOLD analysis project Ga0335081, IMG submission 206713) | Soil microbial communities from Loxahatchee National Wildlife Refuge, Florida, United States - Lox_Sample_3.5 | ecosystem: Environmental > Terrestrial > Soil > Wetlands | place: USA... | reverse complement strand
GCGCCGGTGGGGGCGATGGCCGAGCTTTCCCAGCTCTCGCTCCGCGCTTTGGCGGTAGCGCTGCGCGCCGCAAGCGTCGAGCGCTGCCGTGGCGTGCTGAAGTTCGGCCACGGCACGGTCCTTTTCGCCGGTTTCGGCGAGCGCCCGGCCCGCAATCGTGCGCGACAGCGCGGCCTCGATCGGGGCTCCGGCAGCGTCGGCCGCATCAGCCGAGGCCAGCGCCTGTCCCGCAGCCTGGACGCGACCACCGCGCTGGTCGGACTGTGGGGCCTGGTCGATCCGCGCCGACGCGTTTTCGCCTACCGGATCCAGAAACTCCGTGGCAACCGGCACCAGGCGCTCCCGGTAAGCGGGAGATCACGGCCGCTTCCAGTCGGCGGCGAGCCGCGCGACCCGAAGTGGTTCCGGGAGGACTTCGCCGCCCTGCTCGAACTGCTGCGCCGCGGCGACATCCACCCGGTCGTGGCGGAGCGCCTGCCGCTGACGGAGGCGCGGCGCGCGCACGAGATGCTCGAGAGCTCGGCGTCAAAAGGCAAGCTCGTCCTGGTGCCGTAGACCGGCGAGGAGGATGCGGGATGGCGCTGGACGTGCCGGCCAGCCGGGCAGCACGCTTCACCCCGGGCGGGACCGGGTCTGGTCATCACCGGCGGCCGCGTTCTTCCAGCGCGCGCAGGGCCTCGGCGAACGGCCGCTCCAGCCAGGCGAGGTGGTCGGCCTCACCGTGATGGTGCGTTGTGAGCTGGTCGGACCTGCGGACCGCGGTGTGCCGGACGTATTCGCGGGCTCCCTCGACCAGGGTCCGGATATAGCGGATGCCTTCGGGGTCGGTCATCGTCCAGTCGCCGCCGCAGGCGACGTAGACCGGCGAGGTGTGGGCGAAAACCCGGCGGCCCCATTCATCGAGGTGGAAGTCGGCACCGAACGCCCGGCAGGCGATCCACGAGTTCCCGTCGATCGGGAGTTCCTCGATAATCTCGGCCTGGCGCCCGCCGTTGGCGTCTGCCCGCGCGACGACCTCGCCGTTACGCACGACTTGGAGCGAACTGAGCGGGAAGATGCTACGCACCGCGGCACGGACACTGACCGTTCCCGGACCGGAAAGCCCGACGGTATCTCCCGGCTCGCGCCCGTCGACCGCGAGCGAAACGAGTGGCCCGCCGGAAAGGAACGTACGGCCCGACCGCACCGCCCGGCACCAGGCCTCATAGCTGAACTCCTCGTCCAGCCGCGCGTACGTGCGGTAGAGGCCGACCGGCACGGCACTGGACATCTTGTCCGTGCCGCCAACGAGCGGCAGCCGGTACCCGCAGTTCAGGTACCGGTAATACTCGCGCATCGCGTCGCCGGTATGGGCCAGCATCTCGACGGCGTCGGCCCGGCCGGTCGCGACGAGAACGGCCGGCTCGCCGTTCGGATTCGGGAAATGCGCGGCGACGACGGTGCCGCCCTGGGCGTGCGTCCGGTCGGCCCAGTCGCTCAGCGTCACGTCCAGCGCGCCGCCGAGCTCGGCCTCGTCGGGACCATCGCTGCACCACGGCATGACCGGTTCTTTCAGGCCCCACAGAACCATGTGGCCGAGCGCGTGCTGCCGGTTTTCCTGGCCGACATACGTCACGTAGCCGCCGCCGTCGACGACACTGGGCCGGCCGGAGAAATCCTCGGTATTGGTGAACAGCGCGCCCCACTGCGTCTGCAGCAAATTCACGACACGCAAATCCTCGCCCCTTTGTTCGAGCTGAGCGCCCGGGGTCGACAGGAAATGCACATGCGAGTCGCCAGACCACCATCCTTCCGAGGCCATGTCAGCGACGCGCCCGATCCGCAGCGTCAGGTCTCGCTGCCCCGGCTCGATCCGCACCGTCTGCCGGAGCGGCTCGTATTCGAACCCGCGCGCGACGTCCACGACGACGTCGCCTCGTGGCAGCCACCCCTGGCAGGTGCCGTCGATATATGCGTAGCTGCGCTGACCCAGCCGGACGTCACCGCCGACGTCGTAATGCCAGCTGCCGAGATTCTGCGTGACGTGATTGTGGTGGCCGTGCGGCTGGTAGGGAATTCCCCCGGCCGAACGGAAATGAACCCGGCACGGCACCGGCCGCCCGGTCGCGTCGTCGACGACGCTGACATGCACCCAGTTTCGGCCCTCTTCCACCAGCTCCAGCAGGACCTGGCCGGCGTCCGCCCGCCCGTCACGTTCCACGTCACCCCAGCGCACCCGGCCGAGCTCGTTGTCGCCCTGCCGGACGGCGACGGTGGCCGACGGCAGCGCGGCGATCGACGTATACGCGGACGTTCCCTCGGTCGCCCCCCAGCCGGCCCGGTCGTCCTCGCCGGGCAGCGGCTGCGGATAGGTCGCCACACCTCGGTCGACGTCGATATCGAAAACGCCGTTCTGGCCGTCCTTCGCCACCAGCCGCACCGGGCGCGCCGCCGCGCGGACGAACGGGTGCTCATCAACGTCGCTGGTCGTGATGCCGGCGACGACGAATCGCCTGCCGCGCGGGATGAACTCGATCCGTTCGACCGGTCGTTCCGGATGAGGATTTTCCCAGCACCACAGGTAGTATCTGGCGGGCCATCCCATTGCGTGCTCCACCAGGCGGACCCCGGCTTCGTCCCACCGGCCCGCCAAACGCGGCAGGTTGTGGTCGCTGGTGTCGGTGACGGCGAGGAACGGCAGACGGCCCCACACCGGCGGGACGACCTGGATTTCGAACCGCTCCCGGATGCGCGCGACCACGACCTCGCCGCCGGCCAGGTGAAACGCATACTCCGCGACGGCCTGCCCGACGGCATGACCGGCTGGTGCGCCCGGCTCGAGCAGCCGGTGCGCGACGATCACCCGCCGCGCGAGCCGGCCGATCCGGACCGACGTCGGGGTGCCGGGCAGCAGCAAGCACCGCTCCGCAGACGGCGGCTCGGACCCGATCAGGAACGGCAGGCCACGCAGGTCCACCCGGCCGAGCGGAACATCACCCGGCGTGTCGCCAAGAACATCCACGCCGGCGTTGCAGGCAGCGGACAGGTCTACTGGCTCATAGCTCGCCATGCGTCCGATCGTAGGGAAAGCGCCGGGCTGATCCCAGTCGATTTCGGCCCCGCGGGCGATCATGCAGGCGGCCCTTAACGTCCCGGGACAGCACCACCCTGCTCAAAGATCGTGACGGGTAACAACCTCAGGGGCCGATGCCTGGCGCGGGTCTGGCGGATGTTAGACAGAAGACGTCACGAACGTGGAGACGTGCCGCGACGGCGGGCAGCCTCAAGGCCGCGATTGCCTAACTAACGGGAAGATCCGGTGCGTGACGAGCGGCTGGCGCCGACGATGCGCCGTGCTCTCCGGCGCCCGACTGGATGCGGTTGGCTGACCTGCATCAACACCGAAGCGGTGGTCTCCCCGTCTGGCCAGGCAGTGAGCCAGCGCCCGGCTGGCCCGCGGCCATGTAACCAGCCAGCAGCCATCTCCCGAGAAAGGCGGGCAATACCCATGGAGGACGCCGTGAATGCATCCATCGCCGGGGGCAGCGGGCAGATCGTGGTCGCCGGCGCGGGCTACGCCGGGTTGCACGTCGCCTTGCGCCTGACGGCCAAGCTGCGCAACCACCCCGCGGTGGAGCTGACCCTGGTCGACCGGCACGACTACCACCAGGCGATCACCGAGCTGCCCCGGGTGGCCGGCGGCACCCGCGCCGCCGGCGCGGTGCGCATCCCGCTCCAGGACGTGCTGGCCACGCGGGTCCGCTTCGTCCAGAGCGAGATCACTGGTTTTGACCTGGCGGGCCGGCGGCTGCTGACCGGGGCCGGGCCGATCGGCTGGAGGCGGCTGGTGCTCGCGCTTGGCAGCCGGCCCAACGACTTCGCCATCCCGGGCCTGGCCCAGCGCACGCTGTCGGTGTACTCGGCCGGCGACGCCGAACGAGTGTGGGAGGCGGTCGGCAAGGCGCTCACGGCTGCCGCGGCCGCCGCCGACCCCGGGCAGCAGCGCCGCCTGGCGACCGTGGTGGTCGGCGGCGGCGGCGCCACCGGAGTCGAGCTGGCAGGCGAGCTGGCCGAGATCCTGCCCAAGGTGGCCAGCGGCCACGGCCTGGCACCCGGCCGTCCGTCCGTGCAGCTTGTCGAGGCGGGCCCTGCCATCTTGGCCGGCTCTTCTCCGCAGCTGATCGACAAGGCCGCCAGGATCCTTTCTGACCTGGGGGTCCAGGTCCGCACCAACGCGGTGGTCGCGGCCGCGACCGAGGAGGGCTTCCGGCTCACCGACGGCCAGCTGGTGGAGGGCGGCGTGTTCGTCTGGGCGGGTGGGGTGAAGGCACCCGAGCTTGTGGCCGATTCGGAGTTGCCGACCGGCCACAACGGCCGCGTCAAGGTCGACCGGTACCTGCGCGTGCTGGACCGCCCGGAGATCTACGTCGCCGGCGACCTCGCCTCGGTGACCGACCCGCGCACCGGGCACGTGCTGCCCCCGCTGGCGCAGGTGGCGCTGGAAGAGGGCGAGACGGTGGCCCGCAACCTGGACGCGGAGCTGGAGGGCAGGCCGCTGGAGGCGTTCACCTTCCACGACAAGGGGTTCGTCGTCTCGGTAGGGACCCGCCGCGGGGTCGCCGACATCGCCGGCATCACTACCGGCGGGCGGCTGGCCCACCTGCTCAAAGACGCCATCGAGTGGGAGTACCGCCAGTCGGTCAGGCACCTGCGCGGCTGGGACCCAGTAGCGGTATGACCGCTGCCCGTCCTGCTGCCAGCGACAAAGGAGCGGATGCCTGGCAGCACCGCCAGCCGGTCCGGCTCAGATCTGGGCCCGCCGCGCTGGTTATGTGATCGACGGCGATGGGCGGCGGGGGCTACCGTGGCGGTTTATGACCGAAGCATGGACGGCCCCGCAGGTGCAGCGCGCCGACCCGGGGCTCATCCTGGGTGAGCGCCAGGCGCTGGAGGCCTGGCTGGACTTCCATCGCGACACGCTGCTGCTCAAATGCGCCGGCCTGACCGCCGGCCAGCTCAAGGAGCGGGCGGTCCCGCCGTCCCGCCTGTCGCTGCTTGGCCTGGTGCGGCACATGACCGAGGTGGAACGCTGGTGGTTCCGTATCCACGCGGCGGACACCGACATGGCCTTCCCCTACGACCCGGACCAGACCGGGCAGGACTTCGAAGCGGTCGAGGACGCGGACGCGCCCGCCAATATCGAGGCGTTCAGGCAGGAGATCGAGCACGCGCGCGCCGCCGTGGCCGGCCGGCAGCTTGACGATGTCGTGCCCAGCCACGGTCACCACCCCGAGCACATCCGGGACATCCGCTGGATCTACCTGCACATGATCGAGGAGTACGCGCGCCACAACGGCCACGCCGACCTCATCCGGGAGCGGATCGACGGCGTCACCGGTGACTGACGCCCCCGCCGGCAGCGGGAGCGGCTCAGGGCACTTCTCCGTGCGCCCGGTCCGGTCCTGGCCGGGAGATGGCTAGCACGCACATGTCGTCGAGCTGGGGTTCAGCGGCGAGGGACGCGATCAGTTCGTCGCAAAGGCTGCCGAGCGGCGCGCTGGGCTGCCATGCCTGCAATCGTTCGGCGACACGGGCTATGCCTTCCTCGAGATCCTCGCCGCGCCGCTCGATCAGCCCGTCGGTGTACATGAGCATGATGTCGCCGACATCGAAACCCGTCTGGCCCTGGGTGTACTGCGGAAAGTCCTGGTCGTTCGGGAGACACAAGGCTAGCCCCTCGGCGGGCGGGGGGATCTCCACCGTCCCGGTTTTGGCGCGGCGGATCAGGATCGGCGGGTGGCCCGCAGTGGCGTAGGTGACCACAGACACGTCGGGCTCGATGATCGCGGCGGCCACGGTGGCGAACTTCCCGCTGGTCGCCCAGTCGGTGACGCGCGCCAGTTCTTCAAGGATGCTGGCCGGCTGGTAGCCGGCGATGGCCAGCGTACGCCCGGCGTTGCGCAGCTGCGTCATGTCCTCGGCGGCGGTCAGGCCGTGTCCGATCACGTCCCCGACAGCCAGGTAGGCGCGCTTGCCCGGCAGGGCCATCGCGTCGTACCAGTCCCCGCCGATCTGCCGGGTCGTCCCGGCCTGCCGGTAGCTGGCCCCGATCTCGAGGCCGGGAATCACCGCGGCCGCCGTGGGCATGATCGCGCGCTGCAGGACCGCGGCGAGCGCGTGCTCATCGGCGTAGACGCGGGCGCGGACCTGAGCCTGTGCGACGAGGTCGGCGATGGCGGCGACGACGGCGAGCTGCCCCGGCTCGAACTGCTGGGGCTTCCTCCACATCAGGCCGATCACGCCGACGGGTGCCGTGCCCGCCCGCAGTGGCCATGCCAGCCAGCTCGATCCGTGCGCGACGACCGCCGGGGTTTCCGGGCCCGGATAGCGCTGTTCATACTCGGCAGGCGTCCGGATGATCACCGGGCTGCCTGTCCGGGCGGCATCGGTCGCGACCGCGGGGACGTCCATCGGCAGGTCCGGGAACTGCCCGGGGATCTCCCTGGCGTAGCCGGCCGTAGTGATCCATGTCAGCCGCCGGCCGTCCTGGCTGATGACGCCGAGGCCTAGCGCGTCGGCGCCGCCGACGGCCGCGCGGACACGATCGGCCACCACCTCGCCGATCGCCTCGGGGGTCAGCGCCGCGGCAAGCAGCCTGGTGAGTTCGGCAAGCGCCTGGACCCGCGCGTGCTCGCGCCGCTCGGCCTCCCGGAGCCTGGCCCGCTCCAGGGCATGGCTCGTCGTCTCGGCCACGCTCCGCAGATACTCGCGTTCCACGGCGGTCGCCTCATGCGGCCCGGCCCACCATATCCCGAGATAGCCAAGGGCACCGACCTCGGTGAGCAACGGAAGCGCGGCCGTGGACCCGATCCCCGCGCCGGGTACCTTCAGGCCGCCCGGGTACACCGCCGCGCGGTCCCGGACTGCGCGCGGTCCCGGCGCGTCGGAATCGACCGTCCACTCCGCTGACATGACCGCTGCCTGCACGGCAGCATCGCCACCCGCGAGCGGCTCGAACCGGTGTCCGTCGGCCGCCAGGACGCTGATCACCACATGCGCCGCGTCCAGCCGGGCGCGGACCGCGGCGGACACCTGGTCACCGATGGAGCTGACCGATGCGGCATCAGCGAGCACCGCGCCGAGTTCGGCGGCCTCCCGGCGGGCCTCGGCCATCGCTCGCTCCAGCCATGCGCTGTCCCGGTCCCGCACCGCCGACATCCGGCCCGTGACTTCCTGGGCTAGCATCCAGCCCACCAGGACGACCAGGGCGATATAGGCCTGCGTCACAGCCACCGAAGCTGGGGACGACAGTCCCAGATGAGCGAACTCGCCGTACCCGGCTGCCGTCATGTAGTTGGCCACCACCGCGAATACCGCGCCAGCGAGAACCACGCCCAGGTCATGCAGCCGGAACGCCGCCCACGCCAGGATCGGCAGCAACAGCAGGCTGGACGGTTCGCCCAAGCGGAATGCCACGACCGAAAGCCCGGCCGTGAGCAGGACCACCAGCACCAGTTCGAGCCACCGCGAGGACACCAGTGCCCGCCGCTGCGCCCACAGCAGCAACGGGCCGCCGATCACCAGCACTGCGATTCCGTCCCCGGCCCACCACTGCAGCACCAGCCCCGGCCACCAGCCGCCGTTGCTTGCCCAGCTCACAGAGGCCCCGACCAGTCCGCCCACCACGGGCCCGAGTATCACGGCACCCAATACGAACCGGCCCAGACCCAGGCGGCTCGCGAGGTCCGGCCGCCGTCCTGCGCAGAACCGGCGGACGAACGACGCGCCGGCCACCGGCTCCACCACGTTGGCCAGCGCCGCTGCCAGCGCCACCGTGAGCGTCAGGTGATGCTGTAGATCAACACCCACCTCGCTGACCACGATCGCGGCGATCACCAGCGGCCAGCGCCGCCACGCAATCAGAAGCAGGGCCGCCACATCGACACCAGACGGGGGGTAACCGAATGCCAGGCCCGAGCTGAAATGGTGCCACGCCAGCTCCGCGCCCACCACGTACGCCCCGGCGATTACCGCGAACAGAGCCGCCCCGCGCCCAGCCGCTGACCGGGCCCCGCGTTCCAGGTTGGCCAGGAACGCCGTGGCCCCATAGGGCAGCCGAGCCGCAGCCAGCAGGAGACGCCGGCCGGCCGGTTCCAGCCCCAGCAGTCCGTCAGGGGCAGAGCGTGTCACCATGATCAGCCGCCGGAAAGTAAACCCTGCCACCGCTTGCGGTCATTGCCGCCGCGGGAGTGAATGGCTCACGTAGCAATCCCGCCTCCCCCTGGTGCGCCATCACGGCGAACATGCGCCTGAGGCCAGTCCGCTCGCCGGATGCCTCACGGGCCTAGAGTCTAGCCAGCCAATGTCCCACTTGCAGGCAATATGTCCAAAAAGACCGGCCGGCAAGCGATATCAGGCGGCGCCATCCTCGCCGCCGGGCAGCCCCTCAGCACCCTGATCGGCGCGCTCTTCGGGCCCGGTGGCGGGGCGGCGATAATCGTCTCTGCCGCGGTCGCCAGCCCGCTCATGCTTGCGGAGGGCACGCCACGTCTGGGTCTTGGTGCCCTCATCCGGCCCGGCCTCGCCCCGGGCCGCCGCCTCCACCTGTTCGGTCAGCTTCTCGGGGCTGCTGGCCGCGACAAGCGTACGCTTGCCGCGGACCGCGATCCACACGCTTTCCAGGGGATCGAACAGGATGCCCCAGCGGGGGAACCTGGCCCGGAGCTTGCGTGCATCGTCGGCCGCATGGGCGTTGTCGTCTGGCATGGCATCCCCCCAACTTGCTGAGGGCCAGCCTGTTTCCTCAGCATAAGCCCGGGGAGCCGGGACCGCCGGGAAATAGCCAAGTCGCCTTGAGCGGCGTCCCGCCGATGCCGGGAGCCCGGATCCTGGTCGCCCTCCTGGCGGCGGAGGTCCGCCGGGATGCGATGGGCTTTACCTGCGCGCCGCGCGGCTAGGCGGGGTTCGTGATCTGCTGGTAGAGGCGGCCGGCGGCGGCGTGCATCTGGCCGGTCATGGTGGCGCTGCCGGTATGGCCGGAGTCTTCGATCCGGCCGGGCAGCGGGCGGGCGCTGGGTTTACCGGCTGGTGCGGCGGGGCCGGAACCTGATCCAGGCCAGGATGGCGATGACCGCCAGCAGCCAGGGGGAGAACAGGACGTGCACGGCGAAGCTGAGGATTATCAGGGCCACGATGGCGATGAAAGCCAGGACGATGATGGCGGGCATGGTGATCGGTCTCCTTCAGGGCTTGTATGTCAGGGCTTGCTGGCCGGTGGGGATTCAGCCAGCGCTGCGTTCATGCTTCAAGACTGCCGCCGGCGCCGGCTCCCGTCGATCGGGATCAGCCCCGGTTCGCACCCTGATGGCACCCTGCCAGGGCATCAGGGTCAACCCTGATCGCGCCCTCGCAGCCCCGCCATGCAGGCGCTGATCAGCCGGCCTGGTGCTGGTTAGTAACCTGGCCAGGTGCCGCTCGGCTTGCTCGCCGGCACGCAGTGCGCTGGTCTGTGGCCGGCCGGGGCCGGAGCGGCCCGGGCTGCGCCGATGAGCGAGGAGGATGCCGTGAACGAGCTGGACCGGCTGGAAGCGGCGATGAGCGAGTGCCGTGAGATGATCCGCGAAGCCCACGCCGCGACCAAGGATCTGCGGGCCGCGGTGCGTGAAGCCAGGCAGGAGGTGCGCGGCCTGGCGACCGACGAGGTGGCCGCTCATATCCAGGCCGAGGTGTCCCGGCAGCTGGAGGAGCTGGGCGAACGGACCCATGAGGCCATTACCGCGGCAACGCAGAAGGTGATCGCTGAGTTCGACCGATTCGGTGAGGCGTTGCTGGGCAAGGAGACTTACTGGCAAAAAGCCAGCGGCCGTCGCTCGGCTACGCGCCCTGACACCGATGTGGTACCGCCCGGCATCGTGGCCGGCGACGATCAGGGCTGATGCGGCACCTTACGCTGCTCGAGGCCGAAGACGACATCGAGGTGGTCGCCGAGGCCGCCGACGGGCAGCAGGCGGTCGCGCTGGCCGCCGAGCACCGCCCGGACGTCGCGCTGCTGGACATTCAGATGCCGGTACTCGACGGCCTCGAGGCCACCAGGCAGATCGTCGCGGACGAGCGGCTGGACAGCGTGCGCGTCGTGATCCTCACCAACTTCGGGCTCGACGAGTACATCTTCCGCGCGCTGCGGGCGGGCGCGGCCGGATTCCTGCTGAAAGACGACCCGCCGGCCGAGCTGCTGCAGGCGCTGCGGGTCGTCATGCGCGGGGACGCGCTGCTGTCCCCCGCGGTCACCCGCCGCCTGATCAGCGAGTTCGCCGCCCGGCCGCCGGACGCCGTCGCCGCGGCCGGGATGGAAACCCTCACCAACAGGGAACGAGAGGTGGTGGCCCTGGTCGCGCACGGCCTGTCCAACGACGAGATCGCCGAGGCCATGGTGCTCAGCCCCGCCACCGCCAAGACCCACGTCAGCCGCGCGATGATCAAGCTCGGCGCCCGCGACCGGGCGCAGCTCGTCGTCTTCGCCTACCAGACCGGCCTGGTCACCCCGCGCGCCGCCGGGCAGGCCCATTAGCCCCGCCGTCCCCCGGCCGCTGCGCGGCGAACCCCCCAGGTCGCGGCCGGGGTGGGGGAAACCCCAGGAAGCGAAACGGGGGATAGCCGCATTCCGCCTGCCTGCCCGGGCCCGTACCGTTTCCGCAAGGGCTGACGGGACGTTCGGAGGGCGTGATGGCCGCAGATCGCCGGGCTGAGATCGCCGCCTCGGTGGCCGCCCTGCAGGAACTCGGCACCGGTTATGACCAGGCGCTGGCCGAAGGTCTCATTGAACGCATCGGCACGGAGATCGACCAGCGGATCGCGGCCGAGATCGGCAACCGGGTCACGGCGGAGGTGGACAGCCGCATCCTGACGCAGCTGGACCGGTACGCGGGGTGCAGGCACCAGCGCCGCCGGGCCAGGCGCATGCTCCGGGCCGAGCGGCGCATGACCCAGGCCGACCGCTCCGGCCGGCAGTCCATCATGCTGGCCCTCGGGTCCATGCTGGTCGCGCTGTCGGTGACCGCGATCGTGCTCAAGGGGTCCCCGGGCGGGGCCGCCATCATGCTCATGGCCCTGATCTGGGTCATCGTCGGGATCATCAATGTGACCTACGCCGTGCGCAAGCACCCGCAGCAGTAACGGCGTTACGCCCAGTCCGGGTCGGCGGCGAGCTTCCCGGCGATCCGGTCGCGGAAGCTCTTGCGCCGCAGCGCCGCCTCGATGTCGGCGGCGACCTGGCTGAGCGGGTACGGGATCTCCTTCTCCAGCTCCGCCAGCGCGGCCTCGGTGGCCCGCCACTCCGCGGCCAGCTTGCCGATGATCCGCCGCGCCTTGGCGGTCAGCATGATCTTCCTGGTGCGGGCGTCGGCGCCCGCGGTCGTCCGTACCAGGCCCGCGGCCCGCATCGCGGCCACCTTCTGGCTGGTGGCCGAGTGAGTGCGCTGCACGGACTCGGCCAGCTCGGTAATGGTCATCGGGCCGCGGGCATGCAGCCGGAGCAGTTCCAGCACCATGCCCGGCTTGAGCCCGGTGATGTTCGCGGCGGCGTAGATGGCGGCGATGTCGGCGTCCATCGCCGCCTGCAGCAGCCGCATCGGCCGCCACAGGCTCTGCTCGGTCGGGTCGGCAGGCCTCTCCATGGTCACGCGCTCATTCTAACAGGGCTTATACGATCATTATAACAGAGCTTATATAAGTGCTGTTACACTTGGCCGGGGCGGGCGAAGGAGGGCGGGCCCGGGCGAAGCAGGGAGGAAGCCGGGCGAAGCAGGGAGGAAGCCGGGCAAATGAGGCCAGGCGAAGGAGGGCGGAGGCATGTCACGTGCGAGGCGGCTGTTCGCGGACATCGGCCCGCTCCGGGAGTCCCCCGACTTCCGCCGGCTATGGGCCGGGACGACGCTGTCGGCCGTCGGCGGGGCGCTGACCACGTTCGCCGTGCCGCTGCAGGTCTACGACATCACCCGCTCGCCGCTCGCGGTCGGCGCCATCGGGGTGGCCCAGCTGATCCCGACGATCACCATCGGGCTGCTCGGCGGCGCCATCGCGGACGCCTTCGACCGGCGCAAGCTCGTGCTGGCGGCCAGCGGCGGCAACGCGGCGGTCTCGGCCGGGCTCGCCGCGCAGTCCTTCGCCGGCCTGCAGTCGGTCTGGCTGCTCTATGTCCTGGTCGCGGCGGCGGCCTCGTTCGGCGCGATCAGCTCCCCGGCGCGGCGGACGTTCATCCCGAGCCTGCTCCCCGCCGGTCAGGTGGCGGCGGGCCTCGCGCTCAACCGGCTGAGCTTCCAGATCATGCTGACCGCCGGCCCGGCGCTGGCCGGCCTGATCACGGCGGCACCGGGCCTCGGGCTGCGCGCGTGTTATCTCGCGGACACGGTTAGCTTCGCCTGTTCGCTGTACGGGGTGGCCCGGCTGCCCGCCCTGCCCCGGCGAGCCGCGGCCGCACGCCCCGGACCCCGCGCGGTGGCCGCGGGAGTGCGGTACATCGGCCGCAGCCGGGTGCTCACGGGCGTGTTCCTCGCCGACCTCAACGCCACCATCTTCGGCCTGCCTGTCGCCCTGTTCCCGGCGATCAACGCCGAGCGCTTCGGCGGCGACCCGCGCACGCTCGGCCTGTTCACCGCCGCGATCGGGGTGGGCGGCCTGGTGAGCGGGGCGCTGTCGGGCCCGGTCTGGCACATCGCGCGGCAGGGCAGGGCCATGCTGTGGGCGGTCGCCATCTGGGGCGCCGCCTTCGCCGGCTTCGCGGTGGCCAGGACCCTGTGGCTGACCCTGGCGATGCTGGCCATAGCCGGCGCGGCGGACACGTTCACCGTCGTGTTCCGCGGCACGATCGTCCAGCAGAGCACGCCGGAGGAGTTCCGCGGCCGGGTCACCGCCGCTGATTACGTCGTCGGCGTGAGCGGCGGCCAGCTCGGCAGCCTGGAGGCGGGCGCCCTGGGGTCGCTGACCTCGCCCGCGATAAGCGCGCTCAGCGGCGGCCTGGCCACCGTCGCCGGGGCCATCGTGATCGGCCTGGTCCTGCCCGCCTTCGCCCGGTACAGGCCGGGGACGTGACCCGCTGGTCCGGTGGCCGCGGCATCCGGTTCGGCTGCAGGCCTGACACAGGCCGGCCGGGCGCCAGGCCGTCCGGGCGTCTCCGCGGAGACGCCCGGGTTCACGCGGGCGTGACCACGAACTGGCGCAGGTACAGGTCGCGGAAGGTCACCGGGCCGCGCGGGCCGGGCACGGCGTCGATGTTGATCCCGGTCTCGGGCACCGAGAACAGCTTGAAGCCGTCCAGCAGGCGGGTGGTGGAGTTCCAGAACGCGCCGGTGCCCGCGTAGCGAGAAAGGAACTCGGCCGCCGCGGCCCGGTCCGAGGTGACGATGGCCGCGGCCAGGCCCGAGGTCTCCTCGTTGGCCAGCACGGCCGCGGCCCGCGGGCCGTCGGCCGGGGCCACGGTCACGGTCGCCTCGCGGCCGGAGTCCAGCGCCCACTCATGGCCGAGCGGGTGGGCGTGCGGCGGCATCGACGCGGCAATACCCAGCCGGTCCAGCAGCGCGCGGACCCGCGGGACCGCGACGTCCCACAACGATGGGTGCACCAGCAGCAGGTTGAGCCGGTTACACACGCCGAGCCGGTCCAGGCTGGCCTCGATCAGCTGCTCGGCCTGGGCCAGGTCGGCCGCGGCGTCGACGTACAGGACCGCGCCGCCGTCGGCGTGGGCCATGGTGCGCACCCCGTGCCGGGCCGCCTCGGCGGCCAGCGTGCGGGTGCTGTCCCCGCTGCCGCGCAGGATGACCAGCGGGATCAGGCCGGGCTGGCTGACCAGCGCCCGGGCCGAGGACTGCCCGGGCACCCGGACCAGCTGGATCATGGCCGGGTCGAGCCCGGCCGCGCCGAGAGCGGGCGCGAGGACCTCGTCCGCCAGCGCGATGGCCGAACGGATGGCCGCCGAGCCGGTCCGCAGCACGCCCGCGTTGCGTGACTTGACGAACTGGGAGGCGATGTCGACCACCACGTTGGGCCGGGCCTCGAAGTTGGCCCCGATCACCCCCACCGGCCTGCGGCACTCCTCCAGCAGCAGGCCGCCGGGCAGCTCCCGGACCGTCCGCCGGGACGGCTCGGCCGGGACCTCGGCCAGCGCGCGGAGCTGGGCGGCCATGGCCTCCAGCCGCGCCTGGTCCAGCCGCAGCCGGTCGAGCAGCGCGCCGCCGATGCCGTCGGCCCGGGCCGCCGCCACGTCCGCCTCGTTGGCCGCGAGCACCGGCTCCGACCGGCGGATCAGCTCGCCGGCGATGGCCCGCAGCGCGTCGTCGAGCCGCTCGCCGGGCAGGCCGGCCAGGTCGGCGACCGTGCCGCGGGCGGCCCGCGCGGCCTCCTCGACGGCCTTCAGCACGTCGGGAGGGGCGGGGGAGGTGGTGGCGTCGGGAGAGGCGGGGGAGGTGGTGGCGCCGGTGGCGGGCCGGGCGGCGAGGGCGCCGTCAGCAGTCATTGCGTATCCCCTACTTCGGTGTGTCCGGTTGGCTCCAGGCTACGCAGTTCCGGATTACGGAGGGGCGGGGCCTCCAGACTGCAGTTGAACCCTTGCGGCGTCGTCTCGGCGCACCTGGCCTTGCTCGGGTTGCGGATGGTGACCGCGGCCAGCACGCCCCCGGCGGCACAGAACGCCGCGGCGATCCACGCCGCCTTGGCGAAGTCGGCGGCAAACACGGCCTTGTGCAGGTAGCTCTCCCCGGTGATGCCGGCCAGTGCGGGCAGCACCGCCACCGCGATGAGCCCGCCGACCCGGGCCACGTCGTTGTTGACCGCCGAGGCGATGCCCGCGTGGTCGGCCGGGGCCGACGACAGCGCGGTGGCGGTCAGTGGCGCCACCATGATCGCCACCCCGAACCCGAACATCAGCACCGCTGGCAACACCGCGGTCAGGTAGTCGCCCGACGCGGCGACCCGGGTGAACAGGGCCAGTGACACGGCGAGCACCAGCGGCCCGACGGACATCTGCAGCCGCGGCCCGATCCTGGCCGCCAGCGCCCCCGAGCGCGAGGACAGCAGGAGCATGATGAAGGTCACAGGCAGCAGCGACACGCCCGCCTCGACCGGGCTGTAGCCGTGCACCACCTGCAGCACCACCGGGACGAGGAACAGCAGCCCGCCCAGCGCCGCGTAGACCACGAACGTCACCGCGTTGGCCGCGGTGAACTGCCGGGACCGGAACACCTCCAGCGGCAGCATCGGCTGCGGCTCCGTCGCCTCGACCAGGATGAACAGGCCGAGCAGCACGACTCCCACGACCAGCGGCACCAGCACCGGCACCGAGCCCCACCCGTAGGAGGACGCCGCGATCAGCCCGTAGGTGATCCCGGCCAGCGCGCCGCTGATGCAGGCGGCACCCCGGACGTCCAGCTTCGGCACCGGGCCGGGCGCCTTGGTCTCGGGCACGTGCCGGACGGCGATGGCCACCACCAGCACCGCCAGCGGCAGGTTGATGAAGAACACCAGCCGCCAGGAGACCGCGCTGATCAGCCACCCGCCGAGGAACGGCCCGATCGCGGTGGCCACGCCGCCGAGCCCGGACCACGCGCCGATGGCGGCCGCGCGGTCCTCCTCGGCGAACGACGCCTGCAGGATGGCCAGGCTGCCGGGGGTCAGCAGCGCCCCGCCCACGCCCTGCAGGGCACGCGCGGCGATCAGCACCGCGACGTTCGGGGCCAGCCCGCACAGCAGCGACGCGACCGCGAACCACACCGTGCCGATACCGAACAGCTTGCGCCGCCCGTAGCTGTCGCCCAGCGTCCCGCCGAGCAGCAGCAGCCCGGCCAGGGTCAGCGTGTACGCGTCCACCACCCACTGCAGGCTGGCCACGCTGGCGTGGAAGTCCCGCCCGATGGCCGGCAGCGCGATGCCCACCACGGTGGCGTCGAGCGCGGCCATGCCCGAGCCGAGCACGGTGGCGGCCACCACCCAGCGTCCGCGCGCGGTCTTCAGCCGCAGCGCCGGGCTCCCCGCCTGCGGTACGGCTGTTTCGCTCATGAACCCTTCCCCCGGGCCGGCCCGCAGGTCATGGCGACCGCACGGACCCGGCCCGTTCGGATCATAAAAAGCCTAAATTAGCCCGAACGGGCTCGGTGTCACCATGGCCCGCCCGGGTCTGGCCCACCTCGGCCGGCGCCGCCCGGGCTCCCCGCCCCCCGGCCGAACTGGGCCGGGTGGCCAGCACGGAGCCGCCGAGGATCAGCACGAACGCCGCGCCGATGACCGGGGTCAGCGGCTCGCCCAGGACGATGACGCCCAGCGTCACCGCGACGGCCGGGTTGACGTAGGTGATGACCGTGGCGCGGGCCGGGCCGACCTCGGCGATCAGCCGGAAGAAGACCAGGAACGCCGCCCCGGTGCAGATCACTCCGAGCCCGGCCAGCGCCAGCAGCACCTGGGCCGACGGCGTGCTGCGCGGCCAGGTCAGCGCGGCCAGCGGCGCGTAGACCACCGCGGCCGCGCCCAGGCAGGCCGTGTTGACCGCGACCGGCGGCAGGCCGGCCAGCTTGCGGTTGGCGATCAGCGGCCCGATGGCGTAGCCCAGCGCGGTGAGCAGCACGAAGATGACCGGCAGCACCTCACCGTGGCCGGCGCCCGGCCCGGCGAGCAGCGCGACGCCGCCCATCCCGATGGCCAGGCCCGCCCAGCGGACCCAGGTGAGCCGGTCGCCGCTGCGGGTCGCGATGGCCAGCAGCGCGCTGAAGATCGGCACCGCCGCGATGAGCAGGCCGCTGGTGGAGCTGGGCAGGCGCTTCTCCGCGGTGGACAGCAGCGCGAACGGCCCGACGATCTCGAACGCGGTGAACGCGGCCAGCCAGCGGACGTGCCCCTTCAGCGCGCGGAGATGGCCGCCGCGGACGGCCGCGGGCAGCAGCAGCAGCGAGCCGAGCGCGACCCTGGTGAAGACCAGCACCGGAACCGAGACGCCGCCGTCCGCCACCTTGATGAGCAAGTAGGGGATCCCCCAGATCACGCCCATCGCCGCGAACAGCAGCCACCCGCGCCTGCTCAACCCCATGCTCCCTTGCTCGGACCGGTACCCCGTTCACCCTAGACAACAGCGCTGGCCGCCCAGCAGCCATTCCGCGGTCCCGGCGCTGGCGTGACGTGCGCTCATCCCGGCGGTTACCCTCCTAAGGGTGATCTCCGCCCAGGCCGTCTCCGCCTCCGGCGCGCGGACGGGCCGCGCCGGGGACTTCGCCGGTTTCCGCACGCGCTGGGCGCTGCTCATCTCGGTCGCGGGCGGCTTGGCCGTCTTTGCTTCTTTCCCGCCGATCGACGCCTGGCCGCTGGCGGCGCTCGGGCCGGCGCTGCTGGTCGTCGCGCTGGCCGGGCGGAGCCTGCGGGCGTCGTTCGGCTGCGGTCTGCTGTTCGGCCTGGCGCTGTTCGTGCCGCTGCTGTCCTGGCTGGTCAACGTGGCCTGGTACGGGTGGTTCGCGCTGGCCGGGGCGGAGTCGGTCATCTTCGCGGTGCTGGCCGTCGGCCAGCGGCTGCTGCTGCGGCTGCGCTGGTGGCCGGCGGCGGTGGCGGGCTGGTGGGTGACGGTCGAGGCGCTGCGGGACCGGTGGCCGTTCGCCTTCCCCTGGGGCCGGCTGGCGATGAGCCAGTCGGTCGCGCCGGACGTGCGCTGGGTCGCGATCGGCGGCGCGCCGCTGCTGACCTTCCTGGTCGCGCTGACCGGCGCCGTGCTCGCCCGGGCCGTGCTGGCGGCGATGGGCGCGGGAGGCTGGCGGTCCCGGCGTTCGGCGCTGGCGGTGCTGGCCGCGGTGGTGACCGGGGGGCTGGTGCTGGCGGGCGGGCTGCTGCCGGCGGACCCGACCGGGGGTGCGCCGACGGCCCGGGTGGCCGCGATCCAGGGGAACGTGCCGCGGGCCAGGAACCTGCCGCAGCAGCTGAACGACACCCGGGTCACGCAGAACCACGCCGCCGCCACGCTGAAGCTGGCCGCGCAGGTCAGGGCCGGGCGGCTGGCCGCGCCGGACCTGGTGATCTGGCCGGAGAACGCCACCGACCTGGATCCGTTCCAGAATCCCTCGATCTACGCCGAGCTCGCCACCACGGTGAACGCCGTAGGGCGCCCGGTCCTGGTCGGGGAGGTGCTGAACGGCCCCCGGCGCAACGTGGGCCAGCTCTGGCTGCCCGGCCGCGGCCCGACGACGCTCTACGTCAAGCGCCAGCTCGTGCCGTTCGGCGAGTACATCCCGTTCCGCGGCCTCATCTCCAGCTTCAGCTCGCTCCCGTCGCTGCAGCCCGTCGACTTCACCGCCGGCCGCCGGGCCGTGGTGTTCGACGCCGGGAAGATCAGGCTGGGCGACGTGATCTGCTACGAGGTGGGCTTCGACAACCTGGTGCGATCCGAGGTCACGGCCGGGGCGAACCTGCTCGCGGTGCAGTCCAACGACGCGGACTTCGAGATCGACGGGCAGCTGGGCGAGACCGAGCAGCAGACGGCCATGGCCAGGATCCGGGCCGTGGAAAGCGACCGCGCCGTGGTGTACGCCTCGACCACCGGCGAGAGCACGATCATCGCGCCGGACGGCGGGCTGATCGCGCACAGCGGCGTCTGGCAGCGGGCCATCCTCGACGCGCGGGTCCCGCTGGTGAGCTACCGCACGCTGGCGGACCGGCTCGGCGGGTGGCCGGAGTACGTGCTCGTCCTGCTCACCGTGCTCGCCCTCGGCTGGGCGGCGGTGGCGCCGGTCCGGGGCCGCCGCCGGGCGAAGATCACGGAATCCTCGTAACCCCTGGGACGGTTCGGGCGTCTGTATAGGCGAGGGGCGGATGGCGGGCGCCCGTAAGGAACACGTAAGTAAACTGCAGTCCCGGACGCGCACAAGACGGGCAGAAGGAGGATCACCGTGCCTGGCACAGACCGCAGGTCGGCACGGCACGTGCGACGGTACGCCGGCATCGCGGCGGCGGCCGCCATCAGCCTGCTGGCCGCCGCGTGCAGTAGCGGCGGCGGCCAGGCTCCCACCCCCGCCCAGTCCAGGGCGCAGGCCGCCGCGTCGGCCAAGGCGCACGCCGCGGCGCTGGCCCGGGACCTGCGGATCAGCCCGGCCAACGGCAGCCGCGACGCCGACCCGTCGGACGGCATCACCGTCACCGCCCTGGCCGGCAAGGTGACGAACGTCACGGTGAGCACCTCGGGTGACGCGGTGTCCGGGAGCCTGAGCGACGGCGGCAAGAGCTGGCACAGCGCACGGAACCTGGACGTGTCGCAGAGCTACACGGTGACCGTCGCCGGCGTCGCCCCCAGCGGCGAGAAGATCACCAAGACCAGCACGTTCCGCACCCTGACGCCCGCGCAGACCTTCACGACCCAGATCTTCGAGGGGTACCAGCAGAGCTACGGCGTGGGCATGCCGATCATCTTGACCTTCAGCCAGCCGATCACGGACAAGGCGGCGGTCGAGCGGTCGCTCGAGCTGACCACGTCCAAGCCGGTGGTCGGCGCCTGGTACTGGGACGGCGACGAGCACCTGTACTTCCGGCCGCGGGCCTACTGGCCGGCCTACACCGCGGTCAGCTTCACCGGCCACCTGAACGGGGTGGAGGGGGCCAAGGGCGTGTACGGGGCGCGCATCCTGACCCAGAGCTTCGCGATCGGCCGGTCGCTGATCGC
>Ga0335081_10005742_pt1 | contig 19653 bp, 16 predicted proteins | sample Lox_Sample_35_FD_206713 | JGI IMG/M metagenome (GOLD analysis project Ga0335081, IMG submission 206713) | Soil microbial communities from Loxahatchee National Wildlife Refuge, Florida, United States - Lox_Sample_3.5 | ecosystem: Environmental > Terrestrial > Soil > Wetlands | place: USA... | reverse complement strand
GGGCGAGGACGGCGCGGGCCGTGTCCGGCGCGGGCACGAACAGCCGCCGCAGGTCCTTGGGCAGCGACCTGATGAGCTCGGTCACCAGCTCCTCGCGCCGGCCCGGCACCTGCCAGCCCAGCTCGTCGGCGCTGACCTGGGCCAGGGCGCTGAGCGGGATGTCCGCGGTCACCCCGTCGCCCGGCTCGCCGGGAGCGAACTCGTACGACAGCGGCAGCCCGCCCCAGCGGCCGGGATAGTCGGCGGGCCGGATCTGGCCGGTGGCCGGGCTCACCAGGTCGGCGGGGGTGAACGTCAGCAGGCCGGGGGACTCGGTACGCGCCTTCTTCCACCAGGTGTCGAAGTGCCGGGCCGAGGTCACGTCCTTCGGTATCCGCTGGTCGTAGAAGTCGAACAGGGCCGCGTCGTCGGCCACGATGCCGCGCCGCCTGGCCTTGTCCTCCAGTTCCCGCGCCTCGTCGAGCAGTTGCTGGTTGCGGTGGAAGAACGCGTGGTGGGTCTGCCAGTCACCCTCGACCAGGGCACCGGAGATGAACAGGTCCCGTGCTGCCGCGGGGTCGACGCGCGCGTAGTTGACCCGCCGCGCCGTCACGACCGGCAGCCCATACAGGGTCACCTTCTCCAGTGCCATCGCCGCACCGCGGCGCGCATCCCAGTGCGGCTCGCTGTAGGTGCGCTTGACCAGGTGCCCGGCCAGCGGCTCGGCCCATTCGGGCTCGATCCGGGCCGCCACCCTGGCCCAGAGCCGGGACGTCTCGACCAGCTCGGCCGCCACCACCCATTGCGGTGGCTTCCTCGCCAGCACCGAGCCGGGGGAGATGGCGAAGCGGGCACCGCGCGCGCCAGCGAACTCGGCCGGCCCGCGCCGCTTCCCCCCGGCGTTCTGCTCGGCGTCCCTCATCCCGATGTGCGAGAGCAGCCCCGCCAGCAGCGACATGTGCACCCGGTCCGCGACGCCGGCCGGGTGCCGCGCGCCCGGCTCCGCCGCCCGGCCCGGCCCCTTGCGGCCGGGTGTCCCGTTCGCCGGTGCCTGGTGGGCCGGATCGGCCTGCTGGCGCCGCCGCGCCCCCGGTTCCGCCGCCCCGCCGCCGGGTCCGGCGCCGGCGCCGACGTCCCGGGCCGCCTGCCGCAGCTGGCCCTGCAGGTCCTGCCATTCCCGCACCCGCAGGTAATGCAGGTACTCGCGGCGGCACATGCGGCGGAACGCCGAGCCTGACAGCTCGCGCTGCTGCTCGTGCAGGTAGTCCCACAGGGTGAGGAAGGACAGGAAGTCGGACCCCGGCTCGGCAAAGCGCGCGTGCATCGCGTCGGCGGCCTCGCGGGCGTCCGCGGGCCGTTCCCGTGGGTCCTGGATGGACAGCGCCGCCGTGATGATCAGCACCTCGCGGACGCATCCCTGGTGCCCGGCCTCCAGGATCATCCGGCCCAGCCGCGGGTCCACCGGGAGCCGGGCCAGCTTCCGCCCGACGCCCGTCAGCCGGGTCGCGCCCGGGCGGGAGGTGCCGGGGGGCCGTTCCCCGGCGCCATGCCCCGCCGGGGGGGTCTGGGAGGGCCGTCCCCCCGGGCCAGTACCGCCCGGCGAGATCGCGCCCAGCTCCTCCAGCAGCCGCACGCCGTCCGCGATGCTGCGGGACTCCGGCGGGTCCACGAACGGGAAGTCCGCGAGCTCACCGAGGCCGAGCGCGGCCGCCTGCAAGATGACCGAGGCGAGATTGGTGCGCAGGATCTCCGGGTCGGTGAACTCCGGCCGCGAGCCGAAATCCTCCTCGCTGTAGAGCCGGATGCAGATGCCGTCGGATGTCCGCCCGCAGCGGCCCTTGCGCTGGTCCGCCGAGGCCCGGGAGATCGGCTCGATGGGCAGCCGCTGCACCTTGGTCCGGTGGCTGTAGCGGGAGATCCGCGCGGTGCCCGGGTCGACCACGTACCTGATGCCCGGCACGGTCAGCGAGGTCTCCGCGACGTTGGTGGCCAGCACCACGCGCTGCCGCTGATGCGGCTGGAAGACGCGGTGCTGCTCGGCCGCTGACAGCCGGGCGTACAGCGGCAGCACCTCCAGGCCCGCCAGGCCCGCCTGCTCGGCCAGCGCGTCGGCGGTGTCCCTGATCTCCCGCTCACCGCTGAGGAAGACCAGGATGTCCCCGGGCCCCTCGGCGCGCAGCTCGCCGATCGCGTCGCAGATGCCCTGCGCCTGGTCCTTCGGCTCGTCACCGGGCCGGTCCGGGTCGGCCAGCGGGCGGTAGCGCACCTCGACCGGGTACATGCGCCCCGACACCTCGACCACCGGCGCGGCCTCGCTCCGCGGGCCAGCGCCGCCGCCGTCATGCTTGTTTGATTCGGCTCCGCCGTCCTGCTTGTTTGATTCGGCTCCGCCGTCCTGCTTGTTTGATTCGGCTCCGCCGTCCTGCTTGTTTGATTCGGCCCCGCTGCCCTGCTTGTTTGATTCGGCCCCGCTGCCCTGCTTGTTTGATTCGCCCCCGCTGCCCTGCTTGTTTGATTCGCCTCCGGCACTCTGCTTGTTTGATTCGCCTCCGGCAAAATGTTTGCTGAAGCGTTCCGGGTCGATCGTCGCCGAGGTGATGATGACCTTCAGGTCGGGCCGGCTGGGCAGCAGCTGCTTCAGGTAGCCGAGGATGAAGTCGATGTTCAGGCTGCGCTCGTGGGCCTCGTCGATGATGAGGGTGTCGTAGCGCAGCAACCGCCGGTCCCGCTGCATCTCGGCCAGCAGGATCCCGTCGGTCATCACCTTGACCAGGGTGCCGTCGCTGGACCTGTCGGTGAACCGCACCTTGTAGCCGACCGCCTCACCGATCTCAGTGCCGAGCTCTTCGGCGATCCGCTCCGCCACGGTGCGCGCCGCGATCCGCCGGGGCTGGGTGTGCCCGATCTGGCCGGTGATGCCGCGGCCGAGCTCGAGGCAGATCTTCGGCAGCTGCGTGGTCTTCCCCGAGCCGGTCTCGCCCGCGACGATGACCACCTGGTTGTCGCGGATGGCCGCGGCGATCTCGTCCTTGCGCTGGCTGACCGGCAGGTCCGGCGGGTACGAGACGGCTGGCGCCGCGTGCCGTCGTGCCTCGGCCCGGGCGGACGGCTTAAGCGAGGGTGTCAAGGTGGCGGTCTCCATAGCGGCGCACGGGAAACACGCATCCAGGATGGCTACGGAGTCCCCCGGTGGCTAACGCTTTTCCGGTCCGCGTCCTTCCGGCGGGACGCCCGCGAAACCGGGCAACCGTGAGCACAGGTCAGGGTCGACCCTGATGACCTCTGGGCCGGGATCAGGGTCCGAACCGGGGCTGATCCCGATCGACGGGGGCACCCACCGGCGGCAGCCTTGAAGCGTGAACACAGCCACCACAGAACCGCTCGCGCTCACCCATGACGCGGGCCAGCCGAACTGAATGGAGACCGATTCACCATGCTCGGGATCATCGCCCTCATCCTCATCGCCATCGTGGCCCTGACCATCCTCGGCCTAACCGTGCATTTCCTGTTCTCTCCCTGGCTGTTGCTGGTGGCCATCGGCATCCTGCTCTGGGTCACGTTCCGCCGGCGCCGCTCCCGCCAGTAGCCCCGGTGCTGGCATCCGCCGGTCAGAATGCCCGGGGCCGGAGCGACAGGTTCCGGCGCGGGCAGAGCCGCTGAGGGCGATCGTATGTCGCCGGGCCGATCTGGATAGCCTGCCGGGGTGAGTACTCCGCAGCAGGCGCCGGGTTCCCCACGGAAGGTCATCCTGGATTGCGACCCTGGCATCGACGACGCGCTGGCGATCGCCTTCGCGTGCGGGCACCCGGGCCTGGACCTGCGCGGGGTCACGACGGTGGCCGGGAACGTCGGGCTGGCGCAGACCACGGCCAACGCGCTCAGCGTGCTGGAGTTCACCGGCTGCCCGGGTGTGCCGGTGGCCGCGGGCAGCCCGGTGCCGCTGCTGCGGCCCCACACCGACGCCCGTCACGTCCACGGCGAGACCGGCCTGGGCGGGGCGCGGCTGCCGCCGCCGCGGGCACGGCCGCTGGACGCGGGCGCGACCGACCTGATCATCGACACCGTCGCAGCGGCGCCGGGTGAGATCACCCTGGTCGCGACCGGCCCGCTCACCAACATCGCGCTCGCCGTGCGGCGGCGGCCCGCGCTGGCCAGCCAGGTCGCCGACTTCGTGATCATGGGTGGGTCGGCGGGCCGGGGGAACGTCACCCCGGCCGCCGAATACAACATCGCCACCGATCCGGAGGCGGCGGCGATCGTGTTCGCGGCCGGGTGGCGGGTCACCATGGTCGGCCTCGATGCGACCCTGCGGGCGCGCGCGGGCCGGGCGGTGCAGCAGCGGCTGGCCGGGCTGGGGCGGCTCGGCAGCGACCTGCTGCTGCCCGCGCTGGGCGGCTACCGCGCCGACGAGATCACGGCTCAGCCTGGCCCCGCTGCGGGCGGACCGGAGATGGCCGCCGACGACCCGCCCGGCGACGGGCCGGCCGTGCACGACGTCTGCGCGCTGGCGCTGGTCGCCGAGCCCGGCCTGTTCGGCTGCCAGCCCGCCCGGGTCGAGGTGGAGACCGCGGGCCGGTGGACCACCGGCATGACGGTCACCGACTTCCGGGCCCCCGCGCAGGCCCGCAACGCGCTCGTCGCCACCTCGGTGGACGCGGCCCGGTTCTGGGACCTGGTCATCGCCGCCTGGGCCCGCATCCCGGCGGCCCGGGCCACCTGACCGGTGCTCTAGGAGGCCGCGAGGCGCCCTTCGAGCCAGGCCGTGAAGAAGGCCCGCGCGTTGGCGGCCGCCTGCTGCCACGCGTGGCCCGCGCCGCTGAACAGGGGATCGGTCACGTCCTGGCCGGGCGGTGGGTCCGTGCCCGCGGCCCATGACGCCAGGATCGGCTCGGTCGCCTCCGGATGGAATTGCACGCCAGCGTGCGGGCCGATGGTGAACCCCTGCAGGCACACCTCGTTCGCCGCCAGCTCGGTGGCGCCGGCCGGCAGGTCGAAGGCATCGCTGTGCCAGGACGGCCACGGCCCGTCGGCCAGGTCCGGATGCTTGCTGGTGACCTCTACCCAGCCCCGCTCCGGCCGGGGCAGCCGGTACAGCCGGGCGCCGAGCACCCGGGCGAGCACCTGGCCGCCGAAGCAGACGCCGAGCACCGGTACCCCAGCGGTCAGCAGCCGGGCGACGAAGGCCAGCTCCCGGGCCAGCCAGGGGATGGCGTCGTCATAGGCGGTCTGCCCGGAGCCGAGCACCACCGCTGCGTCGCACGCGCCGACCGCGGCCGGCAGCGGCTCCCCGGCGTGCAGGCGTACCGTCGTGACCGCCAGGCCGCTGGCCGCGGCCCAGCCGCCCAGCACCCCGGCCGGGGTGTCCGCCTCGTGCTCGACCACCAGCAGCCGGGTCATCGCGGGCCGGTCAGAGCGGGATGTTGCCGTGCGCGCCGCGGGCATGTGGCGCCGCGGCGATGGCGCGGGCGATCGCCTCCCGGGTCCGGCTCGGCTCGATGATCTCGTCGACCACGCCGAGCGCCCTGGCCCGTTCCAGGCCGCCGGTCTCCCGTTCGTGCTCGGCCGCGAGCTCGGCCTCGACCTCGTGCAGTTTCTCCGGCGGGACGCCGGCCAGCGTGCGCCGGTGCAGGATCCGGATCGCGGCCACCGGGCCCATCACCGCGATCTCGGCGCCGGGCCAGGCGAAGACCCTGGTCGCGCCCAGCGCGCGGGAGTTCATGGCGATGTAGGCGCCGCCGTAGGCCTTGCGCGTCACCAGCGTCACCCGTGGCACGGTCGCCTCGCCGAACGCGTGCAGGAGCTTGGCCCCGCGCCTGACCACCCCGTCCCACTCCTGGCCGACACCGGGCAGGTAACCGGGCACGTCGACCAGCACGACGAGCGGCACGCCGAAGGCATCACACATCCGCACGAAACGGGCCGCCTTCTCGGCCGACGTGGCGTCGAGGCACCCGCCGAGCCGCAGCGGGTTGTTGGCGATGACCCCGACCGTCCGCCCGGCCAGCCGGCCCAGCGTGGTGACCACGTTCGGGGCCCACCGGGGGTGCAGCTCGATGCCGGGCCCGTCGAGCAGCCTGGTGATCAGCGGCTTCACATCATAGGCGCGCCGCGGGGATTCGGGCAGCAGCGACACCAGGCTGTCGGCGCCGTCCCGGCCGCCCGACTCCAGCCGCAGGGTCTCCTGTTGCACCGTGTCGAGCTGGACCTTGCCGAGCTCGACCTCGCCCTGCTGGCCGAAGAGCAGCGCGAGCTCCCTGGCTCTGGCCAGCGCCTCGTCGTCGGAGCTGGTGACCAGGTGCACCACGCCGGACCGGCGGCTGTGCGGCTCCGGCCCCCCGAGCCTGGCCATGTCCACGTCCTCGCCGGTCACGCTGCGCACCACGTCTGGCCCGGTGACGAAGATCCGCGCATGGTCGGACAGGATCACCACGTCGGTGAGGGCGGGGCCGTAGGCGGCGCCGCCCGCGGCGGCGCCGAGCACCACCGAGATCTGCGGCACCTTGCCGGAGGCACGGGTCATGGCCGCGAAAACGGTCCCGACGGCGTGCAGGCTCTCCACGCCCTCCCGCAGCCGGGCGCCGCCGGAGTGCCACAGCCCGATCACCGGCGCGCCCCGGGCGATGGCCTCGTCGTAGGCGGTCACGATCGCGGCGCACCCGGCGCTGCCCATCGCGCCGCCCTGGACCTGCGGGTCGTTGGCGAAGGCCACCGCCAGGATCCCGCCGATCTGGCCGGTAGCGGCCAGCGAGCCGCTGTCGTCGTGGGGGGTCAGCAGCGCCACGGTGCCCGGGTCGAACAGCGCGGCCAGCCGCGCCACCGGGTCGCGGGTCATGGCCGCCGGGCGGGCGGCCTGCCCGTCCGCAGCCGCCTGGGCTGGGGCCGCCTGGCCCGGGGCTGCCGGGCTCGCGCTGTCGACTACGGTCACGGGAATCTCCTTGCGGTGGCCGAGAGTGCGGGGGCCTGCGAGCCGGGGGCCATCAGTCAGGGGTCTCCTAAGCAGCGGTGAAGGCCAGGCAGACGTTATGCCCTCCGAAGCCGAACGAGTTGTTCAGCGCGGCCATCGGCGCGCTGCCATGCGGCTTGAGGTCGCGTGGCTCGGTGGCGATGTCGACACCGGCGTCGTCGGGATCGTCGAGGTTGATGGTGGGCGGGGCGACTGCCTCCCGCAGCGCGAGGACGGTGGCGACCGACTCCAGCGCGCCCGCCCCGCCGAGCAGGTGCCCGGTCATCGACTTGGTGGCCGACACCGCCACCCCGTCAGCCGCCGGGCCGAGCGCGGCGACGATCGCGTGGCCCTCGACCACGTCCCCGGCGGGGGTGGAGGTGGCGTGCGCGTTGACGTGCACCACCTGCTCGGCGGTGACCTCCGCGTCGGTGAGCGCCCGCCCGATCGCGCTGATGATGCCCGCCCCGGACGGGTCGGGCTGCGCGATGTGGTGGGCGTCGGATGAGTAGCCGACGCCGGCGGCGGTCGCGTGCACGGTCGCGCCGCGGGCGGCGGCGTGCTCGGCCGACTCCAGCACCACGATGCCCGCGCCCTCGCCGAGCAGGAAGCCATCCCGGCCCCTGTCGAACGGGCGGGAGGCGCGCTCGGGCTCGTCGTTGCGGGTGGACAGCGCCCGCATCGCCGAGAACGCCGCGACGTTCAGCGGCAGGATCGCCGCCTCGGTGCCGCCGGCCACGACCACGTCGGCGCGGCCGGACCTGATCATCTCTATGGCGTAGCCGATCGCCTCGGCACCGGACGCGCAGGCGCTGACGGTGGTGTGTACCCCGGCCCGGGCGTTCAGCTCCAGGCCGATCCACCCGGCGGAGCCGTTCGCCATGAGCATCGGCACGGTGAACGGGGAGAGCCGCTGCCAGCCCTTCTCGTTCAGCAGGTCGTAGCCGGAGATGATGGAGATGATGCCGCCGACACCGCTGGACACCACGACGCCGAGCCGCTCGGGTGCCACGTCCGGCTTGCCCGCATCGGCCCACGCCTCACGCGCGGCCACGATCGCGAGCTGCTCGCACCGGTCCAGCCGCCGCGCCTGCACGCGGTCGAGCACCGTCGCCGGGTCGACCGCGGCGGGCGCGGCGATCTGCACCGGGAGATCCGGTGCCCAGTCTTCCGGGAGCCTGCGCGCACCGCTGTGCCCGGCCAGCAGCGACGCCCATGTTGAGGGGACATCACCGCCCACCGGCGTGGTCACGCCCAGACCGGTCACGACCACTTGTGGTTGGTCTGCCCGCACTGTCAATCGCTCCTTGGATTCGGTTGGCGGTAACCTCCGGGCCGGGCCGGCGGACCAGGCGGGGCCGCCGGTCAGGCCGAAACGCCCGCGCCGCGCACGTAGTCGATGACGTCCTGGACCGTCTTGAGGTTCTTCAGCTGGTCGTCGGGGATCTCCACCCCGAACTTGTCCTGGGCGGCGACGGCGATCTCGACCATGGACAGCGAGTCGATATCGAGGTCGTCGACAAAGCTCTTGTCGGGGGTGACCTGGTCGGCGGGGACGCCCGCGACCTCGTCGACGATCTCGCCGAGGCCGGTCAGGATTTCCTCTTGGGTCATGGCCATCTGCCTGTCTTCTCCTTCTTGTCGGTTGTTGCCCGGTTCTTCATGGCCCCGGCCGGCCCGGGAGCGGTTCCCGGCGCCAGGGCCCGGTCAGGGAACGGTGATCACCTGGGCGGCATAGCTGATCCCGGCCCCGAACCCGAGCAGCAGAACGGCTTCGCCGGAGCCGATCTCGCCGCGCTCGATCATGCGGGACAGGGCCAGCGGGATCGACGCCGACGAGGTGTTGCCGGCGTGCACGATGTCGTCGGCGACCCGGGCCTGGGGCGCGCCGAGCTTGCGGGCGATGGACTCGATGATCCGCAGGTTCGCCTGGTGCGGCACGAAGGCGGCCAGGTCGGTGGGGTCGACGCCGGCCAGTTCGCATGCCTTCTTCGCGACCGGGTGCAGCGCGGTGGTGGCCCAGCGGAACACCGCCTGCCCCTCCTGGACGAGGAACGAGCCCCGGTCCTTGATGAAGATCTTGTCGGCCAGGTTGCCGTCGCTGCCCCACACCACCGGCCCGATCCCGGGCCCGGCCTGTGGATCCTCGACCGGCCCGACCACGGCCGCACCCGCGCCGTCGGCGAAGATGATGCACGTGGAGCGGTCCGTCCAGTCCACCCACTGGGACAGCTTCTCGGCGCCGATCACCAGCGCGTGCCGGGAGGTGCCCGCCCGGACGGCGTCGCTGGCGGCCGCCAGCGCGTAGCAGAACCCGGCGCAGGCCGCGTTCAGGTCGTAGGCGCCCGGCGAGGCGATGCCGAGCCTGGTCGCCACGGTGGCGGCGACGTTGGGGATCGGTGTCTCGGGGGTGCAGGTGGCCACGATCACCAAGTCGATGTCGCTGGTGGGCAGGCCGCTCGCGGCCAGTGCCTTGCCGCCGGCCGCGGCCGCCATGTCGGCCAGGCTCTCATCGGGGCCGGCGATCCGCCTGCTGGCGATCCCGACCCTGCTGCGGATCCATTCGTCGGTGGTGTCCACGCTGGCCGCCAGGTCGTCGTTGGTGACCACCGTGGCGGGCTGGTAGCCGCCAAAGGCGAGGACCCGGGTGCCGGCCGGACTCGGGGGCAGCCGCATCGCTGGCCTGCCTCCCTCGGCTGGTGTCGGCTTCACTCGGCTCCCTCCGGCAGCAGCCTGACCAGGGGCTGGCCCAGGTTGACCGGGTCGCCGTCCTCGACCAGCCACTCGATGATGGTGCCGCCGTAGCTGGGGGAGATGGCGTGCTGGCCGGCCCGCACCTCGACGTGCCCGAGCGGCGAGCCGGAGGTGACGGCGACGCCCGGCGCTGGCACCAGCTCGGGGTGGCCGGCCCGGAACGTGCCGTCGTGCGGCGAGACCAGCAGCCGCCACTCGGGCGGGTCGCCGTACTCAAAAGGGTCGAGCGCGCCATGCTCCGCGAGCAGCGAGCGCGCTGCGGCGAGGTCGTCCGGCGTCTTCAGCGCGGCCGTCGCCACTCCGGGCAGGGCCCGCCTGGCCAGGCCGGCCAGGGTGCCGCCGGGCAGCAGCTCGATGAACGCGCTCGTCCCGAGATCCGCCATGGAAGCCATACATTCCTTCCACCGCACGGGGGCGCTGACCTGGGTGATGATCCGCTCCAGCCAGTCGGCGCCGGAGGTGACCGGGGCGCCGTCAAGGTTGGACAGCAGCACCATCGCGGGATCGGCGACAGCCACCCCGGCCGCCGCCTCGCGCAGGGCGGCGACCGCGGGCGCCATGTGCGGGCTGTGGAAGGCGCCCGCCACCGACAGCGGCCGCAGCCGGGCACCGGCCGGCGGGTCCGCCGCCAGGGCGGCCAGCTGCGCCAGCGTCCCTGCGGCGACGATCTGCCCGGTGGCGTTGATGTTCGCGGGGGTGAGCCCGTGCGCCTCGATGGCCGCCAGCACCTCGGGCTCGGAGCCGCCGAGCACGGCGGTCATGCCGGTCTCCTCGGCCGCCGCCGCCCGGGCCATGGCCCGGCTCCGGACGGCGATCAGGCGCATCGCGTCCTCGGGGGCGAGCACGCCGGCGATCGCCCCGGCGGCGAGCTCGCCGACGCTGTGGCCGGCCACGATCCCGACCTTGCGGCGGGCCTGGTCCAGGTCGCCGCACAGTGCCTCGGCCGCCGCGATGGCCGCCGCGACCAGCAGCGGCTGGGCGACCGCGGTGTCCCTGATCTCCTCGGCGCCGGCCGTTGTGCCGGCCGCGACCAGGTCGCAGCCGGCGAGGCCGGACCAGGCGGCGAGGCGGTCGGCGAAGCCCGGGAGCTCCAGCCAGGGGGTGAGGAAGCCGGGGGTTTGCGCGCCCTGCCCCGGCGCTGCGAAGACGAGCATATCTCTACCCTGCACTGTAGAACTCTGCCACAGCGGTGTCGAAGGCCACGAAGTTTAACGGCCTTATTCTGGATGTTTCCTACAGTCTATGTTCGCTTGTGAAACAGGCGTCCGAGCACGATGGCGACCCACAGGGTAAGACCGCTGCGGCCCCGGGTGGGGGCGAGCCCGGTCAGGTCGGCGACCCGGCGCAGGCGGTAGCGGACCGTGTTGGGGTGCACGAACAGCAGCCGGGCCGTCGCCTCCAGCGAGAAGCCCTGCTCCAAGTAGGTCATCACCGTGTCGATGAGCGCCGACCCGCCGCTGAGCAGCGGCTCGTAGACCTCCTCGACCAGCTCGGCGCGGGCGGTCTCGTCGCCGTCGAGCGCGCGTTCGGGCAGCAGGTCGGAGGCCTGCACCGGCCGCGGCGCGTCAGGCCAGGCGTGGGCGACGCTCATGCCCGCGAGGGCGGCGGCGGCCGAGCTCGCGGCCGCGTACAGATCGGGCACCACCGGCCCGACCACGAGCGGGCCGTGGCCGAACCGGCCGGCGAACTGGTGGGCCGCTGACATCGGGTCGGCGGTGCCGCCGACCACCACCACGAGCTTGTTCCCGTGCACCCCGGCGAGCAGGTCCAGCCGGGCCCGGCGGGCGGTCACCCGCAGCTCGTCGATGAGCCCTTCCGGCTCGTCGCCCTCGGCGGTGCCGACGATGACCGCGACCGGGGCGGAGGACCAGTTCAGCGCCGACGCCCACGAGTGCACTCCCTCGCCGATCTCGCCGCGGACCAGCGAGTCGACCACCAGCGCCTCCAGCCGCGCGTCCCAGGCGCCTCTCGCCTCGGCGGTGCGCGCGTACACCCGGGCGGCGGCGAACGCGACCTCCCGGGTGTAGTGCAGGACCGCCTCCCGGAGCTCGGCCTCACCGCCGGGTGCCGCCAGCTCGTCCACCCGCGCCTCGACCACGTCGATGGTGACCCGCACCATCTCCACCACCTGCTGGAGGCTGACCGCCCTGGCCAGCTCGCGCGGGGCGGTGCCGAACACCTCGCCCGCCACCGCGCTGCGGCTCCGCTCGGGGTGCTTGACCCAGTCCACGAACGCGGCGATCCCGGCCTGGGCGACCAGGCCGATCCAGGACCGGTTCTCCGCCGACATGCCCCGGAACCACGGCAGCCGCTGCTCCATGGACGCCATGGCCGCGGTCCCTAGCGAGCCCATCGCCTGCTGCAGCCGGCTGATGGTCTCCTCGCGGACCCGGCTGGCCGGTGTGACCGGGCCGAGATCGGCGGCCTGCCCGGCCGCGGTCACCGTGCCGGGCTCGGCGGCAGGCGCGGCCGTCACCGCGCCCGTGCCGTCGCCCGTGCCGCCGCTGGCCGCCTGGCCCGCTGCCGTCATCCCCCCAGGGTGCCACGGCACGCGCGGTCGCAGCGCCCGACGGGCCGCCGGGCCCGGGATCAGCCGCCCCGGACCGCCGGCAGCTGGGTGTCAAGCATCCCGGTGCCGGAGAACCAGGCCCATTCCCGCCGGGCGTGGCCGGTGAGACAGCACCTGGTGCGGGTTACTCAGCCCTGGGGCCGAGCGCGGCGCTGACCGGGACGTCGAGCCGGTACTTCTCGATCGCCTGGCCCACGGCCTCGGGCTTGACCTCGCCGCGCCGCACCAGCTGGGACAGCACGGCCAGCGTGATCGACTCCGCGTCCACGTGGAAGAACCGGCGGGCCGCGGCCCGGGTGTCGGAGAAGCCGTACCCGTCGGTGCCGAGCGAGCTGTACGGGCCGGGCACCCAGCGCGCGATCTGGTCCGGCACCGCCTTCATCCAGTCGCTGACCGCGACCACCGGGCCGGGCTGGCCCTCGAGCACCTGGGTCACGTACGGCACCCGCGCCTCGCCGTCGGGGTGGAGCAGGTTCCATTCCTCGCAGTCCAGCGCGTTGCGCCGCAGCTGGGACCAGGAGGTGGCCGACCACACGTCCGCCGCCACGCCCCAGTCCTCGGCGAGCAGCCGCTGCGCCTCCAGCGCCCACCGGAGCGCCACCCCGGACGCCAGGATGTGGGCCCGCGGCGCCGCGCCGTTCCCGGCCGGGTCCGGCGCCACCGCGTACCGGTAGAGCCCGGACAGGATGTCCCGCTCCAGGGCCTCGGGGCCGCCCGGGTAGTCCGCTGGCTCGGCGGGCTGGACATACGGCTCGTTGTAGACGGTCAGGTAGTAGAAGATGTTCTCGCCCGACGGGTGCTCGGGCGAGGACCCGTACATCCGGCGCAGGGCGTCCCGCATGATGTAGGCGAGCTCGTAGGCCCAGCCCGCGTCGTAGGACACGCACGCCGGGCTCACCGACGCGAGCAGCATCGAGTGGCCGTCGTTGTGCTGCAGGCCCTCGCCGGTGAGCGTGGTGCGGCCCGCGGTCGCGCCGAGCAGGAAACCGCGGCCGAGCTGGTCGCCGAATGCCCACATCTGGTCGCCGGTGCGCTGCCAGCCGAACATCGAGTAGAACACGTACACCGGGATCATCGGCTGGCCGTGGGTGGCGTAGGAGCTGCCCGCCGCGATCACCGAGCCCATCGCGCCCGACTCGCTGATGCCCTCGTGCAGGATCTGGCCCTGCTCCGACTCCTTGTAGGACAGCAGCAGGGCGCGGTCGACCGCCTCATAGGACTGGCCGAACGGGGAGTAGATCTTCGCGGTCGGGAACAGCGAGTCCATGCCGAACGTGCGCGCCTCGTCCGGGATGATCGGGACGAACCGCGCGCCGATCTCCTTGTCCTTCATCAGGTCCTTGAGCAGCCGGACGAACGCCATCGTGGTGGCCACCGGCTGCTTGCCGGAGCCCCGCTTCAGCTCGTCGTAGGCGGCGTCGCCCGGCAGCTGGAGCGGCTTGGCCCTGACCACCCGCTTGGGCAGGTAGCCGCCGAGCGCGGCCCGGCGCTCGCGCATGTAGGTGATCTCGTCGGAGTCCTCGCCCGGGTGGTAGTAGGGCGGCAGCCCCGCCTCCAGCGCCGCATCCGGGATCGGCAGGTAGAGGCGGTCGCGGAATTCCTTGAGCTCGGCGACGGTCAGCTTCTTCATCTGGTGGGTGGCGTTGCGCCCCTCGAAGTCCGGGCCGAGCGTCCAGCCCTTGATCGTGTGCGCCAGGATCACGGTGGGCTGGCCGACGTGCTCGGTCGCCGCCTTGAACGCCGCGTACACCTTGCGGTAGTCGTGCCCGCCGCGGGACAGGTTCCGCACCTGGTCGTCGGTGAGGTGCTCCACCATGGCCCGCAGCCGCGGGTCGCTGCCGAAGAAGTGCTCGCGGGTGTAGGCGCCGCTCTCCACCGCGTAGGTCTGGAACTGGCCGTCAGGGGTGGTGTTCATCTTGTTGACCAGCACCCCGTCCATGTCCTGCGCGAGCAGCGGGTCCCAGTCCCGGCCCCAGATCACCTTGATGACGTTCCAGCCGGCGCCGCGGAAGTACGCCTCCAGCTCCTGGATGATCTTGCCGTTGCCGCGCACCGGCCCGTCCAGCCGCTGCAGGTTGCAGTTGATGACGAAGGTGAGGTTGTCGAGCTCCTCGCGGGCGGCCAGCCCGATCGCGCCCAGCGCCTCCGGCTCGTCCGTCTCGCCGTCGCCCAGGAACGCCCACACCCGCGAGCGGCTGGTGTCGGCGATCTCCCTGGCCAGCAGGTACCGGTTGAACCGCGCCTGGTAGATCGCATTGATCGGGCCCAGGCCCATGGAGACGGTGGGGAACTCCCAGAAGTCGGGCATCAGCCGCGGGTGCGGGTAGGACGGCAGCCCGCCGCCCGGGTGGGACAGCTCCTGGCGGAAGCCGTTCAGCTGCTGCTCGGTCAGGCGGCCCTCCAGGAAGGCGCGGGCGTAGATGCCCGGCGCCGCGTGGCCCTGGAAGAACACCTGGTCGCCGGACTCGCCGTGCTCCTTGCCGCGGAAGAAGTGGTTGAAGCCGACCTCGTACAGGCTCGCGGCCGAGGCGTAGGTGGCGATGTGCCCGCCTACCCCCATGCCCGGCCGGTTGGCCCGGGAGACCATGACCGCCGCGTTCCACCGGATGTAGGCGCGGATCCGCCGCTCCACGTACTCGTCACCGGGGAACCACGGCTCCCGCTCCGGCGCGATGGTGTTGATGAAGTCGGTGCTGCGCAGCCCCGGCACCCCGACCTGCTGCTCGCGGGCCCGCTCCAGCAGGCGCAGCATGACGTACCTGGCGCGGGCCCGGCCACGGGAGCGGACGACGGTGTCGAACGAGTCGATCCACTCCCTGGTCTCGTCCGGGTCGATATCCGGCAGCTGCGTCGGGAGGCCGTCGCTGATGATCGAGAAGCGCTGACGTCCAGCGGCCACGGGGTATCCCGCCTTCCGGATGGCGGGCGGCGGGTAGCCGCCCTGCCGTCTGTGGGGGCGGCCGGTTGCCACCCCCCCGATCAGGGGCTGTCCAGACCAATTCTGGTCCCTGCGCCGTGCGTGCGCATCCCGCCCGCGTCCCGGTGACCCCAGCCCTCGGCGCGGTTGGCCTGGCGTGTCAGGCTGGGTACATCAGGATGCGTGAGGGCACACCCTCAGGCTATGTGAGTCATCGCAGCGGTCAACGGGAGAGAGGCGGGTGCATGCAGGCAGCGGTGGGAGACCGGCTCCACATTCACGGCCACAACGTCGGCGTCCCGGACCGGATGGGCGAGATCGTCGAGGTGCGCGGCAAGGCGGGGGAGCCGCCGTACCTGGTCCGGTTCGACGACGGGCACACGGGCCTGGTTTTCCCCGGGCCGGACGCCGTGGTCGAGCCCCCGGCCCGGGCCCGGGGCGGGCGCAAGGCGGCGCCGGGCGCCAAGGCCGCCGGGCGGGGCAAGGGCGGCACAACGGGCAGCGGGGCGAAGCGCGGCACCGCCCGCAAGAAGAGCGGCGGGTAGCGCAGCCGGCATGATCGCGCCCCTCACCCGCACGGTGGGATGCGGCCGGCGGGGAGTCGTTGGCACCGTCGTTTGGTATGAAAAGCGAATTGATCGGCGTCGCGACCGGGCGGCGCGAGAGCGTGCATGACATCACGGCGGCGTGCGCGGCATTCACCGCCACGGCGGCCGGGGGTGGCGACGGGCTGCTGCACGTGTTCGCCCCGCACGCCACCGCCGGGCTGGCGCTGATCGAGCTCGGGGCGGGCAGCGACGCCGATCTGCTGGCGGCGCTGGCGGAGATACTGCCCGCCGACGACCGCTGGCGCCACGCGCACGGGTCACGCGGGCACGGCCGGACGCACGTCCTGCCCGCGCTGGTCGCGCCGTTCCTGGTGATACCGGTCCTGGCCGGCCGGATGGCGCTGGGAACCTGGCAATCAGTAGCCCTTGTCGACCTGAACGTGGACAATACGGACAGGCAGGTCCGCCTGTCATTCCTGGGGTGACTCGCGTGCCGCGAGAAGGCCCGGGGCGAGGGGTGGATTTCATGTCGGGGCCGTTAGGCACTTGCGCGGGGGGCCGACCCAGTGTGAACTGTGCGGGCAAGCAGTGCCGACGCGGCGGCTGCCGTGACCGGCCGCCGTCGCGGGTCAGGCTGGGCAGGCGGCAGGCCGTATGGACACTGCCGCGGGAAGGGACCTGAGGAGGAGTCAGTGAGCGCGACCGCGCGCCAGGCGCAAGATCAACAGGGCCTGGCCGAGCGACTTGGCATCAAGCCGGGTCAGGTGGTGCAGGAGATCGGCTACGACGACGACTGCGATGAGCAGTTGCGGGAGGCCATCAGCCGCCAGAAGGAGACCGAGCTAGTCGACGAGGACTACGACGACGTGGTCGACGTGGTTCTGCTGTGGTGGCGGGACGGGGACGGCGACCTGTTCGACGCCCTGGCGGACGCGCTCACACCGCTCGCCGACGGTGGGTATATCTGGCTGCTCACGCCGAAGGCCGGCCGGCCCAACCACGTAGAGCCCAGCGAGATAGGGGAAGTGGCGCCCAGCGCCGGGCTCTCCCAGACCTCCAGCGTGAGTGCGGGCCGGGACTGGCTCGGCACCCGCCTGGTCGCGCCGCGGGCCCGCCGCTGAGCGTGCCCCAGCCGGGCGTGCCCCGCTGACCGCGGGCCGCTCAGGCCACGCTGCGTGAGACGTGCGGCTGGCGCTCCGCCGCCGCGGGCGGCCCGGTGACCTGGACCGGCGCCGTGCCCTGTCCAGGGCGCGTGACCGGGTGTGCGCGGGCGATCGCAGCTGATGGCAGACTGGGCGCATCCGGTGTGCCCAGCGCACGTCGTCCCGGCACGCGCGTCTCCCGCAGGCGCGTGTGCGTCCCCCGCAGAAAGGACGAGTGGATGGCGGTCGAGGTCGGCCAGGAGGCCCCCGATTTCGAGCTGAAGAACGCCCACGGCGAGCCTGTCCGGCTGTCGAGCTTCCGCGGCGCCAAGAACGTGGTGCTCGTCTTCTACCCGCTCGCGTTCAGCGGCGTGTGCACGAGCGAGCTGTGCGCGCTGCGCGACGACTTCCCGGAGAGCGCCAGAAATGACGTCGAGTTGCTGACCGTTTCGGTGGACTCCACGTATGTGCTGCGCAGCTGGTCGGATGCGGAGCACTTCGAGTTCAGCCTGCTGTCAGATTTCTGGCCGCACGGAGGGGTCGCCAGCCTTTACGGTGTGTTCGACACCGACAGAGGCCTGGCGCGGCGCGGCACCTTCGTGATCGACAAGTCAGGCATTGTCCGGTGGAAGGTGATCAACCCGATCCCTGAGGCGCGTGACATCACCGAGTACCAGAAGGCGCTCGCCGAGCTGGACTAGGTGCGGGCAGGCCCACGGGGGACAGCGAAGGAACGGGACACGATGGCCTGCTACCGCTGTGGCATACGGCAGGTGGACCCCGCCCGGGGACACAGTCCGTGGCGGCGCGGCGTCCGGGGTGAGCAGCAGGTCCTGATCTGCCCGACCTGCCAGGGCATGCACGACTGGAAGGCTGACCTCGACCAGTGCAGCCGGTGCGGCAGCGTGCGGCTGATGCGCCGGCTGGGCGAGGTGGAGTGCCGCGACTGCGGTTTCGTCGCCGCGCCCGAATCGGGCGCCGTGCCCGAGCTGGCCGCCGTGCCTGAGAAGGCGGGCGTTGGGGCCGTCCGGGACGATGGGATTGCCGGCCTGGCCGTGATGTCCGGTGCCGAGGCGCCCGGGCTGTCCGAGGAAGTCGCCCGCGCGCTTGACCGCGTCCTTGGCCGTGGACCGGTCGGGAGGTAAGGGCGGCCACCTTGACCGATGCCGCGGTGGTTGGGCGCATCCTTCGCGAATACCACCTGGCTGGGGTCGAGCCGTCCGCTGTCCGGTGGCTGGCCGGATCGGTGCGTGGCGACCGGGTGACCTACCATCTCAGGGGCCGCCGCGGGCCCGGTCTGGTGGTGCGGGCGTTCCGCATCGACGTGCCGCTGGACGCGCAGTTCCGGGGCGGCGGCACCGTGGCCGTGACGGACTGGCTGTGCGGGCGGGCGGCCGTCCTGGGCTGGCTGGAGGAACAGGCCTATCCGGCGCCGCGGGTGACCCCGACCCACAGCGGCGACCCCGTCGGCCTGGCCGGGGTATGGGCCACCTTGGCGACCAGCTACGTGGCCGGGAGACCGCCGCGGCCCGGCACCGATGGGATGCGCCTGCTCGGCGAGGCCCTGGGCCGGCTGCATGCCCTCGACAGCAGCACGTTCGCGGGGATCAGTGGTGCAGGGACCGGCGGCGCTGGGGATGCGGGCCCGGGGGCTGGGGGCGCTGAAGCTAGTGGCGGGGGGGCGGTGGGAGTGGCGGCGCGGCGGGCGGCCTGGCACCCGGAAACCGCCGTCCCGGCGGCGCTGGGCCGGCTGGAGGCGGTGCAGAGCCTGATCCCGGCGGACCAGCGGCGGCTGCTGGAACAGTTCCGGGCCGTCCTGCTCGCGGTGCAGCAGCGCGCGCACCTGCTGCCGGCCGCGATGGTGCACGGCGGCCCCTGGCCGGGGAACGCGATCCGCACCGCGCCGGGCCAGGTGACCCTCATCGACTGGGAGAACGCGGGACTCGGGATGCCGCTGCTGGACCTCGGGTACTGCCTGCTCGAATGCCATCTGGACGCGGGCCCGCCCGCCGGCCAGCCAGCCGCCTGGCACATCGAGCCGGACGAAGACCGCATCGCCGCCCTGGCGGCGGGATACTCCCGGTGGCGCCGGCTGGAACCCGCCGAGCAGGACATGCTGCTGGAGGGGATACGTTTTGCTGCTGCCTTCGCTGGCTCGATCCACCTTGAGCAGGCGCTCGTCGGCGGTGTGCGTGACAGGTCGATGGACGTGCGGCTGGAGCGGCTGCGCTACCGGCTCGCGGTGAGCGAGGCCGTCGCGGACCTGGCCCGCCGTCACCTCGGCTGACGCGTGCAGCCGGTACGCTAAGCCGGGTCGCCATGAGGGAGCGGGCGCATAGCTCAGGGGTAGAGCACCCGCCTTACAAGCGGGTTGGCCCTGGTTCGAATCCAGGTGCGCCCACCAGCAAAGCTCCATATTTGCGCGGCGTTCGCCACCTGCGTGTCTGATGCGCCGTATCTGGACTGGCCGCCGTATGTGACCGCGCGCGCCACCGCGCGGGGAGTGGCAGCGACGCCGACCGTCCTGGTCGCAGGCGCGGCCGTCACACCTGAGGCCCGGCCGATCGGCGCGGCGATCGCTGCGGCTGGCGGCGGGCGCTGACTCAGACAGGCCGGCCGCTATGGGAGACGGTCAGGCCGTTCACCGGATGGTGGCCGCGTGGCCGGGGTGGCCATGCTTTTCGAGGTAGCGCTGGTGGTACTCCTCGGCCCGGTAGAACGCGGACGCGGGGGTGATCTGCGTGACGATCTGCCGCCTCAGCGATTGCTGCTCGGCGTCGCGCGAGGCGGTCGCGGCTTCC
>Ga0335081_10005740_pt1 | contig 19655 bp, 19 predicted proteins | sample Lox_Sample_35_FD_206713 | JGI IMG/M metagenome (GOLD analysis project Ga0335081, IMG submission 206713) | Soil microbial communities from Loxahatchee National Wildlife Refuge, Florida, United States - Lox_Sample_3.5 | ecosystem: Environmental > Terrestrial > Soil > Wetlands | place: USA... | reverse complement strand
GCCGCTTATGACCGCTTCGAGTCAAACTGCCAAAACGCGTCGATTGTAGTCTGATTGCTAAAAATGCGGATGATGACCCGGTGACCAGCAGGGGCATCCGAGAAAGCGGATTACTGCTGCCTATTGCCGCGCTCGCACAGCGAACGGCTCGGTCAAGCCATGCCTCGAGGCTCGATTTACTTGCACCTAAGGATTGACATGTACGACGCCGCTTAGATCAAAAGCGGTAATGCTCTAGCGATAAAGCTCCAGTTCGGGACGTGGGTCGGGGATAAAGCCGTCGCGGTTGGGCATGATCACTTTCGGCAATGTGGCTGCATTCATTGTGTCTGTCGGTTTGATAATCTTTGCCTCCGAAAGGATATACGCTACTACCGAGTACACATCGTTATCGCTGAGGGAGCCCGGCGCGTTGAACGGCATCGATCGTTTCACGTAGTCGAACAGCGTCGTCGCATAAGGCCAATAGCTCTCCACGGTCTTGATCGGTGTGTCGCTCGCGAGAGTGCCGCGACCGCCGAGCAGTCGATCGCCGCCAACGCCTTTGGCCGGATTACCCTGGCCCTTGTCGCCGTGGCAGGCCGCGCAATTATCGGCGAATACTTTGGCGCCCGCCGCTGCCGTGCCGCTACCCGGCGGCAGTCCAGTGCCGTCGGCGGGAATGGCAAAAAATTTCACCAGTTCTTGCGGACCAATCGCCGTGCCAAATTCGTAACGCGCTTGGCTTTGTGCGAAGGTTGTGGAGAAGGCCGAAGCCGCAACCAATATTCCGGCCGCTTGCAAGACGCGCTTACGCGTGAACATTGGTGATACTCCCCGTTTCGTCGATCCCCCAGCTCTGGATCGCGTTGAGGTGATAGATCGAGCCAAACGGCCCATGCGATCCGCGGATAGCGATTAGTTGCTTGAGCGTCGGCTGAATATAGCCAGTCTCGTCCGTGCACCGGCTTTGCAGGATCGCGGCCTTGCCATCCCAGATCCACGGATAGCTGAAGCGCACGGTGCAGATCGGTTCGGGTGTTACATTTAGCTGCGCCGGACGCCAAGTCTGTCCGCCATCAACCGACACGTCGACCGACTGCACGCGGCCGCGCCCACTCCAGGCCAGCCCAGTGATGTTGTAGAAGCCAGGTCCTGGCAGCTTCATCTCGCCGGACGGGAAGGTGATCACGGATTTGGCTTCCATCTCCATGCTGAATTGCCGGGCTTTGCCGTTGGCCAAGAGGTCGGTGTATTTCGACGTCTCCTCGCGCGTCATGAACGGTTTGTCGCTGACCTCGAGGCGCCGCAGCCATTTAATATGCGTATTGCCCTCATAGCCCGGCAGCAATAGCCGCAAGGGATAGCCCTGCTCGGGCCTAATCGCCTCGCCGTTTTGCCCGTAAACGATGAGCGCGTCTTTTAGCATCTTCTCCATCGGGATGCTGCGCGTCATCACGGCGGCGTCCGATCCCTCGGCGAGCACCCAGGCCGAGCCGTCCTTGAGCCCGACCTCGCGTGCGAAGGTGGCGAACTGCACGCCAGTCCATTCCGATGTACTGAGCAAGCCATGCGTGCCCTGTACGGTCTTCAACGTCGGTTTATTCCATTCAGTAAGGCCGTTGCCCGAGCACTCGATGAAATGTTTGCGCGTCACGAATGGAAAGCGCTTGATGTCGGCAAGCGAGAATTTTTTCGGTGTGTCGACCATCCCATGGACGTAAAGAAAGTGATTGGCGGGATTGATGGTCGGTATGCCGCCGTGGTGGCGTTCGAAGTGCAGGCCGGATGCCGTGAGATTGCCGACCATTTTGTCGAGCGGACTGAAGCTCCACGACGTATATTCATTGGGAGTGGGAAAGCGCACGCGCACTTCAGTCTCGAATTGTGAGCGCGAACCGTAGCCGCCGTCGGCCGCGACCGCGCGGCCTTGCTCCTTGGTCGGATCCGTAGGCACATCGTAATAGACGGCGCCGGGCGGCGCCTTCTGAGCGAGCGCCGCGGTCGAGCCGGAAAGACTCACAGCCGAACCGGCAGCGAACAAAAAGCTGCGCCGGCTCGCCGGCAAGTGCGGAAACATTCCATCCTTGCAGTCGCATTCCTGTGCTTTGCGTTGAGTGATGTGCCGCCCTTCGACCATGACCATCTCCTTGGCCATGCGCTGGGCTTTCTCGTCATAGATGACTGAGGTCACGTTCCCCTCCCTGGTTTTCGCCTTCCACCGCTCGCGGCCGGCAGAAATTTTCCGGAAGCTTAGCCCAAAAGAGAAGCGAAACTTCGGTGGTACGATCTATAGAGTAATTGATGCGGCCAATGGGAAAGGGTCGCGCCCCCTCTGCCGACTTCATGGGAGTCGGCCAAGCCAGGCTGTAATCGCAGCTTCCATTTGACGCGCGGTCGGCGGCCCTGTGCTCACGATCCGACCTCAGTGGTAAAAGCCCGAAGCCGGATCGAATCGATGCAGGTGATAGACTGGACGCGTCTTCATGCGTGGGGGGATGCACCCTTGCGTAGCTTCGTCGCGAGGCACGGTCATCAATCGATGATGTGATACACCGGCGCTTTTTCCATCGCCCATTTGCCGGAGTGGCGATCGTAGCGCGACAGTGTGAAGCAATGCCAATCTTGATCGTCGAGCTTCGGATGATCCGCGCGATAATAATATCCCGGCCACCGCGTTTCCGTCCGGAACAGCGTGTGCTGGGTGACGCATTCCGAAGCGAGCACCCGATGATGAAGCTCCCATGCCCGCTGCAGCTGGTGCAGGTCTTCGGCGCCGAGATGGGCGAGATCTTCCTTGAGCATGTCGAGCAATTCGAGTCCACGGGTGAGCAGCGGCTCGTTGGTCGTGTAGTGGGCGCTGATCCCGCCGACATATTCGTCCATGATCTTTTCAAGCCGCTGCAGGCCATGCAGTGGCAGGAGGTAGCTCGGCGACACGGTCCCGGCTACGATCTCGTTGCGCCCGATCCGGTAGTTTTCCAGTGGCTTGTAGACGAGCTTCTTAAGCTCTTCGTATTCCGCCTCGCTGATCACGGGCTGCTCTTGCCCGATTTCATTCACGTACCTGACCGCGGCTTTGCCGGCGATGCGGCCTTCGGTGAACGATCCCGACGAGAATTTGTGCGCGGACCCGCCGATGGCGTCGCCCGCGCCGAACAGGCCCTCCACCGTCATCATGCGGTTATAGCCCCACTGATAGTCGGCGGGCGCGTAGTCTTCCGGACCGCTCGCCCAAGCGCCCGAACAGGTCGCATGCGAGCCCATCACGTAGGGCTCCGACGTGGTCAGCTCCGGATTTATCTCCTTGGGGTCGATATTTTGCGACGCCCAGACCACCGCCTGGCCGATGGTCATGCCGAGGAAGTTTTCCCAGCCGACCGTCTCCTTGTGCGGGTCTTGAAAAGCCTCCTTGGTGACCATGCGGATCGGGCCGCGGCCAGCCTTGACCTCTTCGAGCAGCGCATGATTGCGCAAGCAGGTCGGCACTGGATGACGATCGACGTAATCGCCGACGCGTTCCTTGAGCGCAGCAAACCAACCCGGCTCGTAATCCTGCCCATAGGCGTTTTGCGTATAGGTTTTCAAATGCAGGAAATAGGCGCCGACCGGACCGTAACCGTCCTTGAACCGCGTCAGCACAATCCGGTTTTCCATCTGCGTCATCTTCGCGCCGGCCAGAATCGGCAATGCATAGGCTGAGGCGCTGCTCCATGGCGCATACCAAGTCCGCCCCATGCCCTCGCCGACCGCGCGCGGCTTGAAAATGTGCGATGCACCGCCGGCGGCGACAATGACCGCCTTGGCGCGAAACACGTAAAACTCGCCGGTGCGAACATTGAAGCCGACCGCACCGGCGACTCGATTGGGCCGCACGCCATCCATCAGCAGGTGCGTCACCATGATCCGGTTGTAGACTTCGCTGGCGGCTTTGCGTGCGGCTTCGGCGACGATTGGCTTGTAGCTCTCGCCGTGGATCATGATCTGCCATTTGCCTTCGCGCTGATATCTCCCAGTCTTGGGGTCCCGCATAATGGGCAGGCCCCATTCCTCGAATTTGTGAACGGTAGAATCGACGTGCCGGGCGATGTCGTAGCCTAGATCCTCCCGAACCAGGCCCATCAGGTCGTTGCGCGCATAGCGGACATGGTCTTCGGGCTGATTTTCGTTCCAGTGCATGCCCATGTAGCAGTTGATCGCATAAAGCCCCTGTGCGACCGCGCCACTGCGCTCGATATTGGCTTTCTCGATGCAGACGATTTTCAGATCGCGGCCCCAGTACCTGGATTCATAGGTGGCGCCGCAGCCGCCCATGCCGGCACCGACGATAAGAATGTCGGCATCCACGAATATGGTCTTCCGGCGACGCATCAGACCGAGCCTTGTTTGAAGCGATCGCGGGATACCGTCGGCAGTGCGGCGATTTTGAGCGCTTCGGGTTCGTGCGCGAGCTCTTGGGATTTCATCGCCTCGGTGCTCGGCGGCGCATAGTCAGCCGGGGATTTGATCGAACCCCAGGGCGTGGTTCGGATCGGGGATACGAAATTCTTTTCCCGGCCGTCGCGGAACTTGATTTTCCAGGAGATGGTCGCTTTGTCCTCCTCCCGGCGCGCGCGGACGCTGTGGCCGAGCGGGGCGAAATCGGCATAGCCGCGGCAGTCAATCGCAAATTGCGGGCAGGCTTTGACGCAGGAATAGCACTCCCAGCACATGTTCGGTTCGATGTTGAACGCGCGCCGGTAAGTAGTGTCGATGTGCATGATGTCGGACGGGCAGATATCGACACAATGTCCGCACCCGTCGCAACGCGTCATGTAAACGAATGTCGGCATGATGTGTCCTTATTTCCTGCGTCGAGATGAGCGCCGATTAGTAATGTCGCGCATGCTTCAAACCGCCGCCGAATTTTCTCGGTGCGTCCGCAGGCGGCGGCAAATTGCTCATCGTACCGTTTGCCTCAGCCACCCTTTTTTCCAGGGCAGCAGCGGGCTTGAAGAACATGTGCGAGAACTTGGACCACGGAATCGATCCAAATAATACCGTAGTGGCGAGAAGATACGGGCCAAGGAATATGTAGCTCCATGCCGTGTTGCTGGCTGCCTGTAAGATGGCCCACACCAAGCCGAAGGTGACGCTCAAGACCAGCGAGACGATGAACAAATCGGCGCGAACAAAGCGGAACGGCGAATGGCCTTCTGCGGCAACATCGACCCGGATAAAAAACCAGAACCAATAACCGCCCGCGCAAACCATCAGGCCGCCGATGTACCAGAGTGCCGCAACGCCGCCCGGCGTGGGCGCGGCGACCGTCGGATAGGCGAATACCATCATGATTGTCGTGACGACGTAGATCACAAAGCCGTACATCGTCAGCAGATGGGCTATTCTGCGCCGCATATTGCAGAACTCGCCGGAAGCCATCACGTCGGCGACCGCGGTTTGAACTGCCAGCGACGCCATCTGGCCGCCGCCGACTTGGCGCTTGGCCTTATTCGCGAAACTGCGCCAATTGTTAAAAAAATACGTGGCGCTCTGCTTATGCATAACGTCGAACAAGGTGCCGGCCACAACCAGCAGCGCCATCACGACGACGTAAGTTTGCATGATAGCCGGCGGTACGGACGCCGAAAGCGCGGCGAAGGGATTGCTGAACATGGCTCGCTGTCTCGGGGCTATTTTATAACGAAGTATACCAGGCGATACCGCCGTCCTATCGTGCTATTTTTGCTACTAAACCTCCGGGTCGCAGCACGTAGGAGTAAGCGGTCTGACAACACGCCGGTCGAGGAGGGAATCGATGACGACCAGCGCTTCCGCCTCCGCGGTGTCTCAGGCTGTCTTCCGCCGCTGTGACTCAAGCGCTTCCAGCTTGCGATCCCACTTCATTTCGGTGGCGAAAGTCTTGCACTCCTCGGGAGTCATGAAGACTGTTTCTTTTTCGGCGGGATAGGCGCGGGATACCACGTCCTTCATGTAGCGCGAAATGACATCCTCCATGATTGGGATCAGGTCAGTGTAGATCCGCGAGTGACGCGGCACGTGTTCCTCCCAGAGATGGAAAAGATCGGAGGAGATGATATGGACGCCGTGTGCGCAATTGCCGGCGCCCAGGCTGATCACCGGCACCGGAAGTGTCTGCGCCAGATATTCGGCGACTTCCGAAGTTGTCACTTCGCAGAGGATCGAGAAGCAGCCAGCATCGACCATGGCCCTGGCGTCTTCGACCAGTTCCTTGGCCCGCTTGGCGGTTTTGCCCTGCGCGATGAACCCGCCGAGTTGCGGCATGCGCATCGGCGTGATCCCGATGTGGCCTTGAACGGGAATGCCGGCCCGGACAATCGCCTCGATGTTTTTTGCGTGATATTTGTTGCCTTCGCACTTCATAACTTCAGCATTGGCTTCGTGCACGAAGCGCCCCGCATTTGCCACCGCCTGTTCCGGGGAGACATGGAAGCTCCAATAGGGCATGTCGACCATGCGCAGCCCGTATTTCGAGCCGCGGTCGATGGCCTTGGCCATCATCATCACCTCGTCGAAGCTCACCGAGACGGTGCTCTGATGGCCGAACAGGATCATGCCTCCGGTATCGGAGACACAGAGAATGTCGATGCCGAGGCGGTCGGAGATGACCGCGGTGCGATAGTCATAGGCAGCGAGCTGCGTGATCGGCTCGCCTTTCTTCATCTTGGCATTGAGCATGTTGACGGTGATTTTTCTACGCGCGGGGGCGTCTGCCATGACTAATCCCTTCGTTGACAAAGTATGAACGGATGAGGGCAAGACCGGCAACGGAACGAACCGCTTAGCCGTTCTTTGCTCGTGGAAGGCATGGGGCGCTCTGTACCACGGCCAGTCAAATACGCGCCAGCTATCTTATATTTGTTTAGGGCTATGACCCCGCGTATTTGGAGGCAGCCTGCTCACAGGGAGCCGACGCCGAGACCTGATACGTGACGCCACGCCTGCCGGGGTCGGCGCTTGGCGGTGTCGTAATAGGGCAACGACGTTTGGCGAATGTTGCGAAATATCCCGGTCGAATCGCGCAACGAGGCGTCCGCTCCCTGGCCTGCGAGCACATAGCCCAGGCCGAGAATGCCGCGAGCCACGATGCTGTCGCAGGCCGACGTCACGGCGATTTCTCCGGGCTGCGAAGGCCGAACCGGCGGCGCGCCGGGCTGCCATGGCCAATCGAGGCAATCGGCATCGGCCACGAAGGCGACGAGCGCGATCCCCGGCGGCCGCAGTGGTTCGGCCTGATAAAACCTGCCAAGTCCCGCTTCGGCGGGGGTCACCGGCAGGCGGAATTCATTGCTGAACAGCACGAAGCCCGCTTCGATGCGCAGCATATCGAGCGCGATGAACCCGGCCGGTCGCGCGTAGCGTGCAAGCGCCTCCCAGAGACCATCCGCTGCGTTCTTCCGGCAAATAATTTCGAACCCCGCCTCGCCGGTATAGCCAAGCCGGCCGATCCTGCAGGCAATCCCATCGAGGCTCGCGTCGGTAAAACCAAAATAGGGCAGGGCCGCTACTGCATCGATTTTGCCTAAGCGGCCCAGCAGGCGGCCCAAGGCTTCGAGCGCGGCGGGTCCTTGCACCGCCAAGGTCGCGCGATCGGTAAGCTCAGTGACCGCGATGCTGTCCGCCGCATAGGTCGCAAGCTCGACAATATCCTCGCGCCGGCCGCTCATCACTTCGAACGTGTCGGCTGCCGTCCGCCAGATCGTCAGGTCGGCGAGCGCGTGGCCGCTCGCGTCGACGCGGAGCGCGTAACGGATCTTGCCGACCGGCAATTCCAAAAGCGATCGCCCGGCAAAGCTTTCCACCACTTTTCGCGCCCCGCCGCCGCGCACCTGGACGCATTCGAGAAAGGAAAAGTCAAACAGCGCGCACGCGCTGCGGCACACTTTCGCTTCGGCTGCGGGATCGCCGAAATGATAGATTCGCTGGAAATCGGCGAGCGCCATCACTCATCCCATCAAGCGCCAGCCGACATTGCCAAGAATGAACAGGCCGACCAGTACAAGTGCGGCAGAAACAATGCTGCGCAACGTGGTGCGCGGCACGGCGTGCGCAAGCGTTGCGCCAAACCACGAGCCGCCGCTTAAACTCGCGGCGAGCACAGCGCTGAGCGCCAAATCGAGCTTACCATAGACGACGTTGCCCGCGGTCGCGGCAATCGCCACCGGAAGCTGGAAGATCTGACTCAAGCCGACGCTGGTGAGCACAGGTGACCGCATGGAGATCAAAATCGGCACGAGTATCAGCGGCCCGCCCGTTCCGGTAAGCGACGACAGGAATCCGGTCACGACACCGACGGCGAGCAGGACGGTACGCGATATTTTTGCATCGCCAGGCTCGGCAAGATGCTGCCGCCGCAGCGAGTTTAGGCCCGACAACAGGGTGAGCAGGCCAAGACAGGCGGCCAGCAAGCGGCTGTCGAAAATACTCACGGCCCAGGCGCCCGCAAATGCCGCCGGCGCGCCGCCGAGGCAGAGCCAGGCCGCCATTGCCCAATCGATCGATTTGTTGCGGGCAAAGACGATCGTCGCCACCGATCCGGAAAGAATGTACGCGAACATCGCCGCCGGAATCGCGATGTGAATGGCAATGCCGGCGACGAAGACCAGCGCCGGCACCAGAATCACGCCGCCAATGCCGATGCAGCCGATCATCAGTCCGGACACGGTGCCGAGAAGCGCGATCCAGAGCAGTTCCGATACGGCCACGAAGCTCACCTGATCGTTGCACCATCGCTGGGCGTCTCGGAACATTTATTGTGCACTGCACCCAGAACGCGACCTGCCGGTGCGTTGGGCAATTTAAGATTTTCTTTAAGCGGCGTCTATTTTCCGGATAGGATGCGCGTAGGCGCTTGCCCACCAAAGCTTGCGAGTTCAGCGGTATGTTCATCAGGCAATTTCGCTATCTCGTGGCCGTGGCGGAAGAACGCCACTTCGGGCGCGCTGCGCAACGCTGCAACGTCACGCAGCCCAGCCTGTCCAGCGGCATCAAACAACTCGAACTCGAACTTGGCGTGCCGATTTTTCTGCGCGGGCGGGGCCAGCGCTTTCACGGCTTGACGGCGGAGGGCGAGCGCGTCGCGGCGTGGTCGCGCGCGGTGCTGGCCTATTGCGACGCCATGCGCAAGGAAGTCGCGATGATGCAGAACGACCTAACCGGTAATCTGCGGATCGGCGCCATGCCGTCGATGTCTCCGGTCTTACCGTTTCTGATTGAAAAGGTGCGCGTGAAATATCCTGGCGTGCGCGCCGACGTGCAGTTCATCGGCAATGAAGCGATGAAGCTCGGCTTGAATAATTTTTCGCTCGATGTCGCGCTGACCTATCTCGATAAGGCCGATCTCGGCCGCAAAAACACGCTGCCGATCTATACCGAGCAGCTGAGCTTGCTTGTTCCTGATCGCGACGAGTTTCGCGGCCGTATCAAGATAAGCTGGCGTGAGGCCGCGCAGCTGCCATTGGCAATGCTGCGCCCGTCGATGCACGAGCGCCGCTTCGTTGATCAGGTTTTCAAGAGCGTCGGCTGTGCGCCGGTGGCGAAGGTAGAATCCGAATCGATCCTGCATCTGATGTTCCAGGTGCAGTTCACCGAATTGTGCACGATCACCCCGTCGCATTTCGTGCATGCGCCGGGGCTCCACCGCGGAACGCGGGCGCTGGCGCTGGTCGATCCGGTCGTCACACAGGAAGTCGGGCTGTTCTGGGCGGAAGGCGAAATCGTGCTGCCGATGGCCAATGCCTTCGTCTCGATCGTGCAAAAGTTGAGCAAATCCGGTGATATCCGCCGGCGCCTCGAGGGCGATCATCAAATCGTCAGTGATGCACCGACCGGCCGTCGCAAGCGCCTGGAGCACGCCTGAACTTCCTGCGGGACCGCAGAATCAAGCGGCTGCGATTTTCAGAAGCATCGCCGCGGCGCGCGCAAGCTCGCCCTCGGCTAAAAGCTCGCTGCCGCGCACGATCGCGTGCGTCGGCATTGCCGAGGCAGGCTTCACCGCAGTGGCGACATAGAAATGCGGCTCCGGGTTCCGCGTCTCGCCCGGCGAAAAACCGAGCGCGATCGCTTTTGCGCCGGACAAGGGCCTCAGCACGAGATCAAGCGTCTGAGGCAGACAAATAATCGCGGGCTTCTCCGCGCCGCCGGCGCGGGCGGCCGCCGTGAGCACGGCAGCGGCTTTGCCAAACCAAATAGCGAGTTGAGCGAGGCCTTCCCGGCAAGTCTCCGGCGCGTAATCTTGCGCATCGCCGGTCAACAAGCCCGGGACCTCATAGGGTAGTTTCTCGGAGAATTTCTCCCGATCGATGCCGCGATGCAAGAGTTCAACCAGAATCCAGGCTTCCGCTTCCGCCGGCGAACGTTCCTGCGGATCGAAAACGTGCGGCATTCGTTGGCCGTTCTGAAGAAACTGCAGGTGCAAATCCGGCAAGCGCATCTCCAGCGCGATGCCGTCCGCAAACGGCTTGGTTACAAAGGCCGCGTCCTCCGCACGAAAATCGAGATCGGTGCGCCGCTCGGGAGGACCACTGGTCACGTAGCTCTGCGCGACACGAGCGAGCCACTGTACCACATTGAGAGCTTCGTTGCGCGCGCGCGCAAGTTCGTCCAGCGCACCGACGGCAGAATTCGGCTGGGCTGCAATCATGCCGGAAGCGCCACGCCGGTCAGGAGAATTTGTCATAGCGGATGTCTTTTCTCATCACGCCGCCGACGATGAGCGAGCGGATGGCGCTGTCGACCATCACCGGCGGGCCGGCGATATAGGCGATCACATTGCGATCCCGTTCCGCCATGGCCTTTTCCGCCACCGCATGGACCACGCCATTGGCAAGTTTAAGGATCGGAAAATCCGCATGGGCCGCCGCGCCGATAGTCTCGTCGGACAACGCAATCGTCACGTCAAGATTGCCGTGCGATGTTGTGGCGTAACGTGCCAGCTGTTCGAGATAGAATGCATCGGCGAGTGTCCGCACGCCGAAGAACACCCTGGCTTTATGATTGCGAAAATAATCGGCCTGCGCTGCGCATTCCAGAATGGACATCATGCCGGCAATCCCGGAGCCGCCGGCAATGCAGACAAAATTGCGGTTATCTTCCGGACGGAACACGGCGCGGCCAAGTGGGCCGAACACCTCGACCTCCGCTTCCTCTGCGAGACTGTCGAATAGCCAGTCGCAGAACCGGCCGCCGGGCTTGCGCTTGACAACCAGCGCCAGCTGCTCGACGTCGTTGGCGAAATTGACCATGGAATAGGCGCGGCCGCCGGCAATACCTGGCGTTTCGAGCACTACGAATTGTCCGGCGACAAAACTCATTGGGCTGGTCAGGTGCAAATCGAAATGGATGACATCCCTGGTCAGCGGCCGCAGCCCACGAATAACGCCGCTGCGTCGGGCCGGGGGGGCTTTGTCGGAGATCATGAGTTCGGAAGGCACGCGAAGGAGACAATCCGAACGTGCCCTCGACTGGCACATGAGAATGTCGCCTTTCTCGAACTTAAGCCGCGCTCCGCCGGGCGCCTCTTTCCATTGCACCTTTACGTCGCCGGACATGACGCGCGCGCGGCACGTTCCGCAGGTGCCGGTTGCGCATTCGAAGGGGAGGTTGATGCCTTGCCGCAGCCCGGCATAGAGAATGGATTCGCGCTCGAAGCAGTCGAAGCTGAGTTCGCCGTTGTTGGTTCGGACAGTGATTCTCATGTCGGCGTGAAGGCTATTTGAAAAAGTCGTCGTCATCGAAATCGTCCTCTGCGGCGTCGAAATCGTAGGCTAGCTCGCTTTCGATATTCGCCAGCAGCGCTCCATTCTCCTGTTTGACCTCATAGGTCTTGAGCGGCCTTTCGGTCTCGCCCTGCATTTCCAGCGTGCGCAGATCCCAGGCCCACAGATGCTTGGTGCAGGTCAGAACGCAGCGGACCACGACGCCGGATTCCGCCAGCGGCTCCTCCATATGCGGACAGATCGGCGGGATGGCGCGAAAGCCCTCACCGTAATTCACTACCACGAGCGGGATGCCATCGACCTCGAATTGCTTCACCGAGTTCTCGGGGACCTCGGCGGTATCGCATATGCGCTTCCAAGTCATCACTAAGAAGTCATTGCCGAATAGTCATTGCTGATCGTCCCAGGCCGCGGCAGCGTTGCCTCTGCTCAAATCGGCCAGTGCGAGCCCTTGTCAAGGCGCCGATTCTCGATCCGCACTTCGCGGCTTAAGAACTTCGCCTTGTTGTTCTCGATCTTGAAAGCGTCGAGATATTTTCCAACCAAGAACAGCCGGCTCTCACCAGCATCGATGTGCGAATTGATGCCGTCCAAGAGATTTTGATAGACGATCACTGAGCTTATTGCTTTGGCCGAATGCATCGTTTCGTCGATATCGACGGTGTAGACGGAAGTGTGCCGGGTCAGCGGCGAATGATCGGTGTTGTGCTTGGGCAGTAGCTTGATCAAGCTGGCCAGTCCCTGCCGGTCGAGCGCGAGATAGGTCACGTCCTTATTGATCTCGGGGCTAAAGGCGCGAATGGCGTATTGAAAATCATCGTCACAGTGCGCCAGCCATTCGTCCCAGTTCTGGCGATCGAGGAGGATGGTCGAGCGGTAGATCGTGTCACGAACGAGTGCGGCGGCATCCACGATTAGTCTCCCACACTGAAACTGCTTCGACTGGCTGCGCCGTCCGTCGTCGGCCCGCGCAAGCTCCCCCTGCCGAAGTCAGGGTCAAAACTCGCACTCGATAGCAGATCCAACCGTCGTGCGAGTTGGCGATTACTCCGCAGCAACTGGCATCGGTTCCGCGTAAGGTTGATCGGGATTGCTTGGCTGCCGGTTCATCCAGCGGCCCCACTCCTGATAGTAGTGCCGCATGCCGTTCTCGTCATGGATCGTCTGGTTTTCGCGACGGCCATGAAGAATTCGGCGGGGCTCCGAACCGGGAACCATGGTGGTACCTTGGCCCTGCACGCCGAGGAGGTCCTCGTGCAAGTTGCGCCCGAATGGGCCCCAGATGGAATTGTGGTGATTGATGCGGGTTTGGCGCTCCTCCGCGGTGTCGCGCTTGAGTCCCAAGCCGCGGAATTCAATCATAACCTTATCCGGTGCAAGCGGGGTCACGATATCGCAGCGTAACGCCGAACCACGCAAATTGAAGTTCATGCCGGGGAACATGTCGATCATGTACCACTGGTTCGGCGGCAAATGCGGGAACGACAGCGCCGCCCGACTCTCGAAGCCTTCGTAATTTTCGTATTTGACCTCGAATGTGCCGACGACGACATGGCCGTGCTCGAAAGCCTCGTTCTTGCGAGCGAAATAAGCGTCGTTAAAGCCGGTCACGCGGTTATGGTAGTGCATGAAGTCGTGGTAGAATTCGCAATTGGTGTCGTGCCACAGCTTGTAATTCGCGTTCACGATCGCCTTGTGATAGTGGAATACTTCGAGCGGCTCGGCGTCCAGCGTCTTGCGCAGGCAGGTAAACGCCGGCGCGGCCCAATCTTCCAATGACACTTGCGGAGTGTCGTCGAGATTGACCCAGACGAATCCGCCGAATTTCACCTCACAGCGCAAACGGCGCAATCCGACGTCTTCTTTGCACAGCCGTTCCTGGTAGCCTTCCTTCTCGCGGCTGATATAGACGCAATTGCCGCGCAGGTCGTACTGCCAGGCATGGAACATGCAGGTCATGCGCTTGGGATTGCCCGAAGGCTGTCCTTCCAGGAAACTTCCCGAAGGCCGGCGCTCGATGATCATGCCGCGGTGTGGGCAGACGTTAAGAAAGGCGCGGACTTCGTTGTCTGGTCCGCGGCAGACGATGATTGGCTCACGGGCGATGCTCATGGTGCGGAAATCGTACGCGTTGGGCAGTTCGGATTCGTGGCAGACCGGAATCCAGCTCTTTTTGAATATTTTTTCGAGCTCCTCCGCGAAGATTTGCGGATCGGAATAAATGCGGCTGTCGACCCACTCGTTCGGCTTCAGCGCTGGCTCCGCCAGCCATTGCCGGTGATTTTTCGCTGCCACGACGTTTGCTCCTGCGAATGCGTGACGGAATCAAACTTCAATTTATAAACTTAAAACGTTTTATAGGCTAAAATGGGTTCCTAGGCCATAAATGCTAAGGCGCGACAATCGAATTTTCTTATTTATCAATAGATTCGACGATAAGTGCCGCTTGAACAGTCGAGCCCAATCGAAAACCTGCCAGTTAGCACTTGGTGACGGCGCTATAATGCGCACAGCATTGCCCCGGCACAATTAGAATTGTCTATCATACCATTTGCAGTAACTATTTTACAGGCATCCGTTAAGCCGATGCCATTGCCGGGCGTCGAACTCCGCACAGCGGTGCGGCGAACAAGACCATTCTCTCAACGACGCGGGGGAACGGCGGGCGTCAATCGCAAGGCTTAAGCTGGGTAATCGGAAGAAATTAGGTAATCGGAAGAAATGCGGTGAGTCAGTACAGCATGAGGCTGTGTGGCCGTTCTCACAAAGCGGTCGCGGGGGTATAGTTCAGTCGGGGAACTAGGGTCCAGACTCATAAATTATAACTGACTGATCCGACTCTCATTTTTCGATCCTTCTTGCGAGGAAGAAATATCTAAGTGACTCACGCTCAACGAGTTTTCGGATTTATGAGTTTTGACCCTAGCCTAGGGCACAAGGAAAAACTAGCTTTAGGACCTTAACAAAAAAGCAGTCATTCAGGGGAGGTAGAGATGACACGGATCTTCGATGGTTGGGGAATGAGGGACTGCCAACGCATCGCGCCGCTTGTCGGAACATTATTGGCGCTTGTGATCTTTGCTGCGGGTCTTTTTACCGCCTCGCCAGTGCGGGCCGCCGCCGAAAAGGACTACGGCAAGCAGGGTGACGCCATCGATCTCGTCATCGGCTATCAGCCCTATTACACGGAATCATGGTCTGGCCTGATCATGCGGGATAAGAAATTCTATGAAAAATACTTGCCGAAGGGATCGACAGTGAACTTCCAGGTCGGTCTACAAGGCGCGATCATTGTCAACGGCATGCTCGCCGGCAAAGTCGACGTCGGTTATGTCGGCGACATGCCGGCCATCGTGTCCACCAGCCATGCCGATGTCCGCGATATTCGCATCGTTTCGGTGCTCGGGGTCGGCTACGACCAATGCAATGTGTTCTTGGTGCGGACCGATGCCCCCGATTTCAAATCGCCCGAGGAAGCCATCAAATGGCTTAACGGCAAGACCGTTGCGGTGCCGAAGGGCAGTTGCACGGATCGTTTCGCGCAAGCGGTATTCAAGCGATTCGACATCGCGCCTTCCGAATATCTCAATCAGAGCATCGAAGTGATCACCAGCGGTTTTCGCGCCAATAAGCTTGATGCGGCAGTAATCTGGGAACCGACGGCGTCGCGCATCATTCTGGAAAAGCTGGCGCGCAAGGTGGCGACCGGCGCTTCGGTCAATGAGCGCGACGGCGGGTTCATGGTCATGCCGCAAGCGCTGATCGCGCAGCGCCCGGATGTCGTGAAGGCCTGGCTGCAGGCGGAACTCGATGCGGAGCTTTATTTCGCCGACGCGAAGAATGCGATGGACATTGCCGCCATGGCGGCATCGCAGACCACCGGTTTCCCGGAGAAAGCGCTCTGGGGATCGGCCTTCGGCACCACCTCCAAAGCGAGCGGCGGCACCGATACGCGCATCACGCTGGCTTACGGTTTCACTCCCGACGCGACCGATCTCATCCAGAAAGCCTCGAAGTTCCTAGTCGAGATCAAAAGCATCAACGCCGAAATCCGGCCCGATGCGGTAATGCCGCAATTCACCGCCGACATTCTGAAAGCCCGCGGATTGACCGCGCCGGTCGGAGAAGTCAAAGCGCAGCCGGATTCGGCCTATACCGGGCCATGATCGCGTTGACATGACAGTGCCGCCCTACGCCGACCGCCGGCCGAGCTGCGCGATCGATCGCCGGTGCAAGCCGCGCGCCGTGGGGGCGCGGCGAACGATTCGATCTTTGTCATGACCGAGACTAGCCCGGTTCAAGTGCTGCGAGCCGAAGCGCCGCAAACGGTTGCGATGGAGTCGCGGCCGGGCATATCGCTCGCGCTCACCAAGCATCGCCTAGTCCTGTGGCTCAAAAGCCCGCGGCCGTATTTGATGTTGATCGGTTTTGCTGGCTTTCTCGGCTTTTGGTATCTCTCGGTCGAGGTTTGGAAACTGCCGCGCTTCTCAGAGATGCCCGGCCCGACCGAGGTCTTGCGGGAGTGGTTCAGCAGAGACCCGACCTATGGTTTGTCGATCTTCGTTCCGGAATATTACATGCATATCTGGGTCAGCACCCAGCGCATTGCCATCGCCTTCTTCCTCGCAACCGTAATCGGCGTCCCGCTTGGACTGTTTCTCGGCTGGTCGGAACGCTTCAAGCAATTTGTCTTTCCGGTCTTTGAGCTGTTGCGCCCGGTGCCGCCGCTCGCCTGGGTGCCGCTGGCGATCGTGATGTTCAAAGGCTCGGAGACCCCGGTCATCTTCCTGACCTTTCTCGCCTCGTTCTACGCCACCGCGCTCAATACGATGCTTGGCGTCGAATCGATCGACGTCTCATATGTTCGGGCGGCGGATTGCCTGGGCGCAACGCGTTGGCAGGTGTTCCGCCACGTCATCGTGCCCGGCGCGATGCCGTTCATCTTCACCGGACTGCAAATCTCCGTCGGCGTTGCATGGTTCTCGCTGGTCGCCGGCGAGATGGTTTCCGGCCAATACGGGCTCGGCTACCTGATCAACACCTCTTATACGATGGTGCGCTATCCGACGATCATCATCGGGATGGCGACGTTGGGTTTGGTCGGCTACGTCTCAAGCGCCGCCGTTCGCCTAGTCGGCGATTACCTGATGCAGTGGCGCACCCGCGAGCTTGCGCTGGGAGGCGATAGGTGACCGTGCAGCCCACGTTGAGCCTTTCGCCGGTCGCGCAACCGGTGCGTAAAGGCGGGGTGCGCATCAACGACGTGGTCAAAATTTACGGCGCACAGGAGACGGGCATCCTCGCCGTTGATCACTGTACATTCGAAGTGCCGGCGGGCGAGATCACGGTCGTTGTCGGGCCGTCAGGCTGCGGCAAGACCACGCTGCTCAACGCCCTTGCCGGCTTCCATAGCATCACGTCCGGCAGCATTTATCTCGACGACGAAATGCTCTGCGGGCAGGGCAAGCTCAAGGCGCAGCCGGGGCCGGACCGTATCGTAGTTTTCCAAAATGGCGCGTTATTTCCGTGGAAGACCAACATCGAGAACATAACGTTCGGGCCGATCATGCAGAGCGCAATGACGCGTGCGGAAGCCTATGAGAAGGCGCGCGATATGATGGCCGACGCCGGGCTGCGCGGCATCGAGCACAATTATCCCGGCGAGATTTCTTCCGGCGTTCGGCGCCGAGTCGAAATCGTGCGCGCCCTGATGAACAATCCGAAGATTTTACTGTTGGACGAGCCATATCGCGCCTTGGACTCGCTGACCAAATCGGTCATGCATGAGGCGCTGCTCGAAATTTTTTATAAGAACCGCGTCTCAATCTTCTTCATCACTCATGACCTCGAAGAAGCTATTTTTCTTGGCCACAGAGTGGTGATCATGACCACACGGCCGTGCCGACCGAAGAAGATCCTCGATATCAATATCCCGCATCCGCGCGACTACAGCGTGCTGACCACCAAGCGGTTTCGCGAGTTCATGGAGGAGACAGTGGCGGCCGTGCACGAGGAAGCCATCAAAGCTTTCGCCGCCGGCGAGAAGGAGCGCTGAGAATGGTCACGGCTGCGCGAGCGCTGTCTGCAAGATTCGTCGGTTTTGTCGTCGGCGACGACTTCTGGCGCGGCGTCGTGTCGATCGTGGTGTTCCTCGTCTTTTGGGAAGCCGGTTCGCGTTCGCATGCCTGGTTCGGCTTTTCGTTCCCCTGGGTGTCGCAAGTGCCGGCGCCAACGGCCGTCCTGCAGGAAATGTTCACACTAGTACAGGAGCCAAGCTTCTGGAACAGCGCGCTGCTCAGCACGCTGCGCGTTTTCGAGGGCTTCTTCGCCGCCATGGTGATCGGTATCCCGCTCGGTCTGGCCATGGCGGTCAGCCCGATCTTCTTCGGCATTACATTTCCGGTATTCGAGGTGTTGCGACCTATTCCGCCGCTCGCCTGGGTGCCGGCATCCATCATCTTCTGGCCTACCCAGGAATTGTCGATCGCGTTTGTCACCTTCCTGGGCGCGTTCTTCACCATCGTCATCAATGTGATCGGCGGCGCGCGCGCCATCGATGTGCGCTATTTCCAAGCGGCGCGCTCGATGGGCTCCTCAACTTGGGACATTTTCCGCCGCATCATTCTGCCCGGCACGCTGCCCTCGATCGTTGTCGGTGCCACGGTCGGCGTCGGCATCACCTGGGCAGTCGTGGTGGCGGCAGAGATGATCTCCGGCGGCGGCAGCGCCGGCTCGATGGGCGGCGCCGCCGGCGGCGGGCTCGGCTTCTTTATCTGGAACTCCTATGTCGGCGGCTCCTATACGCAGATTGTTGCCGGAATGATCAGCATCGGCATCGCCGGCTACGTTTCGAGCGCATTATTGCGCAAGATCGGCAATTGGATGACGCCCTGGCTTTCGGAAAACTGATCTAGAATCAATATTCAACAGATGCCGCAACAGGGTGCTCCATCCTCGCCAATCGGCTCCGTTCCGCTCACTGGCACGGGAGCAGGGATGGTCGTCGCCAAAGTCAGCAAGTCCTACGGTGCCGGCGAGTTCAGCAAGGACGTCGTGCAAAACTGCAGCTTCACCATTGATAGCGGCAAGCTGACAGTGATGATTGGTCCGTCGGGATGCGGCAAGAGCACACTTATTCGTTTGCTCGCCGGTTTCGAGCGCGCAACGAGCGGTACAATCACGATCGGCGGCAGGTCGGTCACCGGCCCTGGCCTCGACCGTATGGTGGTATTCCAGGAAAGCGCGCTGTTCCCGTGGATGTCGACCTACGACAACATCATGTTCGGTCCTCGCGCGCGCGGCGAAGATACGCCGGAAATGCGTTCGTTTGCCGAACTCTTGCTGCACAAGGTCGGCTTGGACGGCTTTCGCAGGAAATATCCGTCGCAACTCTCCGGTGGCATGCAACGGCGCGCTGAGCTGGCGCGCTCGATGATCAATAAGCCGGAGGTGATGATTCTGGACGAGCCGTTCCGTGGCCTTGACGCCATGACCAAGCGTCTGATGCAGCAATACTACGCCAATCTGTACGAGGAATTCCGGCGCTCAACTTTCTTTGTCACCACTGATATCGATGAAGCAATTTATCTGGCCGACCGGATTCTGATCATGACCAACATCCCGACCCAGGTCCGTGCCGTCATTGAGGTCGATCTGCCGCGGCCGCGGCAAATCGAAGATATCACCGAGAACGACGCCGCCAATGCCATCAAGATGAAGGCACTTGGGCTCTTGCACGAAGAGGCGATGAAGTCGTTCGCGCGTGGCAGCAAGGCGGCCGCCGATTTCATCGATGCTTATGCGCGGCGCATGGCAAAAGATTAGCGGGGCGGCTTAGCTGTGACCGCAAAAATCATCGATGGCAATGCGGTTGCCCGCACGATCCGGGATGAGTGCCGCCAGCGCGTGCAGCGCATCGTCGCCCAATCGGGCGTGCCG
>Ga0335081_10005739_pt1 | contig 19655 bp, 20 predicted proteins | sample Lox_Sample_35_FD_206713 | JGI IMG/M metagenome (GOLD analysis project Ga0335081, IMG submission 206713) | Soil microbial communities from Loxahatchee National Wildlife Refuge, Florida, United States - Lox_Sample_3.5 | ecosystem: Environmental > Terrestrial > Soil > Wetlands | place: USA... | reverse complement strand
ATCGTCCTTTCCAGGTTTGGGGTTTAGGTTCATCTCTACAACCCAGATACACCCGCTCTTCACCTTTTACACAACAACTCTTACGCTACCGGGCCGCACCAGCCTCAAATTTCCACTTGACAAGCATTGCGTTGCTAGGCATAGTAGTGCCATGCTTACGAAAGAACTCGTCGCCGCCTCGACCGTGCCGCTGGTGCTGTCCGTGCTGACCGATGGCGAAACCTACGGCTATGCGCTGATCCAGCGAATTCGGGAATTGTCCGGCGGCAAAATTGAGTGGACTGAAGGAATGCTTTATCCCGTGTTGCACTGGATGGAGGACGAGGGCCTGATCGAGTCGGAATGGCGTGAGGCCGAGACCGGCCGGAAGCGGAAGTATTACCGGCTTTGCCGGGAAGGCCGCAAAGCGCTGCGCGAGGAAAAACAAAAGTGGATGACCGTCCACGAAACCCTGACCAGATTATGGAAAATGCAGCCTCATTTGACCTGAACCGGCGGATTGAACAGTGGCGCGAAAATCTGGCGGCCTCGCCGTCCTTTCGCGGCGAGAACCTCGATGAATTGGCGTCGCACCTGCGCGATTCCGTCGCGACCCTGCAGAACCGTGGCCTGTCGGCGGACGAAGCGCTCCTGATTGCCACGCGGCGCATTGGCGCGGATGGTGTGTTGGCGGCCGAGTTCGGCAAGGTGAACCAATCGGCAGTGTGGCTTGACCGTTTTTTGTGGATTCTGATTGCCTTTCAGGTCTGGAGAATTATTTCCAGCGCTTCGGTGTTCGCGACGGTGGCCGCTGCCGTTTTGGCCATGAACATCAACGGATTGCTCCCCGGTTTGGGGCTCCGGCAATTTTCGGATTCCTTCATTCAAGTCACGGTTGCCCTGCTCGCGTCTCCGTTGACGACGGCGGTTGGGCTCGTGATTGCCTGGCGGTTTTGCACCCGTCCGAGGGAGAAGCTGCGCTCAATTTTTAGCAGGTTGCTGTTGCGGCCATGGGCGTTGACGCTCGTTTTGTTCGCTTGCGGCGTCATTTTCGGGGCCGGTTCCGTCTGGGTACTTGCCAACTGGCTTTATCCGGTCCTGTATCATCAAAACCTGAGTTACACCGGCCTGAGGATGTTGCTGACGATGCCTCTGCCTCAATTCACAATCCTGGCGCTGCTCACTCTCTTTGTTGCCCGCAAACGTCTTCGCACCAGCAAGGCGTAATGCCAGGCACGGTAGTGTGTGCATTCGGGTAGAGCGGGCTCTCCGAGCGCGCCGCCCGTCCGAATTCTGCGGCGGGCAAGGGACTGTCCGCCCTGCCACTTTTCAAATTCGGACAATAACACACTGCTGGGGCGTTTGCTTTGTCTCGTGAAAGCTGCTTTAATATGCAGAATGAATTTTTTCATTCAACGCAGCGAGTTGCGCGACATTTACGACAAGGTCGCCGCCGGCGAACGCATTTCCGACGCCGACGCGCTGCGGCTGTTCGAATCCAAGGACCTCAACGCCGTCGGCGCCATCGCCGATTTCGCGCGCCGGAAAAAAGTCGGCGACCGCGCCAGCTACATCATCAACCGCTACATCAACTACTCGAACTATTGCATCCTGTCGTGCCAGTTCTGCTCGTTTGCGCGCAAGAAGCGCGACGCCGACGGCTTCCAGTTTTCCACCGAGGAAATCGTCGAAAAGGCGCGCGAGGCGTTGAAACTGGGCATCACGGAACTGCACATCGTCGGCGGACTGCATCCGTCGCTGCCGTTTAGCTATTACACTGACATGCTCAGGGCGCTACGGGCGCTCGATTCTGGTAGCAGCCGACGTGAGGAGGCTCAAACTGAAATTCGAAATCCGAACTCCGAAAGCCGGGATAGTCAGAGCCTCGTCACCTCGGCTCCTACGCAAAAACTGCATTTAAAGTGCTTCACTGCCATTGAAATTCTGCATCTGGCCTGGCTGGCAAAAAAATCCGTCGAGGAAACGTTGCGCGAATTGAAGGCCGCCGGGCTGGATTCGCTCACCGGCGGCGGCGCGGAAATTTTCCGCAAGGAAGTCCGTTCGGCCATCGCCAGGGGCAAGGAATCGGCCGAGGAATACCTGGACGTGCACCGCACGTGGCATCGCATGGGCGGGCGCAGCACCTGCACGATGCTTTACGGCCACGTCGAAAGCCTTGCCGACCGCGTGGACCATCTGCGGCAATTGCGCGCGTTGCAGGACGAGACGCACGGGTTTGTCGGGTTCGTGCCGCTGGCATATCAGCCGGTGGACAATGACATCCCGGTGGAAAATCCGCCGACCGGTTTCGATTCGTTGCGCACCATCGCTGTCAGCCGCATCTACCTCGACAATTTTGATCATATCACCGCATATTGGGTTGGCCTTGGATTGAAGCTGGCGCAAGTGGCATTGAGCTACGGCGCGGATGATTTGCACGGGACGATAATCGAGGAACACATCTTCCACATGGCGGGCGCCACCTCGCCGCAATTGCAAACCGAAGCGGACATGCTCAAAGCCATCCGCGAAGCCGGGCGGACGCCAGTCCAGCGCAACACTTTTTACGAGCTAATCAAAGTCCTTGCGGACGGCCATCAAGCCGAGCCTGCAGAAAATTCCGGCCACTCGAAAGTGCTTGAAGACAATCTGGCGACGGCGTGAAGCAAGTCCGCAGGGCTGGAAGTCCGAGAGAAAATAGCCCAGGGCAAGCGAAGCGGCGCCCTGGGTTAACCGTCAAAAAATCATAAAGCCCTGAAAGGGCGAAAGAAATTTCAGCCCTTGCCACCTCTGCGTCAAATCTTCACCGGACCTTTCCGGCGGAATTTTTGAGAACGACTTTTGAGAAGATGGCCGTGTCGGATTTGTCCGGCAGGTGCGAGCAGAAGCCGATGCCGACGTAAAACGGCCCGTCCAGGTGCAGTTTGATGGGCGCGCCGAACTGGTGCATCGGCTCGCCTTCCATGCTCACGAAGAGCGCAAAGGCGTCGCCGCGCTTCTCGATGCCGAGGCGCATGGCGTTGGCGGTGACGAGGTCGTCGGGCGACTTGCCGCCGGGCAGTCCACCGCGGCTGCCGATGCGATATTCCATGTCCTTGATGCGGACGTCTTTTTCGGGCCGTCGCGCGAGCTGGATCATGCCCGCGCCGTGCAGCGCCACGAACGCCTCCTTGGAATCGTCGTCGAGGTCTTGGCGAATCATGAGAACGGCTTTGCGGTCGCCGTAGCCGTTCGGGTCGGGAAAGGAGATGTCCGCGGCCAGCGAAACGTCACCAGACATCTTTTTCCACAGGAACCGGAACTCATCGCGTTGATACCAGACGTTGTAACCGGCGGAATTGATAGTGTATTGCTTCGTGGCGGAGTCGTAACTGGCGCTGCCCGGTACCACCGCACTGCCGATGTCGGATTGGCCGTAGAAGATGCCGATGGGCGTATCGAAATTTTTGCTAGGCCGATGAAAATCCGTGGGCGGCGCGACCTGGGTATGCGTGGCGGAGCCGGGCTGCGCCCACGCGGGGACGTTGGTGGTCTGCGCGCGAAGCAAAAACGGCGCGGCGCAGAGCAACAGGACGGGGAGGAATCGCATTGGCGGACTGTATCTCGCGACAATTTCGGTTGCAAAGAAAACCTTCCAATCCCAATTGAAACTATCCCCGACCATTTTGCAGGCTGGTTTTTCTGGCGGGAATTTCCTAGGCTCGGCGGAATTGAAAACTAAAACTGAACCGGTTCAAAAAATCCGCATCGGCGCAGCACATTACCACAGTGCCGCCCCCGTCCATTGTCTGGCGTTGGCGTTGCTTTTGTTCGCGCTGCTGACGGGTTGTTCGACGACGGCAACCTACAAATCCAAAGCAACCACCGGACCGGCATGGCCGGCAGATTATCCGGTCCTGGTCTATACCGAGAACGAGACGGTCCCCCGACCGTGCGAAGTAATTGGGACGGTTTCCATTCGCGCCGGCGGCTTCACCATGTTCGGCGGCTCGATTGAGCGCGAAATGAAAAAGGTGATGCAGCTGGCCCGCGAAAAGGGCGCTGACGCCGTGCAGATGAAGTCGGTTGACCGCCCGGGTTTTTCCAACGCGAATTATCGTCTCGCGGCCGATTTACTTCGCTATGCCGACTCGTGGGAGACGGTCGCCATCACCGAGCAGCAATTCGGCAATTATCTCAAAACCAATGAGCGGAGCTGCGACCCGATTGAAGGAGTCTGGAGCGGGCGAGAAGAAGCCCCGCTGCGCATCGGCATCATGAGGAACACGTCAAAACCCGGCCGGGATTTTATCGGCTTTATTTTCAACACGGAAGATCCAACCTGGCGCAAAGGGTACAAGAAAATTGACATCCGGCACGGTCCCAAACCCGGCAGTTACCTCTTCGAATACTACTTCGACGATTTCAGCTCACGGGAAACGACGGTCATCGTGGGCCAGAACGCGACGTTTACGCTGGCCATCCCGACTACGGATGAAAATACCGCCTTCATCTCCTATGCCAAGAACCGGTCTGTCCCTTGAACCGTTCCCCGACTGACCCGCCCGTCCCCGCGGCGCCCCATTTTCGCATCGGATCGGTGCGGTATCTCAACGCGGTGCCCCTCACGCGCGGCATCGAGGACAAGGTCATCTTCGCCACGCCGGCGGAACTCGCGGAAATGCTCCGACGCGACGAACTGGACGCCGCGCTCGTCAGCACGGCGGAGGTTTTGTTCACCGACCGCTATGACGTTCTCGACGGCGTGGCCATCGCGTCGCTCGGCGCAGTTTACAGCGTGCTGCTGGCACATCGCTGTCCGCTTGCCGAAATAAAGGAGATTTTCTGCCACACGGCGTCATTGTCCGGCTTGAATCTGTTGAAAGTCCTGCTGGCTGAACGCGGGTTAAAGCCAGAATTCAAGCCGCTGCCCGACCCGCAAAAGGCGGTCGAGCACGACGCCGTCCTGCTCATCGGCGACCCGGCGATAGATTTTCAACGCGCGCATCCGACTTCGCAAAGCTCCGGTGCGACAGGCGAGCACGAAATTCTTGATCTGGGCGCGGCGTGGTTTGAACTGACCAATCTGCCGTTCGTGTTTGCCGTCTGGGCGTTGCGGCGAGGCATGGAAAATTTGGAGTTGCGGCAAACTCTCCGCGAGGCGAAGGAGTTCGGCCTGGACACGCTGGACTGGATGGTTCGCAACCGCACCGAATACGATTACGACTTTCGCAAGGATTACTTCGACTGGCACATTCACTATCAGTTGGGCGAAGACGGGAAGCGGGCCATCGCCAAATTCGCCGAACTCATTGAAAAGCATGGCCTCGGCCCGGTGTACGAGCCGAAGTACGTTGCTTGAAGAATTTTAAGGAACGTCGAATATCCAACATCGAACTTTGAACGCCCAGTGGTCTCCTTCGATGTTCGGCTTTCAGTGTTCGATGATTCTTTTTTCCAACTTTGCCAGCACCTCCGGGTCCCGCACGTCCGTCCAGGAACTTGCGATTTTGAATCCGGCGATTCTCAGATTGGCCAGGGCCATCTCGCGGATGGCATCCGTCAGTTCATATTCGTTCCGGGCCGACTTTTTGAGCCGGGCCGTGAACTCAAAAAGCCCGGGACGAAAGATATAAACGCCGGCGTTCAGCCAGACCGTATCTCCCGGCCTGAACCAGCCGCGGCTTCGCAACCGGTCGAGATCGGCTGCGCTCGGTTTTTCGATCAACTCTTTGAGTAAAAATTGCTCATCAAATAAGAACAGCCCGTATTTGGACACATCCTTGCCGGGGGTCACCGACACCAGGCCCTCAAAATTGCCGCTCGCGAAAAAATTCACCGCTTGCCGATAGATTTCCGCCGGCACGAGGATGTCACCGTAGGTCAGGAGAAACGGCGAGCCGCCGATAAAATCCCTGGCCAGTTCCGGCGCCTTGCCGGTGCCATCCTGGACCGTCTGGCGACCGAACGCGATTCTGGCCTTCCAATTTGTGCCGTCGCCAAAATGGCTTTCAATCACGTCAGCGCGCCACCCCGTGACGATGAAAATGTCGCGAATGTCGGCCGCCAGAATTCCGGCGACAATGTGTTCGAGGATGGGTTTACCCTGGACGCGGAGCATGGGTTTGGGCAACTCATTGGTGAGTTCCCGCATGCGCGTGCCCTTGCCGGCGGCCAGGATAACAGCCTTCATTTCAACCACAGATGAACACAGATGGACGCGGATGAAAACGGAAATTTATATTGCCCTTGCCGGAGGTTGCGCCGCGTTAAAGAAAGTGGCACATTGCCAGCATGAAATTGACCGCCATCATTTATCCTGATTCGGAGACTGATTGGCTTGTCGCGGAGTGTCCTGAAATCGGCACAGCCAGCCAGGGCAAAACCGAAGCGGAAGCGCTCGCCAATTTGCGCGAGGCTACGGAACTTTACCTGGAATCCTTTCCTAAAACTTTGAAGAAGCCCGCTGCCATTCGCAGCTTCGAACTGGCACATGCCTAAATTGCCCATCGTTTCCGGCGCAGAAGCCGTGAAAGCGATGCAACGGTTGGGATTCTTTGTTGACCACCAGCGGGCAGTCATGTGGTGATGAAGAGAATCACACCCGAAGGTGAACGCGGCTGTGTCTTACCCCTGCACAAGGAAATCGCATTGGGCACATTGCGAAGCGCGCTCAAAATGGCGGGTGTCTCACCAGAAGAGTTCGCTGACGCGCTATGAAGCTGGCATGAATTCGATACGCCTTTTATTCCTGATTCTGGGCTCCGTTTTATGTTTTCAAGAAATCGCAGCCCAAGAAGTAATGCGTATCACTTGGCCAACAAAACACGCCTCTCCTCCAGTCGCACTCGCGAAGCCAGCTTCGGATTTCCTACCCGTTTTCCGAATCGGATTGTCTCTCCTGCCGGAGTCTAGCGTTGCTTCGCTGGCGCTGAGTCAACCTTCTCTGCTCGGAATTTCACAGCAGGATGCTACCAACCTTCAATCACTCCAACCTTCAATCACTCTTTGCTGAACGCTACGAACTGATTGAACGTGACCCGGTGTTTCGTCAGGTGCCTTCTGCTTTGCCTTATTGCTACTCGGAACAAACCCCCACGAATGGGTTGGCTCTAGTCTATCGCCCACAGAAATGGGACACCAATTCTCCCTGCCTGATTTTCCTTCACGGTTACGGCGGTAGTTTCCTGTGGTCTCAACAATTGCTAGCCGAAGCTTTTCCAGACCGTCTGATTATCTGCCCGGCTTACGGAAACAGTTCAGCTTCGATGCCGCTGTCTTACCTCTCCGAGTGCATAAATGCCGTTGAGCACGAGGTGGGATTTAAAATTGATCGCCCCGTTTTGATAGGACTCTCTGCTGGTGGATTTGGAGCAGTGCACATTTACACTCAATCACCAAACCGATTCGCCTGTCTCATTGTATTGGCGGCTTATCCACCAGAGGAAACTTGGGCTCACTTTAACAAGAGTATGTCGGTTTGTTTTCTTGTCGGCGCGCGCGAACCTTATGTGCTGTCGGGTTTCTTTGACCGGTCTATGCAGGTAGTTCGCTCGCGCGTGGCCAGGCTTGAATTCGGCGCAATCCCAAAAGCTGATCATTTCTTCTTGCTCGCACAAAGACAGGAAACACTCAAAGTGCTAAAATCTTGGATCGAAACTCCAGTGGTGACCAATGCCGCCTTCCGACCTTGAGCTCAGAAACGCGTCAGCCTCTCCAACTCCCGGACGCGGCGGTCAATGTGAGCGCGTTTGATTTTGGTCGTTCGCGTCAGGCCGAAGCCTTCGCAGCAGAACGACGCCACGACGCTGCCATAAATCATCCCCCGGCGGAGGTTGGTTTCAATCGAACCGCGCGCGGTCGCCAGGTGTCCCATCAAGCCGCCGGCGAACGAATCGCCCGCCCCGGTCGGATCCACGAGCTTCTTCAACGGATACGCCGGCGCCACGAACATGCCCTTGGGCGACGACAGAATCGCGCCGTGCTCACCTTTTTTGATGATGACGAAGCGCGGGCCGAGCTTGTGGAGTTTGGGCAATGCGGCGATGACATTGTCTTCCTTCGTCAACTGGTGCGCTTCGCTGTCGTTGAGGATGAAAAGGTCCACGCGCTTTAGCAACCGCAGCAAATCCGGCAGCGCGATGTTCAGCCACAAATCCATGGTGTCGGCGGCAACAAAGCGCGGGCGCGCCATCTGGTCGAGCACGTGATGCTGGAGCGCGGGTGCGATATTCGCCAGCAGAACGAATGCCACCCGCCGGTGCGATTCCGGCAACGCGGGCGAGAACGTCTCGAACACCCCGAGTTCGGTTTCGAGCGTGCGGCGGCGGTTCATGTTCTCTTCGTATTCGCCCGACCAATGAAACGTTTTGCCGGGGCGGATTTGCAGACCGTCGAGGTCAATCTTGTGCCGCCGGTAAAGCTGAAGATATTTCTTCGGAAAATCATCGCCGACGACCCCGATTAATTTGACCGGGCTGAAAAAACTTGCCGCCACGGCGGCGTGGCTGGCCGACCCGCCGAGCAAACGCGGATTTTCCGCCGTGGGTGTTTTAATGGAATCCAACGCGGTGGAACCGACGACTAATACACTCATTTTACGAATTGTAGCGGCGCTCTGTGAGCGCCGGTAATTTGTTGTTTCCTTTCGAATCGCGCCGGTCATAGACCGCCGCTACAGTTTCAATACCCGCCTTTGCCTTTTTGAATCAGTTCAATTTCGTAGCCTTCCGGGGCGTCAATGAAGGCAAAAACCGTGCCGGTGGAGGTGGCCGTCGGGCCGTCGGTTAATTTCAGTCCGTGTGTGGCCAGGTGTTTGCCGAATTCGTCGAGACTGTCCACCTCAAAGGCCAGATGGGTAAGATCGGGTTGCACTTGGACCGGGCCGCTGCCGGGAAAATGCGTGATTTCGATTTGTTCGTCGCTGCCGGGCGCCTTGAGAAAAACCAGTTCCGAACCGCGCGGTGATTTGTGCCGCCGGATTTCTTCAAGGCCCAGCACGTCCCGATAAAATTTCACCGTCCGTTCGAGATCATTCACGCGATACCGCGTGTGCAATAATTTGTTCACTCGCAGTTTTTTCATGCGTGGCAGGCTGGCGTCAGCGCGCGCCCGGGCTTGATGGTTAACCGATGGAGACGCAGCCGCCGGTGAGGATCAAACCGGCGATGGCCGCAATGAAAAGGAGGATTTTGATTTTCACGCCGGCAGTGTTTCGCAGGGCGTAGCAGGAAGCAAGATAAAAGTCCGCCGACCGGCTGGGCGGCCGTTTTCCGAATTTCGCCGGCAATTTTTCATTTCCCGCCGTGGTTTTGTGCGGCATCATTGAATTGATTTATGGGCAAACGCCGCGAAGCGCGCGAACGCGCCGTGCAGTTCCTGTTTCAGCACGATCTGAATCCGCCGGAGGATTTGGATCGGGCGCTCGGGGAATTCTGGGACACACAACGCGCGGCGGCCATCGCCGAGGAAAAAGGTCCGGCGACGTGGGGCCAACCGGTCGAACTGCCGCCGCCGACGGTCGAAGAGGCCGAGACGCGATTGTTTGCCGACCCGCTCATCCGCGGCGTCCTGGAACACCGCGACGACATTGACGCGCGCATCCGACAGCACGCGAAAAACTGGGACTTCCATCGCATCGCCACGGTGGACCGCAACATCATGCGGCTGGCGATTTACGAAATGCTGTTCCGCGAAGACATACCGCCGGTGGTGAGCATCAACGAGGCGGTGGACATCGCCAAAAAATTTTCCACGCAGGACAGCGGCAAGTTCGTCAACGGCATCCTGGACAAGGTCAAGGGCGAATTGCTGCGTCCGGCAAGAATTGTAAAATGAGTCCACGGTCACCAGTCGTGAGTCGTCAGTCGAACACGCCCGGCGCGGAGCACAACGGCTGTAGACTACGGACTTTGGAGTAAACGATGAAATTCGCGGATTTACATCTGCACACGCATTTTTCCGACGGCACGTTTTCGCCGGAGGAACTGGCCGGATACGGCCAGCGGTTCGGTTTTACGGCGCTGGCGTTGACGGACCACGATTCGGTCGAAGGCTGCGCGCGGATGGCGGAGGTTTGCGGCAAGGCGGGCATTGAATTTATTTCCGGCACGGAACTCACCGCCGAACACAACGGCACCGAGCTGCACCTGCTCGGCTATCTCGTGGACACGCAAAACGAAAAATTGCTCGTGGACATCGCCCGGTTCCAGGCCGTCAGGCAGGACCGCATCCGCGAAATGGTGTCACGGCTCAACGAACTGGACGTGCCCCTGGAGGTGGAGACGGTTTTTGCGCTGGCCAATTGCAAGTCACCGGGGCGCCCGCACGTGGCGCGTGCGCTGGTCAAAGCCGGGCTGTGCAAATCGCTGGACGAGGCCTTCGAACGTTTTCTCAAGAAGAACCGGCCAGCCTGGGTGCCCAAGGCCAAGATGTCCGCGCTCGAAGGCGTCGAGTTGATTCATCGAGCCGGCGGCCTCGCGGTGATGGCGCATCCCGGTTTGAATCGCACCGACGATGTCATCCCGACGCTCGTGGACGCGGGGCTGGACGGCATCGAATGTTTTCACACGAAACACTCGACCGCGACGTCCGCGCGCTATCTGGAAATGGCCGGCAAATTTCATCTGCTGGTCACGGGCGGCTCGGACTGCCACGGCTTCAGCAAAGGCAAACCGCTCATCGGCACGGTCAAACTGCCGTACGAACATGTCGAGAAACTCAAGGCGAAGGCCGAGAGCCGAAAGGCGGGGACAGAAATTCCGCTCCCCGCACCCCGCACTTCGCATTGATTCATGGGACTTTTTCAGAAATTCCGCGCCGGCCTGCAAAAAACGCACAACAAGCTGGCGCACGAAATCAAACGCATCGTCACGCACTCGCCCAAACTCGATGCGGCGTCGCTGGAGGAACTTGAAGCCGCGCTCATTGCCGCCGACCTCGGCCTGGCGGTAACCGCGCAAATCGTGGCGGCGGTCAAGCAGGCCTACGAAACCCAGGGCAGCGCCGGGCTGGATGTGTTTGCCATCGCCCGGGCCGAAGTTGAAAAAAATCTGGCAACGGACCAGACCGACCTGATCAAAGTTGCACAAGGCCCGACCGTGGTTTCCATCGTTGGTGTGAACGGCACCGGTAAAACCACCACCGCCGCCAAACTGGCGCACCTGGTCCAATCCCAGCGCCAAGCCGCGCTGCTGGCCGCGTGCGACACGTTCCGCGCCGCCGCCATCGAACAACTCAAATTGTGGGGACTAAAACTGAAGGTCGAAGTCATCGCCGGCGCTTACGGCGCGGACGCCGCGTCGGTGGCGCACGATGCGGTGACTGCCGCGCAATCGCGCAAAGCGGATTACCTGTTCGTTGACACCGCCGGGCGATTGCACACTAAACACAACCTGATGCAGGAATTGCAAAAGCTGCATCGCGTCATGGGCAAGCAACTGCCCGGCGCACCGCACGAGGTGCTGCTGGTGCTGGACGCGACGACCGGCATGAACGCGCTGAACCAGGCGCGCGAATTCAACAAGGCGGTGCCGCTGACCGGGTTGGTGGTGACCAAGCTCGACGGCACGAGCAAAGGCGGCATGGTGGTAGCGATTGAAAAGGAACTCGGCCTGCCCATCAAATTCGTTGGTCTCGGCGAGCACGCGGACGATTTGCAACCGTTCGACGCGAAACAATTCGCGCAGGCCCTGTTTGAGGAATGACGATGTGGCCGCGCGATTCTGGTTAACGGCGATGCCCCCCGCGATTATGAACAAATTTCCGGGGCTACAGAAGGTGGCAAAGCTTGGACAAAGTCGAAGATTTTGTATTATCCCGGCACCATGAATTCGTCGCTGAGCCGGCTGTTGTTTCTGCTCTTCTTTCTGTCCGGCTTCTGCAGTCTGGTTTATCAGGTCGTGTGGACGCGGATGGCCTTTGCCGCGTTCGGAATCATTACACCGGTGCTATCCGTGGTTTTGTCGGTTTTCATGCTGGGCTTGGCGCTGGGCTCCTGGGCAGGAGGTCGTTGGATCGCTCCGTTGACAAATAAAACCGGTCTTTCCGCCCTCTACTTTTACGCCGCGGTGGAGGGTCTGATCGGGCTGGGGGCGTTTGCTGTGCCCAAACTGTTCGCCCTGGGCGAATCCGCCCTGCTGACCAGCGGTGAGACGAATTCGTTCCGTTACCTTTCGCTTTCGGCGCTGGTGCTGGCGGCATCCCTCCTGCCCTGGTGTGTGTGCATGGGCGCAACGTTTCCATTGATGATGGCATTTGTCCGGGAACGGGTCCCCCAAAGCACGGAAAGTTTCAGTTTTCTGTATCTGGCAAATGTGTTGGGGGCGATGAGCGGAGCGTTTTTGACGGCAATCGTTCTGGTGGAACTGTTCGGGTTCCGGCATACACTCTGGATCGCAGCCGCCGGCAACTTCACCATTGCGACCATCAGCGGATGGCTGGGAGGGCGGCAACGGCGTTTCGCGGCCATCACTTCGTGGCTAGCGGAAAGTTCCTTCGGGCCGGTCACGGCGTCGCGATCCTCGGGTCTCTCTGAACGGCTCATCCAATGGATTTTGTTTTCGACCGGTTTCTGCGCCATGGCCATGGAGGTAGTCTGGGCTCGCGCGTTTACGTGGGTTTTAGGCACACAGGTCTATTCCTTTGCCATGATTGTTTTCACCTACCTTGGTGCCACCTTCCTGGGCTCGCTCTGGTACCGCCGGGCCCGACGAAGCGGTCGTTTGCGAACGACTGCCCAGTTGGTCTCTCTTCTCGCCATTGCGGCCTTTCTGCCCGTCCTGGCCATCGACCCCTGGCTGTTTCACTGGTGGTTGTTTCAAACCGGCAAGCACGCCGATCTAAACGGATGGATTCTAGTACTGGCCAGTATCTGTCCCCTCTGCGTCATTTTGGGATATTTGACTCCCGGCTTGATTGACGAATACGCCGCCGGGCATCCCGCGGCTGCCGGCCGGGCATATGCCATCAATGTTTTCGGCTGCATCCTGGGGCCGCTCTTTGCTTCGTACGTCCTGGTGCCCTGGTTCAGTGAGCGAATCGCTATAATCCTGCTTGGTCTGCCCTTCCTGGTGTTTTTTTCCTTGTGCCTGAAATGCCTGAGCCGACGGTGGCGCTTGGGGTCCGGACTGGCGGCGGCTTTCATCCTGGCCTGGTCACTGTTTTTCGCCAGAGAATTTGAAGATTTTGTGTTGAGATACGGTAAAAACACGGTCATCAGGCGGGACTACGCGGCATCGGTCGTTTCTCACGGTGAAGGCCGGGACAAGATTCTGTTGGTCAATGGCATGGGCATGACCTCGCTTACGCCGGTCACCAAATTCATGGTTCACTTGCCCCTGGCATTTCATAAAGGCCCCCCCCGCTCCGCGTTGATCGTATGCTTCGGTATGGGGACAACCTACCGCTCGGCTCTCAGTTGGGGCGTTGAAACCACTGCGGTTGAATTGGTGCCCAGTGTTGTCAAGGCCTTTGGGTTTTATCACGCGGATGCCGCCACAGTGCTGGACAACCCCATGGGTCACATCGTCATTGATGACGGACGGCGTTATCTGAAGCGCACCCGGCAAATGTTTGATGTCATTGTCATCGATCCGCCGCCACCGCCGGAAGCCGCCGGTTCGAGTCTGCTCTATTCCACGGAATTTTATGAACTGGCCAAGCAGCACATGAATCCGCATGGAATTCTTCAAGCCTGGTTCCCCGGCGGGGAATTTCTGACCGCCCAGGCAGTTCTCCGTTCACTCCATGAATCCTTCCCTTACGTGCGTTGTTTTGATTCCATTCAGGGGTCTGGTACGCACTTTCTGGCATCGATGGAGCCGATCGAAATGCGCACGGCTGTGGAGCTCGCAGCCCGCATGCCGCCTCGGGCAAAGGAAGATTTAGTGGAGTGGAGCACCACCGGAGATTTGCGCGCGGATCTCGCGAAGGTCCTGTCACAGGAAGTTCCCCTCCAGGATGCCCTTAATCCCTATCCGGAAATCCGGATCACCGATGATTATCCCTTCAACGAATATTTCCTGTTGCGGCGGCTGGGATTGTACTGGCTCTGATTCGCAGCCGGCGAGGACTTCCGACCAGAAAATTTTTCCCGGATGCTCTGAGCCAGCTACGGCTGGTTGCATGCCGGCTTCACCACACCCGATATTTGCTGCGGTGTTGGTGAAAGCGGCAAACCATCCAATGCGGCTGGAATCGGTGTTGAACGACTTTGAAACTTGTCTGAACCATAGGCAATGAGTAATTAACCGGCCGGCATGAATCCAGTTACCCGTCGGGTCTTGTTTGTTCTGTTTTTTCTGTCAGGATTTTGCAGCCTCGTCTATCAGGTGGTCTGGACCCGCATGGCCTTCGCCGCGTTCGGGATTATCACACCAGTGCTTTCGGTGGTGTTATCTGTTTACATGCTCGGGCTGGCGGCCGGTTCCTGGCTGGGCGGGCGTTTCGTCGGCCGTTGGGCGAAGCAAACCAGCCTTCCGGCAATTGTGTTTTATGCGTTGGCGGAGCTGATGACTGGACTGGGGGCGTTCATCGTGCCGAAATTGTTTGCCGGTGGAGAAAGGCTTTTGCTGTGGACGGGTCAGACAAATTCAACGGGTTATCTTTTGCTTTCTGCCGTGGTTTTGGGGTGCTCGATCCTGCCCTGGTGTCTGTGCATGGGCGCGACCTTCCCGCTGGTGATGGCCTATCTGCGTGAGCGCGGCGAGGGTGCCACAGGGAATTTCAGCTTTCTCTATGTTGCCAACGTAGTGGGCGCCGTGGCCGGGACCTTTTTTACCGCCGTGGTGCTGGTCGAGGTGTTTGGTTTTCACAACACACTGCGCATTGCTGCGACCGGCAATTTTGTCATTGCCGTCATCGCCGGCGGACTGGGTTGGGAGCAGCGAGCGTCTGCGACCAAAGCACGCGCGGCGGACGCGGACGAACCATTGCACTCTGTGTCACTGCCAGACGGGGTGTCAAGCCGGTTGAGCAAATGGATTTTGTTTTCAACCGGCTTTTGTGCGATGGCCATGGAAGTGGTCTGGACTCGCGCGTTCTCGCCGGTTCTGAAAACGCAGGTGTATTCCTTCGCGTTGACCGTCTTCACTTATCTGGGGGCCACGGCGGCGGGTTCCCTGTGCTATCGTTACCAGCTCAAACGCCATGCACCCTTTCGGATCGCAACGTTAATCATATTGTTGGTGCTGGCCACCGGCCTCCCCGGAGTCATTTGCGACCCGCGCATCGTGCACATGGATTCGCTGGCGATCGTTTACATCAGTGGCGCCATCGTGGTGCTCGCCAGCATTATTCCGTTTTGTGCCGTCCTGGGATATTTGACGCCCGGCTTGATTGACGGATATGCCGGCGGTGATCCGCGCCGGGCCGGCGAGGCGTATGCCCTGAACGTGCTTGGCTGCATTTTGGGGCCGTTGTTCGCGTGCTATGTTTTGCTGCCCTGGGTGAGCGAGCGATGCGCAATGATGCTGCTTGGCCTGCCGTCCCTGGGATTTTATTTATTCGTTTGGGGGTCGCTGCGCGCGTGGCAACGCCTGGTTTCAGGTTTGAGCGTCGTTGGCCTCACGGTCTATCTGCTGTTTTTTGCCAATGACTTTCAAGACATGGTGTCGCGCGAATCCAAGCGCATCGAGGTGCGGCGGGACTACGCGGCCTCGGTCATCTCTGCGGACGATCGCGGCAAGGTGCTTTTGGTCAATGGCATTGGCATGACCAAACTGACTCCGATTACCAAGTTCATGGTTCATTTGCCTCTGGCCTTTCATAAGACACCACCGGAATCGGCACTGATTATCTGCTTCGGTATGGGCACAACCTACCGTTCTGCTTTGAGTTGGGACATAAACACCACAACGGTGGAACTGGTGCCCAGCGTCACAAAGGCGTTTGGATTTTATCATGCGGATGCCGCAGAAATATTAAACAACCCCAAGGGCCACATCGTGATTGATGACGGGCGGCGGTTTCTCTGCCGAACCCGGCAGAAATATGACGTCATCGTGATTGACCCGCCGCCGCCCGTGGAGGCCGCCGGCTCCAGCCTGCTCTATTCAACAGAATTTTACAGTCTGGCCAAACAGCATTTGAATCCACACGGGATACTCGCAACCTGGTTTCCCGGCGGAGAACGGTTGACGGCCCAGGCCATCGTGCGTTCCCTTTACGGTTCATTTCCCCATGTGCGCTGTTTTGGTTCGGTCGACGGCTGGGGAATTCATCTGTTGGCCTCCATGGACCCCATCGAGAATGAATCGGCGGGGCAACTGGCAGCGCGGTTCCCGGCCCATGCGAAGAATGATTTACTGGAATGGGCTGACACCCGTGATTTGCCGGCATATCTGGATCGGGTTATTTCCAGCGAAATTTCCCTCGATAGGATTCTCAACCCGAATCCGGAAATTCAAATCACTGACGACGATCCCCTGAACGAATATTTCCTGCTCCGGCAAATCGGTCTCTTCTGACCGGTTAAACCGGCAGTCTGCAACAGCCGAACCACGCCTCGTTTTTTGATGGCGGCCTTCTACCGAAAGCCGCTACGTTCCCGTCCGTGATTGAACGGAAAATTTTCCAGATGACCGTAATGGATTATTGCCAGGATGAAGAATAATTCCAAATTCCTGCACCTGGCACTGCAATTGGCGTGGCGCGGCTACGGCGCCACTTCACCCAACCCAATGGTCGGTGCGGTGCTGGTGAAAGGAGGCAGAATCATTGGACGCGGTTGGCACCGGCGCGCGGGATTGCCGCACGCCGAGATCGAGGCCCTGTCGGCTGCGAGAAAACATGGCCACAATCCACGCGGCGCAACGCTTTATGTCACGCTCGAACCTTGTTGCACGCAAGGCCGCACGCCACCGTGTACCGACGCCCTCGTCGCTGCGGGGGTCAAACACGTCGTGGTCGGCGCGATTGACCCGAATCCATCACATTCGGGCCGTGCGTTCAAGATTTTGAAACGCGCGGATATCAAGGTGGATTGGTGGGGCGAGCCTAATCGCGAGCCGGAGAACAAATCGAAACACAGCTCGGCAGCCGCCCGGCCCCGCCGGATGCTTGCCGCCGAATGCGCACGGTTAAACGAGGCTTTCAACCACTGGATCGTCTATCGCACACCGTTTGTCACGATCAAAGCCGCGATGACGCTGGATGGCAAAATCGCCACGGCCGGTGGCGAATCGAAATGGATCACCGGCGAAGCGGCCCGCGCTTATGCGATGCAGTTGCGGCGAGGCGTGGATGCAGTTCTTGTCGGGCTAAACACAGTCCTGGCGGATAACCCCAGCCTGACGGCGAGGGTCAAGACCGCAAATGGCAAATGGCGGATGACAAAACCAGTCCGGAGAATCATCCTGGATGCAATGGCGCGGACGCCGTTGGACGCGGAAGTGGTCAGTGATGAATTCGCGACTGCGACGACGATTGTCGCGAGTAAACGCGCGCCTCGAAGCCGAGTGGCGGCGTTAGCCAAACGAGTGAACGTTGTGTTTGCGCCTCTGGCCAAATCGGCAACCGGCAACTCCGCTCTGGCGCGAGCACGCGACAAAAGTCTGTGCCGGCAACCAGCAATTGATCTGTCCTGGCTGTTGAAGAAGCTCGGTTCGGAGAACATCACCAGCCTGCTGGTCGAGGGCGGTGGCGAAGTGAACGGGTCGTTCCTGCTGGGCGGCTTCGCGCAGCGCGTCGTGTTTTTCTACGCGCCAAAAATTCTCGGCGGACGCGACGCGCGGAAAGGGGTTGCCGGCGAAGGCGCAGAATCCATCACCGACTCGCTACGGCTTCAGGAAGTGGAATGGAAACGGTTCGGCGCGGATTTGATGCTGAGCGCCCGGGTGGCATAAACGCGGCTCGACGGAGTCTCGCCCCACCGTTAAGTTGGTGGTGATGTTCACGGGCATTGTCGAAGAAACGGGTATCGTCGAGCGCGTCCGGCCCTCGGCGAAAGCCATTGAGCTGACCGTGCGCACCAGCGTCACGGGCCGTGGTCTGAAACCCGGCGGCAGTCTGGCCGTGAACGGGTGTTGCCTCACCGCCGTAAGAATCGCCCCGCGGGGAAAATTCAAAGCCGCGCAGTTTGATTTGCTCAGGGAAACTTGGCGGCGCACCAACCTGCAATTTGCGAAAGCCGGTTCGCTGGTGAATCTGGAGCGGCCGGTGCGGGCTGATGGCGAGTTCGGCGGACATTTCGTGACCGGCCACATTGATGGCGTCGGTAAAATCATCCGCTGGGAACGCGCCGGCCGGGACCACGTGCTCGACATTGCCGCGCCGGCGGAGGTGATGCGCTACATCATTTTCAAAGGCTCGGTGGCGGTGGACGGCATCAGCCTGACGGCCGCGGACGTAGATAAAAATAGTTTCCGCATCTGGATCATTCCGCACACTTTTGAAATCACGGCCTTGCGCGAGCGCAAAATCGGAGATGCGGTAAACCTGGAAGCTGACCTGCTGGGCAAATACGTGGAGAAATTTCTTGCTGCGACGGGCCGGCGTTGAATTTTGGGCCTCGTTGCGAATTTCAACGAGGGTTTTGGCTTAAGACCACGCAAAATCCGGATATTCCTGGGACCTACTGAATTTTCGCCCGATAAAACCTCCAGGGGTAATTGGTGACGTCCGTATCCGTGTAAGTAATGCTCCCTGTGGGCGCGGCATTGGTGGAAATGGAGGTCCAATTTTTAAGGTCGGTCGAGGCCTGAATGACATAATTGGAACCAGCCGGGCCGGACAAATGGAGGTTGAATCCATTGGCAATCATCCCCGTTCCGGCCGAGACAATATTCAGTACGTTGGTAACCGTGCTGACCACGACAATCAAGGTTGCATTGCTGCTGGTGACAGAACCGACGCCATTGACGACCCGCACAGAGTAGTTACCCGCGTTGGCAGCAGAGACATGGTCAATCGTCAACGTGCTGACCGTGCCGACCAGCGGGACGACAACGTTAGCCACCGTGGTATTAGTTGTCGAAACCGGTTGACCGTTGAAAAGCCAGTAAAACTTCATGGAGGTGAGGCTGACGGCGGTGGTGGTTAGAATAGCAGTGCCTCCATTTTGGACAGCCAAGCCCAAAGGTTGGACAGCGATGATGGGCGGCGTGCCGATCTGTGCCTGAACGCTTGCTGTTAAAAAGCCAAAAAAAGTCAAGCATATCACGGCTTTTTGGAGCCGATACTGAATGAGTCTGCCCAGCCCTACCATAATTTGAGACACTTAAAGCTATTATCGTGCCTAAAAATTAGAAACGGTAGGTCACTTTGACACGAAACGTCCGGCCGTCCTGTTGAATGACGTCCTGCTGATGGAAATTGGAGGCGGGATCGAAGTAGGTTTTATCGAACAAATTATAGACGCTCGCCGAAATATCCAGGTTCTTGATGAGGTTCTGGCTGAAAAGAGTGAAGTTAACAACCGCGTAGCCAGGGGCGTCGGCCCCGGCCAAGGTGTCGCCGGAAAGATCCGTAAATACCGTGCGACGCCGGCTCGTGTATTGAACTTCCAGTCCGGCGAAAATTTTGTCCTTCAGCAATGGTGCGCTGACGTTGAACTTCACCAGATGCATGGGCGAATCCGGCAGGCCTTCGCTATTGTCGCGATTTTCAGTATGCTGCAGCGTGTAGCTCAAACGGGTGCGAATCCCCATTTCCCATTTCCCTTCCAGCGCCAGTTCCAGACCCAGCGTGTCGGCGTTGAA